>Ga0307507_10000627_pt1 | contig 76312 bp, 11 predicted proteins | sample 7_EM_MG_FD_207223 | JGI IMG/M metagenome (GOLD analysis project Ga0307507, IMG submission 207223) | Populus trichocarpa ectomycorrhiza microbial communities from riparian zone in the Pacific Northwest, United States - 7_EM | ecosystem: Host-associated > Plants > Roots > Unclassified | place...
CTATAGACCTACTTCTTCTTTAGTCTATCTCTTCTATACATAGTAATATTATATTATAATGTACTTTATTTTAGAGTAAAACTATAAGTTTTTAGCTAATACTATAGCGCCTTTGTTATCTTTAGAGATTATAATTACTATTAAATCTAGCTTAAACAATCAGACGGCGACTTGGCCGCTGTTTTTGGCGGTTTGTGACGCCGTTTTCTAAGGTCGATTTGCCCGAAAACCCCCTAAAACCTACAGCTGGTGGCCCGAGCACTAAGGTTGTCCGGATTGCTTATATTGGCCTAGCGCAGGTGCAAATAGAGCAAGGCACCCTTGGCCTTTATTAGCGCTAAGGTACCCTAGGTACGCCGCACACTTATATACTTCACTTCACCATTAGGTGCCAAAATAGGCCCCTCTAAATTTGGCTGGCTAGTATACTTAAAATAGCTTCGCCCTCGCTTATTAGCTATAAATAGCTACCTATCTTCTCTTCTCCCGCTAGATCTACCTATTCTGCTTACTATCCACCTCGCTCGTCTTTAAGCATTTATTAATAGCAGTATTACACTAACCCTCCTTTCTTTAATAGATTCGCTGATAATAACGTAATATATAATAATACTTATTAGACAAATACTCTTCGTCTAAGGAGAGTAAATACGTAGATTTAAAAACTAACAAAGCTAGTTCCAGTACAGACTTAACCAACATCAATACCGGTAGTAATGATAATAATGATTAGGCATAGCTTCTTGCTAATAAAGACTACCTACCTAAGTACTACCTTAAATAGCTTAACACGTTTAATAAAGTAGAATATATAAAGAAGGATTATAAACTAAGTAGTACCCGTCTGCTTAACCGTATTAAAGAGTAATAGTGCTAGTAAGCAGCCCGTCTCTTTCTGTTTCCTTACCATGTTACACCACCCCAATGGCGCTAATATATAGCATAGGTTCTGGGCGTACTTAGAAAAGGACCCTTAAAAGGCCTATATAACCGTCTCTCTTTGCAGTCTCCACGGCTTTTTTAACTGGCTGCTTAATTAACGCCAAGGAAAAGGAGGAAGGAGGTACTATAGGACCAAGGTATTAAGCTCCCTTAGGATATACTAGAAGGTCTACCGCCTTGTATATAAAAGAGCGACTGGTGCGAAGCTTAATGGTTAGTTAAATAGGAACATGCATAAGGTAAGCGCATCCCAGCTGCTTTAAGATATTGTATACCCTAGGCTTCGGACGTGACTAATTTTAGGGGTTAGGTGCTTAGAAAGCTAGCTAAAAAGTATAGCTTAAAGAAAACAGGGCTAGAGAAGCCCTATATATATATAGAGGACCTTATAGAAGTGCTGCAGATGAACCTAATAATAACTAAAAAGAGGTACTCCTATAGACGCCATAGGATACTACTCCAGCTATATCTATAACTGGGTAGTTTTACTGCAAATCGGCCCTAAGCCCTCCTTAATCTCTACTATCGGTATATTAGGGTCACGCTACTCTAGGACCCAGAGGGTAGGCCCCACCATATTTTACTAGAATTCACATTTAAATTTACAAAGGAGTACCTTAGTATAAAAGATATATAGGTTCTTAAAGTTCCATCCTTTCCTTTTAGTTGCTACTATTTATAACGTTATAAAATAAGTACTAATACTTATCTGCTAACTAGAAATACCTTCCCTATCCCTAAAATTATCTACAACCTATCCCTTAGCTTTAGCCCCTATGTCTTCCTTCTTAGTCTCCTTTTCGCTAATTAGGCGTTTGTAGTATATAACCTTATATCTCCTAAGGAGCTAAGTAAGCTCTATATTAAGCTAGGTTGTAATAAGCTACTATTATAGCTAAATTAAAAACTAGATAATATTCCCATATTCCACTAGTTAGTAAGAACTCTAAATAGCTAGACCATTTCTTATAATAAACCTCTTCTATACTCTACCCTTGCACCCTAGACTAAAGGGCTTAGGGAGATTACTAGCTTTGCTTAGGTCTCTCACCCATATTCGCTTAGATATAGTGCTGGAAAGGCATTTAATAAGAATAGTAAGCTCTGTTACAACTAGCCTTTCTATTAGAAGCACTAAAGAGAAATATAAATAATATTAGCAAGGCCATGCAAAACCTAATAATATAGTATACCAATATACAAACGTTCTTAAGGCACTACCTATCGCGACATATTATAGTAGATATATAGGCGATTATCCAAGGCCTCTAGCCCCAAGATATATTAATACGGGCCGCTTATACCATAAGCCGTTTAATTAATCCTTAACAACTATAGCGGCTTATAATAGAATAATCTTTATTAGTTAACAATTATCCTACTATCTATTCTCTGCTTAAGCAAAGAGAGTAACTTAAATGCCGTCTTAAAGGCAAAGTTATGAAATATCCAAAGTATAAGGCGCTTAATGGCGAAATTAACAGGGAAAGGTAACGCCAGCGGTATATACTTCTTAAAGATATTAAGGAGACTTAGGAACAGGAGCAACTAGTATATAATATTAAACTACAGCTTGCTAGCATTTAAGTTAATATAGAGGCTAGGGTGACAACGGATCTCTATAAGGGCATATTATTAGAACAGAAGGAATTAGTTAATATAGTTATTAGCCTACTAGGTACCACATTTAAAAAGGAGATTCGTTAACGCAATAGGGCCATTTATGCGGTTATACAATACTATAAGGTTAAAGAAGGTGGAATATACCCTACTACTTCTAAACTTTGCGAACAATCTAGCGGTTGTGTAACACCAGTTAAGATAATAGATAAGGCCAAGATTAACTCTTAAGTTAAAGCCTTAAAAGTAGCTAAAGTGTTAATATACAGTAAGAAGAGGCTAAAGATATATTTCCTTTATCTAGGTAACAAAAACCTATTAATTAAATAGCGCATATATTCGTTTTATACCCTAGGTAATCTTAGTAAACACTTTAAGTAAAAGCACCTTATAAATATTAGGGAAGGGGGAAAGATCTAATATAACCTCTATTAGGTTATTTTAGCGCACAAGATACACCTATAATGACATACCAATAATATACACAGTACGGTCTTATAGAGCGCTGCAACTGTTTGGAATATAGATTTACTCTATAAATAGTATAATTTTAGTTTTAACACTAAGAATTAATTACGGTAAGTAGTCTTAGAAAATTTCTTTTATATTTTATAAGATAGGCTATTTCATACAAACGCTAAAAAACTTTAATAGTAATAATAGAGGTTAAACGCGTTTACATTTCTCTAAGGGGATCTTAGGGATAAAGCAAAGCCAATAGAAGAACATGTGCACTAGTTCTACAGCTGGGCCATTCTAAAGAGATATCTCTACTGTGTGCACCTTAATTAACTTAAAAAGGGACAATTAATTAAGTATAGCTATCTAAACTACGAGGCAGCCCTTAAGAATGACTTATATATTCTGCGTCACGCCTATAACGTGCATAAGACCCTAATACTCCTTTAGTTTCCCATCTTTAAATAAAGTAGTAGGATCTCTAGAACTATATAGGTGGCGTATATTAGGTATTCTACTAGTCTTAATTAAGGGATACTAGTGCGCAATTAATATTATAGCCCTAGTTATATAAGCTAGGTAGTTATATAAGCTAAGTTAAAGGCTGCGTAGTTTAGCCCAACACTATTTACGCCTAGTACGCAAATTGGTAAGAAGTATATACTATCCTAGCTTAAAAGGCCGCACTAACTTATTAAGTTTAGCAAGCTATAACAAATAATAGGTAAATTAGCGATTAATCCCACAATTTTAGATTGCGTTATATAGTGTATTAATTATAGCCACCTAAATGGAGTAAAAATTTATAGGCTTATTCTTCCTTGTATACTAACCACTACCTTTAATTAGATATATAAAATGACTTCTAACTTATTTCAAGACAATAGAGTCTCTAACCCCTTACAGGAGCCTTATAATCTTAAAGTGGTGAAGGAATATTCCCTATAAGGATTATAGACGCTATATTGGCTTACTTCGCTAACAAGCTTTATATATAGTCGTTACGACCGCGTTAAGAAGGCAAAGCTTATAGCGACACACGATAAAAATTAGGATGCTCTTTACTGTAATATATGTTATAGTCTGCTTCTCTTAAGATATTAATAAGGTCTGTAATACCTAAGCCTACTAGGCTCCCAAGACGCCTTAAGTATTTATAAGTTGCAGCTATTAAATTAGTCCTCTTACAATTGCCCTTAAACTTAAAAAGCTATACCTTATCTTATATTCGCCGCCACTAAAGTCAAACGTTAGTTGGCCCCTCTAACCAACTAGTAAAAACAGTTCTATTAGGAAGGCAAAGTTATTAGCTATTTTACGAAAATAGTTTAACTATATATTCCCCAAAATGCTTTAGCTGGACAATAGTGGGATATATATAGGTTAATAATAAATCTAGGTTTTAGATTAGCTAATTGCTATAGAACATTTTCTAAGTATACTTTAGAAGTGTAACTCTTTGCCGCTACCTTGTATTAAAGATCTCGCGGCTAAGGATTTGGTACCTAGGCTATTATATACATTCTTATAGCATATGCTAGAAAATTGTATTAGCAGTATTTATCATTCAAGTATTTGCTAAAGGTAAAAAGGCTAGACTTATTACTTTATAAGTTAGTATATAATCTAGGGGATTATATAATCTAAACTATTCTAGAAGCCTTTAAACCATATAAGCGCCAAGATAATACTGATATTCCACCTTAGAAGCAGATCTCTTAGTAGTCGTCTTACTAAACTAAGTTAAGTGTTAAACAATAGTACCGGATGGTACTAGTAGCTCGTGTACAAAATAGGCTAATTAAGTGGCGTTCTCCGGAGACTAGATTTCGCTATATATAGCTTAGTCTATCTATAACCATTCTTTTCTGTAGTTATATAGTCTACCAGCCTATAAAAAACGTGCATCCTTTTTAGAATAACTTTAATGCTTAATTTATCGCACTATATTTAACAGCGCTAGCTTTTAACCTACTGCGTAATAAGACCCACGCCTATAAAAATTAAAAAGTGCTTAGTAGCGTTAATACCTATTTAAACCTTCTCCGCTATCTACTTTAAACGTTTAAACTCCTTTATCTAATCTTTAGAAACTATAGTGTGGCAGGTTTTAGAGTTAAGAGTTAATTTAATTATAATATAGTTAGTGCTTAAACCAATAATATAAATACGCTATTACAATATTAATTAATAATTTTTAAAATTAGTCTTTTACTTACCCCTTTATCAGCGTTAAAAAGTTGTTTAGTTAAAATACTTTCTTTAAAATTGACTTGGCTGGCAAATACACTATAGGAGTGAAAAAAATTTAGGTCCTATATTTAGCCGTTAGATTCCTCTACTAATCTACTATAGCTAAGCAATTCCCTATGCCAGGCTTCCCTGTCCCATATATTAAGTTTAAGGGTGGATTCGCGACTTAAAGCCATATATAGGATTTTAGATGTTTTATTAAGCAATAGGGACGTTTAATTGGAATCACTAAATAGCCTAGAAGGGGAGAACTGGGCGCCACCAGTATATCTAGGGAGATAAAGGTATTAGCAGTCCCATTTTAGTATAGAGAGGTGCGGTTTTTGCTTACCTAATAGTTAAATGTAGTTAATAGCAACAAGGTCTTTATTAAATAGGATATATAATCCTTAAGAGTCTATTTATATATATAGAAGACTTAATTAGCCGAAACCAACGCCCTTAATGCTGCATTATATATGGTAAGGCGCAGATTGCGGTATAAATTAGCTAAGTTAGCCTAAAATGCATATATGCGGTAGGTGATGAAGACTTTTCCTAGAAGCACTAATGCCTAACTAATACTAGTGCTATAGGTAATAAAGACCAGTAAATACTTACCTTAGATAGAGGTTGTTAAACGTATTAAGGTAAAAAGAGGGTTCCTATAGGGCAAATATCTTCTTACCCCTAGCTATGTCAGACGCTTATAGAATATAGGGACACTGTTAATATCGCAGGTAGTAAAGATTAGTAAAGGCTAAGAATAGTACTTAAGGAGTAAATTAGGGTTGCTAGATAGTAAAAAGACGCTATAAATTAATCTACTAAAGTACATCCTATAACACCTCTAGGTTCTTTGCTCTGCCGCTAGTTTTATAGGCATATTGGCTATATGCTGTTTAAACGCCTATTTTGGAGCAAAGGTTGAAATTAAGAACCGTTAAATACTAAATCCAACTTACTAGACGCTATAAATACAAGAAGACGCCCTATAAGGGGGTTCCAGTCTTGCTATAGGTAGTAAAAGATCGGTAAAGGGTGAGACCAAGTATACTTATAGAATATAGGAGGCTAACCTATTATAAGTAGAGAAGCCTAGCTTGGCCGGCCATAAGTATAATTGCGTAGTATAGGGGGAGGTGTAAATTAGCACGCTATAATTATGTGTAGAAATACAAAAACGTTATATAATAGCCTTCGCTATGCTATTTGTGGAAGGGATAGTTCTTACTAGCAGAGAGACATATTCTTCTTTAAATTAATCCCTAAAGCCTTAATCCTAGCGACTATGTCCTCCCTATATACGTCCTTATATATATCCCCGTCTTTATCCCAGTCCTCTTCTATGCTATACTTTATATTGCGATTTTTATTATTCTGTATCTCACACTCTATCTATTATAGGATTTCTTTTCTACTACTTATCTTCTTAACTGCACCTAAGAATATAAGAACTTTGTAATAATTCCCTTAGTAAATAAATTCCCCAAAGACGGTTTTTTAGCTATGGTATTGGTAATAGGCTAAAGTATAGCGGATAGCCATTATATCAAGAACCTGTAAAGCTATAAGGTTATATAAAAAAATTTATTCCTTAGCTTTTACCTTAATTTTCTTAAGTTTATAACTATTGTAGTAGGTAAATGGAGCCCAGTCTATATCCTAAGCGTAGATATAGGCACGTCCATCTCTCTAAAACTAAGGGTCCTTTTAAGCCATCTCTATAGTAATATTGGGATTAGTTGTTCTTATAAGGTTACTTAGATATAAAGATAATTACAGGTAAATAATAACAAGGAAAGTTTAGGTTAATAAAAGGATAGGAGTAGGTCTTTATATAGAAATAGAAAAGATATCTTAATCTATAGCCTATAGCATAACCTCCTTACCAATAAATATTAAGGTAAATAATAGTTAACTTTTATATATCGCCTAAACCTCACAAACTAAGGCATATTAGACGTTTAGGCTTTGTCGCTAATATATTATATAGGTCCTACCTAACCAGAAATCAGCCCTACTAAGATTTTAGCCCTACTAAAAATCTAGCCTTAAATCGCCTTTATTAACTTTTACTAATAAAGTCCCTTAATTATAACTTCCTTTTTAAGCTTAATTATGTCTATACTACAGATAGCCCTTGGTATTAATAGTAAAGATATAGATAATTTAAAAGCCTATCTAGTAATATAGAGCTAAGGGTATTCTTTGCAGATATTTAATATACCCTTCTTTACTTTACCCGCCACTACTATAATAGATAAATATATTACTCTATACTTAGAGGTAAGTGCTAAATGCTAGAATAGATATAACGCTTTACTAATAATTATACTAGATAGCTAGAGCTATTACTACCACAATCCTAAATATAACCCCCAACGCAGTATCTCTTAAATAGTTATATTTAATACTATATAATAACCTACGAAGCCCCCTTCCGTATATACCCACAGAGAGTTTAGGAAAGGCTATAGTAATATTAGCCATTAGATTATTAGACTTAGGCAATAAATTATTAAAGTTTAAAGTATTAAAGGACTACCAATCCTTTTAACTCTAAAGTGGTGAGATGTTAGGTGCCCTATACTATACACCTCAAATCTTTAAAGGGAGTGGAGGTGGACTTGCTTATATATCTATATAGGCCAAAACAGCTACTACCCCATAGCAGCCGTGACAGCATTAGATTGACATATAAGAGATACCATATTAAGAATATTGGAGTATAATAGGCCTTATAGGCTGCGATAACTGGTACACTATATATAAGGAGCCGTAGTGTAGTAATTAAGTCTGTTATTTACTGTTATAGTACTAGCTAGAGTGATGCAGAAACTAAAAGACCCGCCCTTACTTAGTATAGTAATTAGTGGAGGCCCCTAATAGATATTAGAATAGCCATTAAATAGCTTAGGGGGTATTAATAAAGGGCCCTAATATATATTGGAATTGCTATAAAAGTACTCCTAGGGAATTTGCGGAGGACCCTAATACATATCAGAATAGGCCTTATAGAGCTCTATAGGAATTTGCGGAGGGTCTTAATACTAATTAGAATTACTACTAAAGATCTTAATAAGTGTACTCTCTGCCTCTATAATAGTTTGTAATGTAGCCGCGTTATTTATTAAGGCTATTATTAGTAGTTAAGGAGGGTGCGATATTATTAAATCTATATATTAGTAATTACACGCTAATATAAGATCCCTATGTTTAGTAACTTCTATATAGAGATATTTGCCAATTGGTAGATAAGGGGAGGAAATTTACTTTTTTAGGATTGGCTGGGATAGGTTAGTAGTGCTAAGATATAGTAGTCCTAGAGAAAGCATCTAACTAAAATAAAGCTCTTAACACTCTCCCATCTAAATTAAGCATTTTTGCGTAATTTTAAATATTATAAAATAATTCGGGTGCTGTAAAGCTATAAAAAAGTTATTAATATTAGGTAAATTTAATCTCTAATAGGTATTATAGGTAAAGGCTAAAAGAACTAATAGCCCTACTACTTTAAGTCTTTATATAATATAAAGCTTAATTCTATGTCCAATAGCTAAAGCCGCTTTAGTAATATCGTGACATCCTATACTTCTTATAAATAATTTAACATAACTAACTCCTTTTATAGAAGCGGCTTGACTTTTAACTAAGTATTTAATCCTTAACGCACCTATAGACCCTAATTACCATTTCTTAAAAGAATCTACAAGCGTCCATTGGCTGAGAAGTTTTTAAAAAATAGCGTTATCTAATAAATTACTATTGGTAGTAATAAGATCCTTAATAAAGGGATATTCGTTTAACTACTTTAGTTTATTAATAATAACCTTTAGATCTTTCCCCATGGATATATTAATAAATTTCTTGATCTTAGGGAGGTTTGTTAATAATATGTTAAGCAGCTTTATATATCTAAATAAAAGAGGAGGTAGAGAAGTAACCTTATTCCCTAAAGAAGGCTAGATACTCCCTAGAGAAAGCTAGACATCCTTACTCTTTAAAGAAGGCTAGATACTCTCTAGAGAAGGTTAAATAACATTATCCTTATTCCTTAGAAAAGTCTAGGCATCCTTACTTACTAGGGAAGGCTAAACAATATCTTTATTCCCTAGAGAGGGCTAGATATCCTTACTCTCTAAAGGGGCATAGAGTAAATTATAGTGGCCGCGTTCATTCTCTAAGAGAGGTAGAGAATGTTAAAAGGTATTAATAGGAAGCTTCTGGAGCCTTTAAATAGTATATATAATATTAGGGAGATAAGGTTAAAGCTACTTATTAAAGGCATTACGGATAAGATCTAAGGCTGCTACAATACTAAAGTTTATAATGGTGGGTTATAAATTATATGGTTTATATTAAGATAAAAGAGTAGTAGGGTGCCCTCTGCTTTTAATTCTCTAGTAGATTGCTAGCGCACCTCTAGCCCCTAAGACTTAGAAGAGTCTTGCGCTAATATATTACTTTAATTAAGTGCGCAATATTTAATTAAAGTAATATAATTAGCGTAAGGCCCTTATTGAAGCTACGCTAATATAGTAGCTTATTAACCTCTAAACTATATCGCTTTAATTAAGTGCGCAATATTTAATTAAAGCAATATAATTGGCGCAAGGCCTTATTGGAGCTGCGTTAATATAGTAGCGATTATTAACTTCTAAACTGTATCGCTTTTACTTATAATATATAGTTAAAAATTAAATCTCTCTTCTAGGTAAGATAGGAGGCGATATAAGTTACAAACTTAATCGGGCGTATAATATGAAATATTTAGTAATATAGCTTGTTCTATTACAGAAGGCCGTAAGCCTTAGTGCTATTAGAGGATTCCTTTTCTAACTAATATATAGGATATACAATTCGTGACAATTTCTTCCTTAAAAAGCTAAAAAGTAAGACGCCTTAATAGATCTAAGGATGCTATCTAAGAAAGGCCACGGAAATACCTAATATATAGAATTAATTTCCGCCCCGTTACGCTAGGGATATATAATTGCCTTTATTATCTGCTTTGCCGGTTACCTTAACGCGTCTTCTATATCTTCCATTTATTACTACCCTACTTTACTATTTTCACCGGTTCTTTTAAACCATTCCCTAGTTTATTCTATTTCCGCTAACTATTTACAGCCGCTCTTTACTCTTTAATATGGATGCTTATTTAACTATTAGCTTGCTCATTAAAGCTATAACTTACTAAATTACGCTAACCATTAGCTTTTTAATGCGTTATACTTACCTACCTCTTATATCAATTATTGGCACTTTAATAGCCGCTTATAGTTAGGATTAAGATTCTAAATATAGTGTATTAATTACTAAGCTTTATTAATAACTAAGTACCCTATAATCTGTTAAGCCAGATCTAGAAAAAGCGTCTCCTATTACTAGGATTAGTTGGTCTATAGAGAGCTTATAAAGTTGGGAAATAGTATCTTTAAAGTTAGACAGTTTTAAGCGTTTTAGTACTAGTCTATTAACCAATTAAATTATCGCGGGCCTAAATAACCAGTAAAGGGGTCTAGTAGATCCTGTATATATACACCAATAAGTCCCCTAAATAGTTAATAATATAATACTAAGTGAAATTCTTAGCACTTACCTAGATAAAAGGACTACGAAGTTACTCTCTTATAGTATAATTTAATCGTTCCCTAAGTCTCTATAGGATTTCCTTAGTCTTCTTTATAGAAGAACTAGAGGGCGAAAATTATAGAATATTATCTATACATCTGCTTTCTCTAAGGTAATATATAATTGCTCTAACGCATTACTAGTCTAAGTATGTTTAATATCTCCTATACAGTATTTATTCTAATTAAATTGCAGACTATAATCCAGGCGAATCTCCAAGACTTATAGAACTATATTAAAGAGAAAGGCGTATAGAATGCTCTTTTATAAAAGCCACATTAACCTATTAATATTATAGGCCTTTAATGGTAGTTATTTGTATCTAGCTTAGAGTTAAGATTTTGGTATATAATTAAAATTAATTCTCTAGTCTTTAAATAAATCCACTTGCACTATAATGTGAATTTATGTGCATGCGTCTGAAATTCTTAAAATTGCAGCGCTTGTATATTAAGGGGGAGTTGTACTAGTAGTATTATTACATTTATTGGCCGCCTAGTGCTCTATTAAATAGATATATTCCGCTAAATGTCCTTCTAATTACTACTAACGCTCCTACTACACCTCTTATAGTTTTAATATAAGATGCACTCCAATTAATCGCTTTAGCAATATAATCTATTACCATTATTTTTAACGTTAATAGAATCTATCCCTTTAGAGTTAAGGGGAGCGACTAATCTAGTATCTAGTGAGGGTCTTACTAATAATAGTTAATCTAGAGCTACTAGCATTAATTACCCATTCTATACTAATTGGCCGCTTAATATTAATTAACCTAGCCCTCTAAAAACTATACAGACTATTAGTTTATATCGTTAGCCTTTCCTTAGTAAGACTCCACTAATACCTTATAAAGTATAACTTGACCGGCCCTTATATAAACAATAAGCCCTTAGCATCCAAATATAAGAATTAGTTAATTAATAAACAATTTTAGTTAATAAACGTGACTTTTAAGAATAGTAATAGTTAGGATAGTATTTTATCTAAAGTTAACAGACCAATATTAGGTTATAAGCAGAAATATTATAGCCTTTTTCTTAATACTAGAGCAAGTAGTAAATGGATAAAGGAAGAGAAGGCCATTATATACTTTTTAAGGCAGGAGGGGGTTTGGTTCATAAATATTACTAAATAGGTGCCGCATTCACTAGCTTAAATTTCGGAGATATACCTAACCATATACATCTTATGCCTTATCCTACTAAGGCTATATATTACTTACATTTGCCAGGTCTAATAACACATTAGATTGCTTATAATCGCCAGTTAGTTTCTTTTCTTAGATGTAACTTCTAATAACTTTACTAATATTTTTAAAGATTATTATTGCAAATAAAGCCTTATAGGAGCCTTAGTCTTAAATATAGACACCCTATAAAGATTAAATCCTTACAGAGCTAGGTTGCTAGGTGTCACTTACAGTTTTATTATAGAATAATGTTATAAAAGCCCTACTAGAGAGAACACCGGGTGCATATTAGCACTATTATAGCTATATCCTTCGCGCTAAAGAGCCGGTATAGATAGTTAAGGAAGTAAATCTCCTTATAAAATTATATAATAAGAAATTTCTGTTATAGAAAGTCATCAGGGGATATTTTCCAAATAGGCACCATTAATTAATTAAGGAATTCTATAAAAATAGCAAGCTAGGTAGTTAGGCGTAGCGTCCTCTAAATATATAGCCAGGATCTTAACGGATTTAGCGGCTATAGCTTTAGTCCTATAAGCTAGGAGGTCGTAGAAACTAGGGGCTTATAGGAGCTAGGGGATCCTACAAGCTAAGTAATTATATAAGTAGAGTAATCTAACCTAGCGCCCTCTAATTAATACCTAGCGTGTAAATAGGGTATTAATGGGTTTAATAACTTTGTGGCTTTAATCCTGCGAGCTAGGTAATTATACAAGCTAGGCAATCATACAAACTGGGTAATTATACAAGTTAGATACTCATAGAAGCTAGGCGATTCTATAAGCTAGGCAATCATACGAGCTAGGCAATTATACGAACTGGGTAATTATATAAGCTAGATGCTTATGGGAGCTAGGCAATTCCACAAGCTAGGTAATCATATAAGCTAGGTGACTATGCAAGCATAGTGCTTATAGGAGCTGGGCAATCCTATAAGCTAGGTAATTATACAAGCTAGGCGATCGTGCAAACTGGGTAATTATATAAGCTGGGTAATTATACGAGCTAGGCAATTATATAAACTAGGTAATTATGCAAGCTAGGTAATTATACAAGCTAGGTAATTATGCGAACTAGGTAATTATACGAGCTAGGCAATTATATAAGTAAAGTAATTATGCAAGCAAAGTAATTATATAAGTAGGGTAATCTAACCTAGCGCCCTCTATTAACGCCTAGCATGTAAATGGGAAGTAAATATTAGAAAAATACCAGAACTATAAAAAAAAGAAATATAGAAGTCCCAGATCTAGAAATATTAAAGAAGTTCCTATATAAAGACCCCTTATACACACTTAGAGAAGTTCCTACATAAATAGCCCTATAAGCGTAGCCATAAGTCTAAGCCCCCTCGCGTAACCCAACTACCCCTCCCTACTACACCGGAATAGATAAGCAACCGCTATATACCATAAGTAGAGAAATGATTTAAACAAAAAGAAAACACTATAAAAAAACATATTTATATCCTTAAGATATAAATCTATAAGTATTATAGTCTTAAACACAACTAATAGTTGCTAAGGTGGTATATATCCTAGGTCCCTAAGAAATTCAAAAAATTCTAGGTCATTAGCATAGATTTACCTTCTATTATTGCTTTTAAGGTAGTAAATAAATTTATCTAAGTAAAAGCATAGATTATCGCGAATGCTTTATAGCTCGCTATAAGTTAAGCGGGCAGAGACTCTGGTAGGAATAGTAAAATATTATTTTATTTTATAATAGGCTAAATAAAGAGAGGCTAAAGTTTTAACCCTTTTACTAGCTTTTATTAGAACTCTTCTTTATATTTTTATCCTTTACTTATAGATTTAAGACTATAAAGTTAAGGTTACCGTATCTAACCGTCGCCTATATGGCCTTGTCGCTTAATATCTCTTCACTACCATCTGCCCCTATTTCTTAATCTTTAGTGCTAAAACTATTTTCTTTGCTATATAATGTCTCTGCGTCCTATTCTTGATCCTTATTACTAAAGTCACTTTCACAACTAGTCCACGCCTCTAGGTCGCTGTTATTATCTCTAAAGTTGGTTTCTCTATCTATAAATGCCTACCCAGTAGCTAACAATTTAGGGATAGTATACTTATAGGTACTTAAGAATTGCGGGATACTACTTAAGGAGTTATAGTTAATACTATTAGGATATAGAATATGTCTATAAACCTCTAAGTACTAGCTACTTAGCGCTTTAAGTAAAAAATCTCCCCTAACGCAAGGCAGATTAACAGGAGTTAATTGCTACCTATATAAGGCGGAGCGCTTATAAAGGGCTTAGCTAGAATGCTAATTAAACCACCCTATAGGCACTAACAGCTCCTTTGCTATAGATAGGGGGTCAATATATAAGATTAACTAGCTAGGATAAGTCTACTGCTTAGGCAGTGTCTTGCCCCAGGAAGAATAGGCGTTGGAAGTAGATTATATAATACTATTTCTACTAAGAGAGGCGTTATTAGGGGTTATTATTAACTTCTAATTCTAGTTTATAACTTTATGCAAACGCTTCTAAACCCTACTAAGGTATGCGGCGTCCGTTAGGGATTATTAGCCATTTAAATTTAGTAATAGCTTAGCTAATAGCTACTTCTAATAATGCCTTACTTATAGATTACTCCAGGCGCCTATAGTCTTAGGCGCAGACAATACGTAAGCTAAGAGTAATTATAGCCACTAAATATTATACCACAGACACCATATAGGGTGGAAAAGGGCGGCTAGTATACTCCGCCTTTCCCTTCTACCTTCTATCCTAACTCCGCCCTAGGAGAGAAATAGAATATAAACGTTATACTCCTGGTTCTTATATACCATTAAATTGACTTACCTTTAAACCTAAACTCTTAATTATATACCCCTTACGATCTTTATAGGAATACTAGATATTATATATATTACCTTAACTAAGCTTAAATATATTACTAATATAACCTATAGGTCCTTAGCCAGTGCTTATAGAAATATCACAATATACTATCGCCCTAAAGATAATATACCTGTTTATTAACTTGCTAGAAACCTTAAATTATCCTAAAATCGCATTAATAACAAAGACATAGTATCTACTAGTAGGGAGAAGAAATAATTGCAGCTTTCTAACCCTATATAAAAACAGATACCTTATATACCTACTTAAACACCTAATAAGGTCAATTCTTACAAAAACGACAATAATACAAAGGGCGATATATAAGAGGATACGGAAATATACCCTAATTACCTTAAGGGACTAAAAGGCTATAGTAAAGCAGAGGCAAGCTTACCTAAGCTAATAAAGGACTATAGCGAGGCCAAGATAGACTTGCCTTAACTAGTAGATACAGTTGCGGTTTCTAAACACGTTTTGCCAGTAACCTAAGATATATTTATAAAACCCCTATATTTATTTAGCAATACTAATAAGTAAGTAGAGAATAGCTTAGCTAATCTTACTATATTTCTTAGAGTTACATCTCCCCTATTTAAAGTATTAATGATTTCTAATGCTATAATTTTACGTAGATAACTAAAGTATCTCGTCTTATGGTTACCTTCTTGTTATATAAGAAAGGACTTAAGACGTCTCTAAAGCCCTAGTTATAAATCATTTATATCTACATTTAGCTTTATTGCGGTAGTATGCTAGTATCCTACCTAAGTTTTAGCTATAGATATACCACCAAAGAGACTTACATTATACTATACTAAAAATCCCCATCTCTTTCGCTGTTATGCTGAGATATACAAACCACTTAAAGATGTTATAATAGAGATAGCTAAGAGGAGCAAACCGTATAAGCAAGGAGATTAACTAGGAAAGGCATTAGAGGATTTATTAGAAGAGATATTAAAGAGAAGGGTACGCAAGAAAAAGGTAGATTCTACTATAGATAGAGATCCTAAGAGGTCTAAGGTATAAGAGATTTCTTATAAGAAAAGATATTTATAATTACATTTTTATCTTTTAGCATTTATTAAGAATTAAGGCATTAATTAGGATTTTTTTAGCTTAGTATTTTGTTTCTATCTAGTTACTTCTATATTAAGAATATCTCGTTATCGTTTACGTGTAAAGGAACAAGTTTTTATATATTAGATTAAAGTTGGAGAGACTCGCTTATAGTATAGAGGTGCGTTTCAAAAGTCTTTACCGCTAAGAAATTAACTACCTTAGCTTACCGCCTTCTAAATCTAGATATCCTCCTATTTTAGGGTGCGAGTTGACTCTAAATTTTATATTAATAGGGTAGGAATATTAAGAATAAATATAGGATCTACCCCTTAATATTAGCCTAAGTTTTAACTAAAAACAAAATCTTGTTTTAAGAACTAGATCCGATTCTAAAGACCATATTTTAATTTTAAAGACTATATCCCAATTCTAGGTTCCGGCTTAAATTACAATCCTAAAAACCAGATCTGGTAAATAGCCCTATAAGCGTAGCTATAAGTCTAAGCCCCCTTGCATAACCTAACTACCCCACCCCACTACACTAGAATAGATAAATAGCCGCTATATATAATGCGTAGAGTCCTCCATTAACGCAAGGCAGATTAATAGGAGTTGTTATACCACCCATATAAGGCGGAGCGCTTATAAAGGGCTTAGCTAAAATGCTAATTAAACTACCCTATAACGCACCAACAGCTCCTTTACCACAGATAGGGAGTGAATATATAAGGTTAACTAGCTAAGATAAGTCTACTGCTTAAGCAGTATCTGGCTCCATAAAGGGTAGGCGTTAGAAGTGGATTATATAATACTATTTCTGCTAAATAAGGCGTTATTAGGGGGTTATTATTGGCTTTTAGTTCTAGTTTATAACTTTATACAAACGCCTCTAAACCCTATACTATTGGGGCTGTCTAAGAGCTAAGTTACCTATTTACCTTATCTTAACCTTAGGCCAGGCTCGTTAGCTATTAATTTATTAAGGCAACAGGAAGTTATATTAAGGCGTATAATAGGGCTTAAGTAAAGCCACGCAACTAAATGGGCATTGCTATGCAAAGCAACACTTAACCGGCTGCCTCCATATCGCTGTCTTGGAATGATTGGAAGAAAGGGGTTAATATTAGCCCTTACCATTTAATATAACCCTCCTATAGAGGCACAGCAAAGTGGGGTATAGATAGGGAAGGATTATACTCCTATTATAGCCGTATTATAGTGTATTTGTAATACTATGCTAGTATCCCTAAGTTAGTAAATTGGCTTAACTTTTAAGGCATAGTTAAAGCGGAGCCTACTATTAGCTCTCCCATTAGCTAAGTAGTAGAGAGGAGTAGGATATAAAAGGCCTCTATATCCTTTAACTAGACCTATATTAAGCATAGTATCCTTTAAGGAAATCCCTCCTTACTTTCTTATAAAGACACTCTATAACCTTACCGGCACTAGCCACTCTGAAATGCTTCCAGTCTCGGCCCTAAGAGTTTAAATAAGCCTTAGTTTTAAGTCCTTAAGTCAAGCAAACAGTCCTTATAGTAGAAGTAATATCTTTTTGTTAACTAGCTAGTTATCTTAGCTATAGTTATAGTCTCTACAGCCATATACTGCTAGGGCGAGTGGTGGTGACTTATACCTTACTTAGCCGCTTCTTATCCCCCTCCTCTTTATCGCCTATGTTAAGAGTCCGTTGCCGCTTCTAGCCCTTCTAACGTGCTATATTAGGCACAGCATCTTCTACAGCGGCGGAGACTTCTTAGGCAAATCTAACATACTTCTTAATAGGGCGCTCTTTCTCCTTCTCGCCTTCCCTAGATATCCTCCGCCACTTCCTCCTATATAGTATAGCTAGAGGGCTTTTAGTAGATAGTAGTAGTATTAAGAGCCAGTCTACTTGGCGTAGCCTCTATAGCCTCTAGGGCCGGTCTAGTGCTGCCACTAGTTTCCCCAGACCAACTCTAGCGTTAATATTATTACCGCCTTTATCTTTGTCGTTGTTATCATTATCACTGCTACTATTAGAGGTGGCCCCCTCAAACTCTTCCTGCGCCTTTAATTTGGCCTTACGCTTCTCTTTAACCTCCAGTGGCGTATACCCCATAGGCTATTTGTCGGCGGCGCCATAATATATAACACTTCTATATATCTATTCGGTGATAACCGCATTAAGGTACTGTTTAAGTGCGGTAGCGAATTGGTTATTACAGGCTTCCTAGGATACTAGTATACCCGTATAAGAAATAAGATAGGCACCTTAAGTGGCAATAATATTAAGGCAGTCCTACAAGTTCGCGCTACTATTAGTTTAATAGGCCGTAATGCAAAACTGAATTAAAAGGATATAGGCTTATAATAAGCAGATCTTAGCTGGCTGTAGTAGTAAATAGGCTATCTAGCCGCGATATCATAGCCAGCGATGGCTATATGCAGGGACGTCACGAGTTGGGCTATTTTAGGTGGAGGTTAGAAAGGTAGGGAGGTAAGCCTTTAAATAATCCATAAGTTAGCACGGGCGCGGCAAGGATATATTATTACGTGATCTAATATATAGGGCATAATAAAGGGGTAGCAAACCCCACGCCTAACTATAGTTGGAAGCGACAGAACACAGGGCAGCGGCATTATTATTAAAAGAAACTGGAATTCAATTACTATAAGCACTGGATATAGTATATATACTAGTACTACTAGTCTCTCTATAATAGTGCAAGTGTGGGAGAATTAAATAAGCAACTTGATTTTAAACGTAGCTCTAGAGTCTCTATATATATACATAAAAAAGATGCAGGGAATAAAGATAAGTAGCAAGAATTATAAGGGTAAGCAGCTAAAATGGTAAGATATACAAAGGTAAGCAGCTAAGGTAGTAAGACAATAGTAAGCAAGTCCGATCTTAGGTCAACAATAGTATAGTACTAATAGTTGGTTACACACCCCCCTAGATTTAACAGTATAGTCAAAGCTATAGAAAACAAATAAAGGTAGAAGCTATACTAAAACAGGAGTAAAAAAGGGTTTAAGGCTTAATAGTTTTATATCTTCCTAGCTTTATATCTCTAGATATAGAGCTGTATTTAAAGAGATATCCTCTCTAGCCTCTTAGGAGATAGTATTTAAAGATATATCCTCCCCAGCCTTTTAGGAGACTGTATTTAAAGAGGTATCCTCCCCAGTCTCTTAGGAGACTATGTTTTAAAGAGGAAATTAAATATCAATAATCTATTTATTAGTAGCGGTAATAGGCATCCTCTAGGAAGCCTCCTTTTATGCTTTCTTAATAGCAGCAGCAAGTCTCTTATATCTTATAAGCTTTTCATCAATCTACTATTATATTTTCTTATTAGGTACCCATCTATAGGGTCTTAAGCTCTTAATTAAATATTAGCATTCTTAATTAAATGTCATTTAGTGACTATCTATTTAGTATCTAGCTAAGTTATAGTAGTGCTAGATCCTTCCATACTATTTTAGTAATTATCCATCTAGCACAAGCCTTATATCTAGCCCTAGGTTCTACCTCATGTCTGGCTTATTGCCTTATATCTAGTTCTTTTAGGACCCTACCTCGTGTCTGGTTTGCCCTACAAGCTTATAGTACTATAGGAGTTATCTATTATAACTAGTTATTCATTCTTGGTTCGTTCTCAATTTAAAAGGGTCAAGAAAGGTCTAGTTAGCGTCTTGGCAAAACCTTATTTTAACGTTCTAAACTTTTGATTTGATTAGTTAGTCGTTATTATCGGTTGGGTTTATACGCTTGGTTTAATTGTCCGTTTAGTATAGTATTAGTGCCTTCCTAGAAGGCCTTAATTTGATTTAGTAATAGGCCTATATTAAGGCTCTGGCTTGGTTTAATCAATTGATTAAATTCTAGTATTCGCTAGCTAATTGTTCAAACGGTTATCTAGTTGCAATAGTGCTCTACTAGCTACTATTAGTCTAGTGCCTTCCTTATATCTACCTAATATCCTTGTCTCTTACTATTAGTATATTTAAGCTAGCTTATGCATCTGGCTTTTACTGGCTTCGTGCTCTAGCGTATTGCTCTATACTCCGTACTCTTTTGGCTCTATGCTTCTAGCATCTCGCTCTAGCTCTGTATATAGGTTATTACGCTAGCTAGGCTCTTACTTAGACGCCATATAGGGTTGTTATAGGTTGGGTTTATATAGTTAGGTTTGGTTTGATTAATATTTAATATATTTAATATATTCGATATTCAATCGTCTGTTTAGTAAATAAAGGTAATTATAAGTATAAGAGCGGTACCTAAAAGAAGCTTAAAACACTTATAAAGGTAGAAGAAGTAGTAACTTCTTAAACAAGGTAGTAGATTAATTGCTTAATAAGCGCTAAATATACAAATTAGATACAGTATAGTAGGCAGGCCGGGCTTATAACTATAACAGTGCAAGTATAGGAGAATTAAATAAGCGACTTGATTTTAAATATAGCTCTAAAGTCTCTATATATATATATAAGAAAGATACAGGGAATAGAGATAGGTAGCAAGAATTACAAGGGTAAGTAGCTGAAATGGTAAGGTATATAGGGGTAAGCAGCTAAGGTAGTAAGACGGTAGTAAGCAAGTCCGATCTTAGGTCGATAATAGCATAGTACTAGTAGTCGGTTACACTCTCTCTTACATAACTATAATACGCCAGCCAGGCGGCCTTCTAAATAACGCTTACTTATACCTCCCCTATCTTTAAGGCTATACTCTAACCGTCATCTCTTCGCCTATAGAGATTTGGGTAGCAGCGGGCCCTAAGCTAGGTACTAGAGAACCTCGTTAATATTAAGGCACTGCGCATAGTTGTTCGCTGCCTACTAGTATCTCACCATCTTAATAAAGAGACCACTAACTATAAGTTTAGATCAGCCCGTCTGCTACCAGAAGCCATTAAAGCTCTACAATATAGAATACTTACAATGTATATAGCCTCTGGCTGGCGACGCGCATATACTCTTATAATCCCTAGCTATTTTATTAATAGCATTCTAATAACTCTTTTAGAAGGAAGGATGTAGCTTCTTATTGTCCTTACCATTGCGCTATAGGTTAATAGAGAACTTCCACAAGTAGTAGTTGTACGTTAGCTTAAACAAGATAATGCCCATAAACTAGATGTTAATGGAGTAGTTATAGTCCTCTAGCTTAAGCTTAGGAGTGAGATAGCCGATTATACTAACTATACCTAGATATGCCTGGATATGCTAACGTCCAGCAAGACGGAACGGAGCGGCTTGCCAATAAGGCTAATATTGGTCGGCTTTAGGTCGCGGTACAGCTAGCGTTCATTATATATAACTTTAACACCTAGCAGTGCGGCATAGAATGCAGTTACCGCTTTTATTATTATGCCCTTGCACCCTCTGTCGAGTTTATGCGTTAGCTGTGTTCTCTTAAGCTATAATTTTAAGAATATAAGAGGCTTACCCCTTGCTCTAAGTCCCTACTAAGTCGCCAAAGGTCTGGGGCGTTATTGGCTTTAGGATAATAGCAATATTATTAAAGGCTATCTTGGAGGAGAACTCCTTACTATTAGAGTAGATTACCTCTACTATATATAGAATTTGCTTACTATCGTCTAACTTCTATACGAGATTAGTTACTTCCCAAAGTGTCTTAATCTCTTTATCTATACTATAACAATTTCGGGAAGTCCGCTTTACTACTTTAATAGCGGCTACGTTGGCTAACTAATCTAAGGCGAAGAATACTTTTCCGTAACTGCCTATATTTAGAGTATCTCCTAGTGTCTACCTACCCATCGTTCTCTTATTAGGGAGTAGGGTCGGCATCTTAATATTAATATTAGTAGCCGCCGGCCCGCCGAGAGCGCAAGCTATATAGCGTCTACGCGCTTCCTTAAAGTTGTCTTTGGCAGCGAATTCCGTCCACTAGAAGTGGTATTTAAGCTTATTAAGCAGTATCTTTATACTATGCTAGTTTAAGTAATATGGCCGCCGTATAGCTGCGTCGCTATTAACTATTAGCTGCGCTAACGGAGACCTAAAGCAGCCTATAATATAGAGGCCCTTGCTTTTAGGAAAGAAGTTAAACCGCGTATAGGGGTTTTGGAGGTTAATATTATATAATTTTACAAAAGACCTGGTGTAGAGAAGTAGGTTAATAGGCATATTTTCTAAGGGGCCCTTTCCTACCACCTATCCCCTCTCTGGCACAGCCGGTGGAGACTACAGCCCTAGTAGATAATAGCCGACCCAGACTATACTAAGCTTTTAAAGCTGCTCCTTAGTGTTAGTATCTGGCTCCATAAGGGTTTTGCTTGCTTTGCTATTAGTATTATACTTAGTGCGTTCTATTTTGCGTTAAAGGCGAACTATCTTATTGTTATATATCTGCTTGGGCTCAATAAGCATTTGGTAGAGGGCGGCTTAAGCGCTATCTACTTAGTTGTTCTAGTGCTGAGATATAAGGGCATTATAGACGTCGCTAAATACTAGCCTAGCGAGGGCATTTGCGGGTATAAGGGATGCAAAGGCACGGTCCAACATTTGATAATAGATAGGGTGCTTATAGCAGACTCCAATAAGGGATATAAGCTTTAGAATGCTGTGGGAAATATATACCTTTTTAAATATAACTGCTAATTATAGAACCCCTTCCTAGCGGTTCTATAATGTAGAGACTGCTAGACTATAACTACTTAATCTTGCTTCCTCTGGTAGGTATAAGATATAAAACGTTTATATATAGCATCTTTAGCGTATTGCGGTTATCTTACCTTCTACTAAAGTAAGGTAAGCTAATACTAGGGACATACCTTACCCTAGATACTATAAAAGGTAGGGTCTAAGCTTAACAATTTAGGATCTACTTAGTAGAGAAAAATCTTTAAATCCTTAAGGCCTTCGCTAGCTGGCTTCTCGGCCTATTATTATAGCTAGAATATACAAGGCTAAAGCCAGATATTACTAATTTATTAGTAATATAGGTCCCTACCTTACTTTACTTTTATTCTACTTTACTTTACTTTATATACTTATACTTTACTTTACTTCTCCTATCCCCTATAGTACGGCATATGCCCCCCCTCCCCCCTATACTACTACTTTCCTTCTCCTATACTTTACTCTACTTTACTTTGCCTAACTGACCTAATTATACCCTTAGCATTACGCCTATCTAGTATATAAGTCGCCCTGCTTAGCAAAGCAAAAGTTTGCTATAGGTAGCTACGCAAGTAGTTGCCTTTCCGTTAGGACTTTTTAAAAAGTACCCGTCTTACTAGTAAAACCGTGTCTAAAACTTCCAATCTTTACGGGGTTGTAGTCGCTTTAGGGTTTACTACTATATATAAAATATTACTAACTAATTAAGTTACTTTGGGGCCATAGACCTATAGCGGCGGCTATTAAGACTCTGTTAATAAGATTTGCTTTTACATCCTAGTATAGATAGAAAGACGCTAATTGCGAATAATATTGCGCGGGATAATATAGCACTTTAATAGCTAATCTAAGATAAGGTAAGTCTTATCTTAAACCCCTATTCCCTATATACCCCTCCCCTTGCAAGAGCACTAATAATTAGTACGCTAGTTCCCGTCCACTAACCCTATAATACTTGGAGACTGGGAGGTTAGGATAGGTTAGTTTTTCTCTCTTTAAAAGGGCCTGCCGTAGGGGCGGAAGCTCTATGGTGTAGTAGTTAAGGTATATAGCGAGAACAATGTAATGCGGGTAGGCGGCGAGATATACAGTAACATTAAAACGGAAAACGTGGAGATAGGGCGGCATCTTAAGGACAAGCATTTCCTTCTTATTATAGACGCTGGCAACTAGTGTATAACACTAGGCAGGCCGATATATCGTCTTATATTAATATAATAAAACATACTACTAGCTTTATTCCGCTAGCTAAATATAGGTAGCCTCCTTCTGTATACCGTGCTCTATAACCGCCTTTGTAATACCTAGGCCAAACTCCATCCTTATGCCCTATTCCGCCGGTCCAAACTTAATAGAGGATAGAGAGTACTTATTAAATAGGTAGTTAATCTACACTAGTGCGTCTATATATTTGTCCTTTAAAAAATCCAGTAGGTTATATAGGGGCATTATTAGAAACACCCCTCCCTACGGCATTGCCCTATAGGGTAGATCATTGCAGCGTTCTGTCTCCTAGTCTAGGCTCTCTAGCTAGTCTGGCAGTGCAGGGAGCTAAGTAGCATAGTGCTTAATTACCTAAGCCAGGCCCTTTAGCTTGGCCACGGTGCGCCACCAATTAGAGACAGCATTGGCGTAGATATTAGTAGTTATAGTATATACCTATTTGCTATGTAGGTTCTAGTATAGTTTGCTAAGCGCATCTAGGGTAGTACTAATAGCATATAGGAAGAAGACTTTAAGGGAAATAGATAAGAGCTTAATAAGGATTATCCTAGCTTTTTTACGGTAATTATTACCAATAATTATGTCCGGGTCCTCCCTAATAATAGCTACTGCCTTTAATAACCTGTTTTCCTTAAGATCTTCTAGGGGGGAGAATCTGCTTAAAACCCTCTAAATCCCATTATTAAGTACGGCGATAAGGCTGGTGTGGTCTATAAGCGTAGGGGTAGGAGCCATGGAGCTATCTATAGAAAGGCTTAAATGGCAGGAAGAAGAAAAGTAAGTAAAGTAAAGTAAGGTAGATAAAGTAAGGTAAAGTAGGTAGGTACATAAAGTAAAGTAAAGCGGAGTAGAGTAATAATGCAACGTTATATAGCTATGTATTGGTCTATGCCCCCTATTAGGAGGGCTGGTATAGCCAAACCAGCCATATAAGGGGGTAATATAAATAGCTTAAACGCCCCCCCTATAAGTATAGTACACAAAATAACCTAGCCCTGCTATATTACTTAGGGCTCGCTTATTTTTCTCTTATACTAGTAGGGGGGCGTCTAAGGCATTAATATTACCCCCTTATAAGTTCTAAAGGAACCACCCTATCTAAAAGAGATTAGAATTCTGAGTTTTTTATTATATAATTACTTGCAAATTGGACTCCGATTTTTGTGTATACTATAGTAGATTTTCGCACTTTGGGCTAACAACTAATATAGGGTCCTGGAAGAGATCGTATAGAAGTATAATATAAAGTTTTATAAGGTTTGCTTAAAGAGACTACCTAAATACCCCCCCCTTACCAATATATAGTTCTAGTCCCTAAGGGAGCCCCCCTTAGGAACTAATTTAAGGCCCTAATAACTCTTTAAATGTAATCTGTTTCTGTCCCTCTTTATAAATAGATACTGGTCCTGTTTGGAACCTTATATATACCATAAGTTCTTATTTAGCGCTAAAATTAGTAACCTATAAAGTGCATTTAGAGCGGCCTAATCTAACATAATAGCTTATTATACGGTTAATAGAATCTGACTATACCCTCCTACCCTTGTTTAAAAACGCGCTATTAACGTATATTAACCAGCGGGGTTTTCTAGGCAGCTACTAATATATATAGTAATCGCATCTCCAAAATCTAGTGACCTGTAAACACTTAATATATGCTATATCCCAGCTAACTAATATAGGCGCTTTATGTTATTAGCGTTAAGAGCTAGCTAGGGGCGTGCTATTATAGCCAATGCTTTTAGGTATAAGATAACTAACTTAGCTTATCTAACGTCTATCCCTAAGTATAAAGACGCACCTTAACTTAAGTAAAATGTATACCTATATTAATAACCCCTACTTATACTCTAAATATAAGCAGAACTACACCTTCCCTAAATAATTATACGATTACTACCGGGATGGCAGTGCGGCGACTAGCCTTTGTAATAATCCCATACCGGCCAAAGGGGTAAATAGATAAATAATTACCTTTAGCAGTTCTAAGAAGCCTAGAAAATGCCCGCTCTGCGCTTATTATACAGCCCTATTCTCCTAATTTATTATCGCCTTGCTAATCTATAGGTAAGGAATATGAGCAAGCTAAGAACTAAAACTATAATAGTTATCTTAAGGAGGGGAGGAGCGAAGGGATAGGTTCTACTATAGAAGTTAATAGCTAAACGGCGTTAATATATAACAGTTAAGGGAGATTAATAAGTGGTATACCTTTAAGAACACTATCTGCACTTATAAACCTGCCTTGCTAGCACCCTATAATAATGTCGCCTATTAGTCCTAGACTTTTTATCTTAGGAAACTTAGATTGTTTAAACAAATTAGTAATTTCTATCTCTTTAAGCCCAAGCTTAAAGTATAGAGGTTTGCCTATTTAGATTTTATATAGGGTAGAGCTAAGAGCAAATAGGTCTACCTAAGTTAATTTTAGGTTAGCTCTAGGATATTTATAGCTCGCAGTTACTATAACAAATGGCTTAGAGCTATTTAATAGGGAGCCACTAAAGTCAAGGAGCTTTACGTATAGGCTATTATCTAAGGAAATATTGCCGCATGTTAGATCTGTATAAATAACATTTATTAAATAAATAAAGGCAAGCGCACTAGTGACTTGTTAAGCCTATTAAAGGCGTTGCTTAGTATAAATCTTATAGGTTTAGATATATTGGCGGAGTCTATTCTTGCTTATATATTCTAGCCAGATGCCGGATTCAAAGGTACTATAAAACTTTAGTAGACCTTTATGCCCACTATATTACTAGAACTGCTTATAGATCCATTTCTTAACTTTAATAGTAGGCTCTTCTTCTACTTAGTAAGGATATTTAATAATAGTGTTAGAGGAAGAGTCTAGGTATACTATACTTATAAGTCCAAAGCTAAGGTAGTTTATTATATTAAACCCAGTTAGGAATTTAATAGCGGTTATCTTTTAGTTGTGTAGTGGAGTAGGGGTGGTCCTAAGTTAATATAACTTATATAGCTTTGTAGTGGGGGATGTTAATAAAAGTACTTTAACACCGCATATTGTTTAACGCTTAACTTAGTTTAGTAAGACAATTGCCAAGAGATCTACGGCAAAATCTTAGCGGCGCGGTTGGAAGGGGAAGCTGATTTTATAAGTAGCTGCAATATTAAGCTAAACGGCTTAAATGGTCTTAGTGTTTAAGAGAGTAAGTATAAAGACTAATATTTTTAGTTCTAGCTTAAATTGCGATTCTAGAGGCTAGATAATGATTCCAGTTTAGAATATAGGCCAATTAACTACTGTAAAAAGGGCGTAATTTTAAAAATTAGATCTGGTTCTAAACTAAATCCTATTTTTAGGGACAGGTCGATTAACTACTATAAAAGGAGGTTAACTATATCTATATTTAGTATATTAGGTTTAGCTCATTTTAGGACTAGCTATATAATTATTTATAGGCGCTTATATAACTAACTCTATAGTTAACCTGCTTAGGCCCTCTAGCCTTACTGTATAAAAGCCTTATATGTTGCGGAATAAACTAAAACTAATAGGTATAACTAGAAAACGCTACCTCCTTACACTTTTAGGTTATTGTAGCTTAGTATTTAACTAAGCCCTATAAAGCCTTAGTTTAAGCCTTATTAGATTGGCTTAACTTTTCTATACCCAATCTTTAATCCTCCCTACATTTGCTCGCACCTTGCTTATCCTATTAGTAGAGACATTAGTAGGTGTAGTAGGGATATATATAATCCAAAACTATATAGGGAGGATTGTAAAACAAGGCTCCATATACCTAGGCCCTAGGGCGACAAGGGAAGACAGAGTAATAATAGCAAAAAGGAAGGCGTATAAGAACGCCCCTAAAGGGATATAGAACTTCACAGTTTATATAAGAGACCCCAGAGCTGCGTAAGTAGGAGAAGGGAGGGCTGTCTTAACTACGAGCATTAGAGTAGCTTAAGAAGTTAAGAACTTAACTATAATAAGGTGGTAGGGGGTTAAGTACCTATAGAAGTGCCTAGACTACGCTAAGGCAGCGTAGGTAATACCAGACTAGAAAAGGAAAGACAAATGCTACGCTATATAGGGGTAGCTAAAAAAGTTCGTCTTTAAAAGAAAGAAAGAGAGACTTAAGTAGGAGTAGAAGGAACAAAGGCCTAGGTCCTACTAAGAACTAAAACTAGAATTTAAAAGCCCCTATATAGTAATTAAGAATAGGGAAATTACGGGCTATTTAATAGCCCTAAAATCCGGTTATAGAAACTTTTAGGAATACTATAAAAGGTTCCATTATAACACCTATCTTAAATGTATATGCGGTTTGAGAAAGTCGAAGAAATACCTACTATTTTATATATAAGTAAACAGAAAGTCGGATAAACTTATCCAATATATTAAAAAGAGAAAGGTTGGCTTTAGTAAATTTATATATCTATATATAAGGGGCCTAAAGACTCTAGCTAAATAGCTAGAGGAAATAAAGTATTACTAAATAAGCTAAATAGGGATCTAAAGGTAAACTATAGAATAAAGATACAGGAATCTAATTTAGGTTTTAGGCATTAGTAAAAAATAAGTAGGATAGGAATTTCTTACTCCTACTTTTTATTTAATGTTGAAAACAGGTACTAAATAAGTTGTGTTTCTCTCTAGATAAAGGGAACCTTAGGGAACCTAAATACTTTATAAAGAAGCAGAGTGTAGTTTAACCTAGGGCTAGCCTAAAAAGGTATATTCTGTTATAGTACGCAGGCGCGGCCAAGGCCACTACACGCTACTAAAAAGGCACGGTCTAATAGCTTAGCGGCCACTGCGGATATTAAATAAAGCTCTTTCTCTCTCTCTTTTGTACCTTGCTTCCTTCCTTATACTTTTCTCCCTAGTTATTTTCTTATTGTAAGACGCGCCTAATATGTCCTTAGCCTTTCTACACTTGCTTATATCTCTGCTATTATACTATCTACCTCTTTAATCTTCCCTTATTGCCTACCTACCCGCCTGCTACGTCGGCCCTCCTAATATAGCTTAGCGCGTTCTCCTATAATAGCGAATCTCTCTAAATTAGAGATAATCAAAATGAAACCTATTAGAGAGGGACTAAATAGTTTTTATAATTTATTTAACTCGACTTATAAGGATCTAGGTATCTCTAACTCTTTAAATATATTATATTAAATAAGTAATAAAAGTAACTGTTAATTTACCTAGTATAAGTTCTATCTAACGCTTGTAGAACTAAAGGATATTTTACTTAATCTAATACTTGCTCTATAGAGCTTTCCCACTTCTTATTTATTGCTATCTAACGGCGCTAATAAAAGCCTTTTTGGTAATCTATTAAGATTTAATTTAGCGGTTAATTCCAACGGCTTTAATATTAAATAGTTCCTACCTCTTCTAAATATGATCCTTTGGATTGAACCTAACAAAGTTATCTAGGAAAAGGTGTACGCTACTATTATAGAGTCTATGTCCCTTCCCTAACTGCTGCTATTCCATGTTTAAACCCCAAATATATATAATATAAGCAGCTTCGCCAACTTATCCAAATATAAAAAATATGTAGATAATGTTCTAAAGGAGGAGCTAGGCCCTCTTTATATAGGGATTCCTGGCTTATATAAAGTACTCTTTAGGGGAGTAGAAGGTCTTAAAGAGGCAAGCGCCACTATTTTTAAGAAATGTAAGGAAGGGGACAATCTACTATACGCTAAGGGCGGCTGGCGTAACTGGCCTAAAGGCGTAAAAGAATATAAAGTCCTAAAGTGGTTTAATAAGCTAATTATATTATTTCTAGACTTTATAAAGGACTATGGGTTTATTCTAAAGGCATAATAAAGACTAGTGGAGTATACTTAGCAGCCCTTATAAGGATCTACGGCCGACCAAAAGCTAGATATTGGCTTTATAGATAATCTAATAGCCAGCAAAAGCTCCTAATACCATTGGTTGTATATACTTATACTAGAAGAGCTAAAGAGTAATCTAAACACTAATATAGCTTTAAAGGCACGGTTTGATTTAGGGAAATATATAAGAGAAGTCTTTACTACTTAGAACACTTATTGCTTTATCCTAGGCTTTACTCTCTATGGATCTATTATACGTCTATAGAAGTATAACCGGGTAGGAGGCATCGTATTATTACTATTTAATATTAATAAAGACGGACTATAATTTACCTTAGCAATGCTGGGATTTCTCTAGATAAATAAGGAGCAGCTTAGGTTTAACCCTACCATTCTAACATTAGACGGTAAGCAATATATTAAGGTTGTGTGTAATAATTAGACTAAGTATCTCATCCTTAACAAACCTATAAAGCGGGCACGCTGTATTGCCGGTTAAGCAACTACTTGCTAGAAAGTACACTATAAGGGGATACCTAAGATACCCCTTATTATTAAAGACTTATAGCAGTACCTAGAGCGCGAGGAAGAAGGCAAACTACTATATAAGATATTAAAGAAGGGAGTGGTTAACGTGGCTAGGTACTATTACTATAAAACTATTTACATAAGTGGACAAGATAATGACATCTTTAATATCCACAAGGGGCTAGATATTATAAAAGCGACAAACTATAAGCTAGAAGGCCTAATAATACCTTTAAGACTAGCTAGAGTGCAAGGAAGTATAAAAAAAGGTTAAAGTTTTAGCAGAAAGAGGTCTTCTAGCTATAGTGCCCCATTACCGCCCAGTAAGCGCCTGTGTTTAACCTCTCCGACTAAGCGCCCTACTATACAGAATTATGTGCACTAATGTGTTATTACTAGTAACTACAAAAAGCCTCTTTATAAGGTAAGCTCTCGGGCTATAATGCTTACTGCACTAAAAGGTAGCATTAAAGGATACGAGTCTTTATATACGCGGGCCGGTATTATCTAATATAACATTTTAACAGGTAACCTTATGATAAATAAGAAAGATAACAATCCTTTTTAGCCGGTATTCTTAATTGACTTCGATCTTGCGATTAAAGAGTAGTAGGAAGGGCCTTTAGGAGCGTAGGGCAAGACCAGTATAAGAGCGTTTATAGCGATTAAAGTGCTTCTAGGCGAGATATACTTAGCTTAGTATAATTTTAAGTCGTTTTTTTAGGTGCTATTCTGGATCTGCATTCACTATAATGGGCTAGGTAAAGACATTAGGCCAATAAAGTTTAAGTATTAGAACTATAAGAGTAATAGAAAGTTAGTAGGTTTAAAAAAGAGTATTATAGATAATAAAGGGGATTTTCTTAAGAGTATAGATAATAACTTTTTACTATACTATTAGCTACTAATCCCTTGGGTTAATAGATTATGGAAGGTAGTATTTCTAGGCGGTAAGAGGTAAAAGGGAAATAATAAAAAACTTCCTTCTTAAATAAAGGAGGTGCTTTGGGAAGCAAGGAAGGATCTAAAGGTGCTTATAGAGTAAATAGAATAATATTTTATTACTCTTCTACTGCATAAGTAAAGTTTTGCGGAGATTTAGGCGGCTAAGGCTAGGTAGTAACTATTGGGAATAAGGCAAGCGGTCGTCACGTATTATCACGTGTTGCCGCGGCGCTAGCATGGCGAGAAGCCTTAAGCTCTTCGCCCTTCCTCATTCTCATCAATTAATTAAATAAGCTTTATCAACCTTTTCCATTACTATATCTACTCGAGTAGTATTAGTGATTTGCCCTATATTTCCAATACTAATTAGTGGTTAAATACACAGTCAACTATAGACCAGCTAGGTTATTGACAGAAGAGACAGTCTTGTGCAGGGGTGCTATATACGCTCATATAGAATAGATCCCGGCGATACTATGCTACCTTAGACTTACGGAAAACTAGTAACAGAAGTGTTACTAAGTACTAGGAGATACCAAGTTACGTCCATTATATAGAACAACCGCGTTTACGAAGATTTAGTTAAGTACTTTAGGTTAGAAGTATTACTAAACCTAGGGTCCTAAGTTAACGTCTAAAACGCGTTAAATAACGTCTAAAACGCGTTAAATAATATCTTAAATTGCCTACCTCTTAATAGCAAACCTATAAGATCCTACAAAACCGAAACCCTACTTACCTTTAATATACGACACCCCATTAATTCTACGCCTATTATGGCGTTAACCTACCTAAAGAAGTACGAGAAAGATATTAACCCGGAGATATAGCATAGAGATATTAACCCTATAACCACCAAGCAATAGGACCTAAACGGATTCTTATTACACCGTATAGTATACTACAAGGACAGCAAATATGTTAACAATATGCTATAGTATTACATAAAGGAGGACTTTGTTGGATAGACAAAGGAAACATAGACTTTCGCGAAGAAGGTTATTATATAAGACTTCCATAACTTCCTTTAGGAGAATAGAGTATTTGTCCCTATAGATGGGGGCATTATTAGAGATAATATTTAGGAGCATATTATTAACGCAAAAGAAGAGCATAAATGGACTCTACAAGAAATTAAGCACTAAAAGAAGCTTAGCCTATAATAGAATCTACAAGAGATTAAGCACTAAAAGAAGCTTAACTTATAATAGAATCTAAGCAATATACCACCAGAGACGCTTTTACCTCTATCTTTAGCTTCCCAGTATATATCGCCTCTACATCCGTCTTTAGTTCCCTAGTATCCATTAATTTAACCTATAACTTTAACTACTGCCCCGCAATATAAGCAAGCGCAAGATCCCCTTACTTCGCGACCTAATAACCCCCAAACTCTGCCACAGCAAGATTAGAAGAAGAAGTTTAGCAGGGAATTAGAATACGGCAGAGGGTACGATTAATATCAACCACAAGATCCTCGTGGAGGCTCTTATAGAGGTTCTCGTAGAGGTCCTCGTGGAGGTCCTTGTGGAGGTCGCGGAGGTTCCCATAGAGGTCCTCATAGAGGTCCTCGTGGAAGTCCTCATAGAGGTCCTCATGGAGGTCCTTGTGAAGGCTCTTGTGGAGGTTCTCGCAGAGGTCCTTATAGAGGTCCTCGCGGAGGTCGCGGAGGTTCCCATAGAGGTCCTTATGGAGGTCCTCATAGAAGTCCTTATAGAGGTCCTCATGGAGGTCCTTGTGGAGGCTCTTATGGAGGTTCTCGCAGAGGTCCTCGTGGAGGTCCTCGCGGAGGTCGCGGAGGTTCCCATAGAGGTCCTTATGGAGGTCCTCGTGGAAGTCCTCATAGAGGTCCTCGTGGAAGTCCTTATAGAGATCCTCGTGGAGGTCGTCGCGAAGGTTCTCGTAGAGGTCCTTATAGAAGTCCTCATAGAGATCCTCGCGGAGATCCTTGCGGAGATCCTCGCGGAGGTCCTCATAGAGGTCCTCGTGGAGGTTCTTATAGAGGTCCTTATAGAGGTCCTTGTGGAGGTTCTTATAGAGGTTCTCGTGGAGATCCTTATGGAGATCCTTATAGAGGTCCTCATAGAAGCTTATTTCAAAGTGTTCACCAGAAAAAGTACTACACATATAATAAGAAACGTTAGAAATCAATTTCCTGTCGTTCCTATTTGCTCAAGCTAGCCGTATCTAGTTACGCTCCACTAGCTCCGTAACCCTATTTTAACAACACAGTTCCCTAGGGCGTACTACCTGCCAAATTCTGCTATATTCTGTTGACTCTAACTACTACTAACTAATCAGGATTTTCTATGCCCGGCATAGAAAATCGCTATTGGCTCGCTTACTACTAGCGCCTTAGTAGCCCCTTTGTATTCGCGTTAACCCCTAACATTCTTCTTCTTCTTCTCCTTAGCTTTGCATCTTTATATAGTAGCAATCTATAAGTGTATATAGATAGCAACCATAAAAGAAGAATTGCCAGTATTGGGAATAAGGCAAGCGGTCGTTACGTATTGTCACGTATCGCCGCGGCGCTAGCGTGGCGAGGAGCCTTAAGCTCTTCGCCCTTCCTCATTCTCATCAATCAATCGAACAAGCTTTATCAACCTTTTCCATCACTGTATCTACTCGAGTAGTATTGGTGATTTGCCCTATGTTTCCAACAGTAACCTTTAGTTAAAACGCATATAAAATAGCGTAGGGTAAGTTACCTAGGCTAAATAAACCTAGGAAAGTAGATAACCTAATCTTTTACTAAATTATTAGGTCCCTACACCTTACCATCCTATATAGGCTTTATATTTCTATAAAACACGCAATCCACTCTCTAGCCTATTAGAAGCTGCCTTATACCGCCTAAGTAAAGGCTATAGAAAAATTAATCCCTTGCTTTAACTAATCCCCTACTTAAATAAATCCCCTGCGGGAGCTAATGCCTATGTGTTTTGCCGCCCTATAGGAACCAGTCCCCTACTCTAATAAATCCCCTATAGGATTTAGTCCCCTACTTTAATAAATCCCCTATAGGATCTACTCCCCTATAGAATTTACTTCCCTGTGGTAATAAATCCCCTATAGTAATAAATCCCCTATGGGTGCTAATGCCTATATATTCTACCGCCCTATAGGAACTAATCCCCTACGGCTTGTATTCCCGTATAGCTTTTGCTCCCCTATAAGAGCTAATAGCCATGTTTTCCTCTTCTGTATAGGAACTAATACCCTATAGCTTCTGTTCTCCTGTTCCTAAATCTACCAGTAATTCGCCTATATAGTTTTTAATTTTATCCGTATAGTATAAATAGCTATAAATATAATAATCTACTATATTTTAATCCTATATTAAAATTTAATTACCTAGATTTTATATCCTATTTCCTATAATATCCCATGCGGAATAATTTAATAAAAAATCTTATAGAAACTGGAATTTGTGTTCCATTTTAAAAATATATTTATAAAAGATAATGTTTTATACGGGATTTCTACTAAAATTCTCTTTTTATATCTAGCTTTTAAATACCTCTTTTAATATCCTCCCATATGGGAAAAGTGGCTAAAAAAATAATACTTTTATTATTTTCTATCCCGTATAGAACTTTATTTAAAACTGTTTAAAATTACTAGCTTTTCTTTTCTTATTTTCTACGCTATTCTATATAGATAGTATATTTAGGAAAATAATAAAGTTCTAGTTTCTCTATCTTATTTTTAATGGAAACCTATTTACGTAACTAACTCTGTCTAGTAATATTAGATTCCACATTTTAGAATTAAGGCTATATATCTATATTACATTAAAGCTATATAACGCAAAGTTATTAGGATATATATGTATATATATTACTAGCCAATAAATAGTATAGTTAAGTAACGTACTGCCTTTAACTATTAACAAGTATAAATAGGAAAAAAGAAAAAAAGAAAAAAATAGCTAAATCCTAAATGTATATCTTCCTATACGCTAAAAAGGTATGCATTCTATAGACCCCTAATACCCTAGTAAATTTAAGAGAGCTAAGCGTAGGACTATATATTATTAAACTTACCTCCTCCTATAAAATTACGCTAAAATTCTACGTTTGCATTAATAGCGAATTCTAAATATAATAAGGATACTTACGTCTCTTTATAGCTAGCCAATACTTAAGCCGTAAAAACAGTATTTTTAATCTAGATTGGAAAATTAATTAGCTTGGCTTTACTATAGACGCAAAGCCTCTTACCTTTTAGCTATTAAGATCCTTCCCTACTAGAATATTGAGGTCCTTTTCTGTAAAATCTGTAGCTCCTTTTGTTATGCTTACCTTGTTAAGGAAACTCCTCTAAACTACCTCTTAAGCGTTCTGATTTAATAGACTGTACTAGAGCGCGAGGTGTATTCTACTTATAATAGCTTTATTAATTATCTTTACCTAGTTGGTTGTAAGAAATAAGATTCCTTTATAGTATTTAAGCTTATGTAAGAATATACAAACAAGGGCATTATAATAGATATTACTGGTAGCACGCTATTCCATAAACACGTCCGCCTTATTAAGGAGTAGAGTGGCTTTCTAGTAAATTACTATTTTAAAGATATAAGAAAGCCTCTCTTTAAATATATCTATAGTTATGCCTAATTCTCTAATAGAGATCTACTTAGTTAGAAAGAGCCGTAATTATAAGGGAATAGAAACGTATAACATAAAGTAGTCTCCTAAGGTATTCTAATATCGCCTCTGCTGTTAAGGTCTTACCAATACTAGGCGGCCCACTAATTTGCCTATCTTAGTAGATAATAGTGTGACTGATATTATAAGAGAGGGTATAGTAATATACTATAGGAGGGTAATAAGTCCGCGCCCTTTGCCTAATACAAAGTTATCTAAGATAGGGTAAGAGTTCTAAGATAAGTAGGTTTTACTAAAAGCTTAAATAATCTCCTTCTACTAAGTAGGAATCCTAAGGTTATTAAAGGAAGAAGGGTTCTATATAATATTACTAATATTAGCAACTGCGAACTTAACTATAACGCGTTAGTAAATGCCGCTTATATATAAGTAAAAATAATGTACGCTAAAGCTTGTTACCCAGACTAAAACCTAGTATAGTTAGGCTGCTAATTAGAAAATCCTAATCCTTTATTTTAGTTAGATCTAAATCTATCTTCTTAATTTAGGTTTTCCTTTTATTTAAGCTTTCTATAGAATTAATAATAGCCTATAAGTCTAGCGTTTCTGGCGACTTGTTAATTTATAGTCTAGCGTAATTAGGGTTAATTTGCCGGAAATACACTATATTAACTATAATTTGGCTCTTAATAAAGACTTTAATCCTATTACCGTCTTTATCCTTATAGAAAGCAGTCCCTTAGTACTAGCAATAGTGGACGCCTCTTAAGTTATTAAATGTTTAACTATATCCAATTAGCCATGCTCTAATCTCGCTTGATTTCTAGTAGTACTTTAGAGGAAATGCTTAAAGGAAGTCTATTTATTTTGTTCCATGGAACTTCTTAATAGTAAGCTTAAGGGCGGCTTCTCTAAACACTTTCCTATTAAAATTGAAGTAGCGATAGTCTAGATAGAAATACTTAGCTCTACTTTGTCTTGTTTTTTCCTTACTATAATTAAACTTAATGTATCTTAGTTCGCCAGTACTAGGATAGGTAGTATAGACCTTTAAGTTCGGCTTAAAGAGAGCCTAAAGTAGATTATACATAATTTCACGGTTCTTAAGAAGGGGTTTAAGGCGTTTAGTTATAGACATATAGGTAGTTTTAATAAAGCTAATTAAGAGGTCTAGATATTTTAAATATACTTTATTTTTAGAGTTAACGTTTATGCTACTTTAATACAATTCTAGTTCCGGAAGAAAATTATATAGGAGATTCTGTTTGACCTATACGCGGTATAAGCCGGTAAGTTTTAATAGCGGAGATTTTCCGCACTAAAGGCTTGTCCTCTCTTAGGCAGATCCTATAGATATTTTTAAAGACCTTCCTTAGAATGTCTTACAACCCCTTAGACTTAATATTAATATAAAACGTAGAGTCTTTGGTTTTCTTATCTATAATTCATCTTTAGTAATTAAAGACACTTATAAAGAGTATTATACCTACTAATTTGAATATAATTAATAAATATATATTAATCTAGTTTATTAACCTCTTCTATTAGGGCTACTGGCTTAGTAATCTTGTACTAATAAGCTTTCTTATCCTAACTATAAAGAAATAGTGTTAGTAGGACTATATACGCACGCCTATAAAGATATACACTTTATTTACCATCTTGTACTCTAACCTGGAGGCTTACGGTATCGCTTTAGTTTTAGGGTCTTTTAGGGCTAGTGGCTTGATAACTAGGCCTCCTAGGGCAGAGGTAGAGGTAGACAACGCATTTATTACTATAGCTACCTTTAGCAGCTCTAGGAATTGCAGAGTATACTAAATAGTAAGGGGCTACTAAGCTAGTAATAGAGTAGGGCTGCCTAAAGGAGTGTTTAGGGTCTTTAATATAGTCTATATATTACCTAAAGGGTAGAGCTAATTTAAAATATAAGATTAAAGAAGTAGCTAGAGGAGGTTAATAATACTAGTCTCTAGGGGGGGGATCTACCTAATCTTATACCTTTTAATCTATTATTACTGTAAAGCTTTAGTAACATAATACTAATTTAAAAAAGAAGCTAAGTGGAGAGAAGAGCTAGATAGTATTATTTTTTAGGCTAGATTTGCCCTTTTCTTATATAATATAAGCTGTGCTATAGGTGTATCTATACCCCTCTTTTAGTAATAGGCTACCCTCCCTAATTAATCCTAGCAGACTTTAGTTAAGACACATTAATATTATCTCCGTTATGGTAAATAAAGCCATAGTGTACGTGCTCGCCGTACCTATAGAAATAGTCCCCTGGCTTATATACGGGATTTTAACTCTAGCACTAGGGTGAGCTTAAAAAATAATATTGCCTAAAGTATGGAAGTGCCCTAATTAATATACAGGAGATAGGCAATGTCTTAGGTTAAATTGAAGATATAAGTATAAAATTGGTGCCAGTAATGCTAGCTGGATTACAGCAAATAATCTAGCTGTGTATTATTTAGGAAGGGCTCTAAAAAGAACCCCTAATTAGAGATCTAATTCTTTAGGTACTTAATGCTATCCCTCTCTAGGCAACAAAACTTAGCTACCCTTGCTTTAAAAGTTCTATAGACCTATATAAATTAGGTAACTGCCTAACTTTAAAATCTAAACCTAGCTTTTAACGGCCCTATAGTATATAATTTAATCAGCTCCTCTCCCCCCCCCACTACTATGCCCACTAGTCCCTAATCTTTTAGCATATTAGTAAATACAATACTTTTGCAGTTAAAGGGCCTACTTAAAAAGACTAAGCAATTACAGCTAAAATTCTATAAGGTCTATCTAAGCGATAACTAGTAGGACACTTTAAGTGACTTAAGCTTAAAACTTTCGGAGGCGGTAAAGAAGGTTTAGGATAAAATCCAAGTACTAAAGAAGTCGCGGACACAGCGAGCCTAAAAGAAAAGCAAGGAATATAGGTTAAATATATAATTATTAAGGGGTAACCTCTTCGCTAAGGGTTAATTAAAACAATTAGCCGTCTTTAGGAGAAATATTATTATAATATTTAAAGGTCCTAAAGATTCAAAATTTAATTCTAAGAATATAAAGTTTAGGAAGGAATCTATCTATAAAAGATATAAGTTAATCCAAGGCTTAAGTCCTAACGGGGTAATTTTATAGGCAATTACTTTTGCGCCTACTGTTTGGGCTAGAGGATCTATGGCCTTGGATATATTTACCTGCCTCCTTAATAATATTAAGCCCGAGTTGGTCTAGATATGGCCACCTATAGTATAAGACATATTGCACATGCTTAGGGAAGATAAAGAATCTTTATAAAAGTCTCCTAAATATAGCGAATTTCTTAAAGGTTAGTTTACTAAATTAGTAAAAACAGTATAAGGAACTAATTATGGCTAGTAATTAACAATCTATTATAAAAGCTAGTAAAACATAGAAAATAAAGGCGCATTAAAGATGAAAGTAAGTAAGAGAAATAAGCACTAGCCGATTTATTATTACCATCTAAGAAAAACAGGGGTAAGGAGAAGCTTTAAATATATATAAAGCCCTATTAATAATTTCACTAATAGAAATAAAGTAGATATATATAAATGCACCAGCTAGTAATATCTTGAAATTACCTAAGCTATTTAGAACAGCCATCTAGAATAGTTAGCTATGGAAATAGAAAAGAAGTTAATAAGAATTAAAAACAATAGGATACCTAGCTACTTTATTCCTAAAGGATAATATATAGGATATCTTCTTTACTATCTAGTATGGTTACTATAATGGATACCATCTAATTAATACCTTTAGGCTATAACGTGTAATCTCCTCCTAGATTTTAAAATATACGCTAGCGCCTCTAACGTAATAAGTATACCTAGTAGGCACCTTATATTCCTAATATTTGCTTATATTTTCTTTAAATGTTTTCCGGTTCTTGGTTTCTTAGTTAACAATTAAAAGATATTCGCCTTTAAAGTATATTATCTTGTCTTTGGTAGTTAGGGGAAAAAAATAACCTAGGATATCCTTTTCTTCTTACCTAGTAAGAGCTTCGTTACCTCTCTAAATAGACATACAAGTTAGCTATAAGTACATTAAAGGGAGTAAAATAGAAGTTTAAAATATCTAACCGCCATAATTAATAAGTAGATAATATAATATAAAAGGTTTTAACGGAGACACCAAGTTAGCTAAGGGAGGAAGGCTATAATTCGCGCAAGACCTATCAGCCTATTAGTAGCTAAGGAAGAAAGGCTTAGTTAATATTTACTTTATCTAAGAATACAACTTATAGTTAACTAGAAAGGGGTATATAAAAAGGGTAAATAGCTAAGCTAATATTCACCTTAATAGTAAGAATAGAATTACTAAATAACTGTAAGAGGCAAAATATAAGAAATATAAAAAGAGGTAGATTGTAGGCTTAAATAGAGAGCGGCTTTGCGGGACTACGCTGCAAATAATTACCAAAGTAGGGTTAAAGGAAATTTATAAGGGAAAATAGAGGTGTTACTACAGCTAATAGCTTTATAGCTACTTAGGCGTTAGTGCCCAATAGAAAGGCTTATATAAAATAATTACTAAGTAGCTACCTCTTAAACTAAGCTGTAGCTGGATTTGCTTTACCCTACCATTAAAGCTTTCTAGCGCAGAACATTACGTATATAATTAGGCCACCAGCCAAATAGTAAAATAGGTAAGGTGTCCACTATAACACATATTTTAGCTATGTATTAGAGTCACTAGATATATATAACCCCTCTACTAACTAAAATATCTTATAAGGATTAAATTCTCGTGGCTCTTTCTTATTTATAAGGCAAATTAACTATAGCCAGTTTATACGCCTTTACGTTATATATATAAGTTAATCAATTATTAATACCCAACTTTATTACCGCTTGGTTTTAGCTGTATTATATAATTTAAATTAGCTAGCTAAGTTGTAAATATAGTTTTAGCCTTATATTCTCTATCATCCGTGGCATTATAAGTGGTAATAAATAGCTATTGCTTATTACCCTTGAAAAAGTAATGCTCTTGCGGACCTTTTTATGCAGCCCTTATATAACAGGAAATGCGCTATAAATAGATTAAGCTATAAATGGAATATATAACAAGAAATAAACCTCTAAGCCAGAAAAAGGGCACTACTATTATTGCTATCTACCTAGTAGGCCAGCCCCTTTTTTTCTATATAGTAGGCCGGGCCTTTAATTTTAAACAGTAATGCGCCTATAGTAATTAAAACTTCTTTTTAGAAAGCGGTCTTTAATCTATTTCTATAAAAGATCCTATTCCTTCTTTAACTTAATAAGCAGCGCGTCTTCCTAAATTTTAATCTAGACTTCTTAAATCTTCTATACTAATAATATAATCATACTAAGATAACTAGTAACTATAATATAAGCGTAAAGGCTATACCAAGCTAGATTTTTCAGCCTATAGTTTCTATACTACCTTCTTATACTGCCCTTTAAAGTATATAACGCCGTAGTGTTATAGAACTTATAGATAATAAATATTCTATAAAAACCCTATAGAAGCCGCTGAAGATCTAAGTCTCCTATAAGCCCTATAAGCGACATTAGAGAAAGGGAGGAAATTCTAAAAGATATAGCAAAGTTTGCTGCTAAAAGAGAGTAGCGTTCGCGGATAATACCTAAAGAAAAGATTACAGAGAATAGGTTATACTTATAATGTTAACTTAAGAATAAACCCGTATTAACGGTCCTATTATAGCCAACTCCACCTAAATATATAGCACGAGTACAATATTAAGCAGATTACTATTCCTTTATAAAAAAAGTAGAAAGCAGGCAGGTTAAGATTAAGGATAAATATTAGATTGTGCTTAATATATAGCTATAGAAGTATTTCCACGTATCCTATCTTAAAAAAATACTTAACTTGCCTTTGCTCGCCCCTATACGCTTCAGACTTAATATAGATTATTACTAGTAGAATTAAGATTAGCCTTAAATATAGGGTTTAATGTTATAGAAATAGTTTAAATATAGTAGCTATATTAACCTATATAAGATTGCGGGGTATATTAAGGCCTATAAAAGGTATAAAAAGGATAATAATAATTATAATATAGCTTGGATTAAAAGGGAACTAGCGTACTAGCGCAAATACAATAGTAAAAAAGGAGGGTGTAAATACCCTCCGCTATTAGAAGCACTAGTAAAACTATTCTTAAAGGAGTACTAAATAAATAAAGGTAATATATATCCCCTCTCTAAGGTACTACAATATTAGTATATAGAAAGGCTAGCGTTAGTAATCTAGGTTAATAGTCTTTTAAGCCTAAGCTTTTCTTTAGTATTTCTAGAGCGGGAGGGGAACTTTTATTAAGCAGAGCTAGTATCTAATTAGTATTAAGGCTATTATTTCTAATCTAAATACTTTTAATTATTTTAACTCCCTATACTCCGTTCTAACCAGCTATATATAAAAAGAATAGGATAAGTATATTAAGAAGATTATAGGCTAGGTCTCTAAATTTTCCATAACATTATAAAACTTTGCCGCTTTAGACGAAATTAAATAATAAAGAGAAGGAGAGATTCCAAAGACTAACTCCTTTAGGGAGATTAGAATTATTTCTTAATATTAATATAGTATATATAATTCTGTAGATAAAATAGTAAGGGAATCCAGTAGTAAATAAGATAAAGTGCTATAGTTGCAATAAACCTTACTCTATAAGAATAGTTTTAGAGATCCTAAGGATATTACAGCGGCCTTAATAAATTACTTCCCTTATAATATATGCCAGTACGCCTATACTACACTTAGTGTCCAATTTAGGAAGCGACCAAATATATTATCCTACTTTATACCTATCTTGTTCTTATATGTGAGTAAGCGCTAATTATCTAACTCTAGCTATAGCTAATATATTTAGATTTATATACGCCTATACTCTCTATAGAGCCGCCTATTATTGGTGGTAGCGCTAGTATTAGAATTACTACTACCTAAGCTTTCGCTGCCTAAGCTTTAGCTACTATTCCTAAAATTGTTATCTCTATTATTATTATTCTTGTCGTTATCTAAACTAATAGCATTATTATTAGCACCTTTACTATATGGACTACGCGTACTAGTTTTACTAGCGGTATAGTTACTACTTTACTACGTTAAGCTCGGACTAGCGTATATATTTAGCGTATTATTATACCAATAGCCTACTAATAGCTATAAATCTGACGTTAACTATATTATATAGATAAGTTACCCTACATTACTAAGTAAGTTATATATAATTATTAATAGTTTTAAAGATAACTTTAATATTATCTTATTTTAATAGACAATTACTATTACTAATATTATGCATTCTAGTACCTAGTAAAGGGTAATATTGGTTAGCTAATAGTCCGTATAGTTACTTTGTTTATAGTTAATAGTACAGTTATATACTACCTTCGCTCCTAGAGAGGATGTTTAAAGGGAGGTAGACTAAGTTATAATATCTACTTTAGATCTAGGGTAGCGGCGTACTAGTAATAACTTTAGATATTATAATATTCTTATAGGCCTTATACTTCTATTAAACTGTTTAAGACTTGTTCCTATTAGACCGCGCCACTTATTTTAAAATAGGTAATTGCTATATTTATATTGCTATAAAGTTACTGTATTAGCCCTATAGGACACCTCTTAGTTGCTATTAGGGTTGTCCTTACTACTCTTCCTAACCTTACTATTACTACTATTGCTTTTATCTTTACCTGTATATATATTCTTACTAACGTGTTAATCGCCCTCTATTTATCTATATAGAGAGACTAATTATCTTAAGGGCTCTAGCGGCCCTATATCTAGCCTATACCCTTAGTGTTTACTATCCCCACTATTTACTAAATTAAGGATATTGCTTTAAGGTAAGTCTAGAATATTAGCGTTATTATCTTTATTACTACCGTCTAGGTTACTAGCATTTGGATTATTACTAATTCTAAAAGGTAAAATTAGGCTACTACGGCCCAGCAGCGGCGTTAACCCTAGTATATATATAGGACTAGATATAAGGCTCTTTACCTATAGCTAGGCTAACCTCTACTACTTTACTAAATAAGAGTCTTTTATAGCTAGTTCTAAGGTCAAGTCCAGCACTTCTATAAAGGAGATAGCTATATTGGCGGATAAAGTGCACTTTCGCTTATATATTATAGACGGCTAACTTATTATACCTAGATCCTTATAGAGAGGTTTATCCCGCTTTAGCAAACTATTTTTAAATATATTAAAATAGGGACTCTATAAGTCTATAGGAAGATTACTTACTATTATACACACCTCTAGTATTCTCTATAGAGGGGGCGTGTATGCTAGCTATATTTAGACTATTATCCTAATATTCTAGCAACCCGCTACTAGATTAGATAGCCCCTATACTATAGCTTACTTTAGCTATATTATCCTCTAGAACTAAAGGAAATTCTATTATTAATTAATAAATAAGAGCTGTAATACTATTAATATACCTACCTAGACTGCTTCTACTAAATAACCTATTTATAGCTAAGTTTATCTTCTTAATACCTATAGCCTAGTCAGCCCCTTTCTAGCTAGGCTAGTAACTCTATAGTATCTACAGAGAAATGGGGCTAAGACCACCTTTGCCGTCTATATATATATATTAGCCAATATCTATTATCTTATACCGTTTAAGACGTAGATAATACCTTAATATAGTAAACCTAAAGGATTAATAGCTCTTACTAGAGCTAGTAGTCCTAGATCTAAAAAACGCAACGCTTTAAAGTCTAGTAAATTAGTTAAGAAGTTATTAATATTAGCCTACTTTCTATTATATTTAGGGGAGCCAGCTTTGCTAAGGTTAGATTTTATTATTTTAGGCTTTACCTTAGGCTTAGCCTTAGATTTCGTCTTAGGCTTAAGTATTAGAGGAATATAAGAAACATATTTTATAGAAGAAAGTAAAGGGGTAAGTAAAAGAGTACTAAAAGAGAAGGCTATTTTAGTGCTAAAATCTACTAGCTTTTCTAGTTATAAAAATAGAAGCTAGTCTAGAGGTTAAAATATATAGCTATCTCTTTAAGCTAAGGAGTATTACTTTATATACTACTACTAACAACGCTGCCTAAGGTAGGATTATAAGGAACCTATATAAATACTATATCCTAGCGCATAAGCTTAGTTATAGGGGGCAGTATAAGTAAGCTACCTATATTAGGGGAAGTAAAGACTAGCTTAAAGTCCTATTACCTTTAGTATCTTTAAAACAATCGTATATCGTACTTATAGGTGCTATAGAGGCTCTATTATAATAAAAGTATATATAGCTCCCTAGATAATTAGCTAGTAAATATTATAAGAAACTATCTAGACTATTCTCTATATCTTAGTATACCTATCTATATTATAACCTGCTATCTATATCTTTTAGCTAATTAAGGATCTATATTACTTTAAATAAAACCGCTAATTATTAGCTAATTCTTTAATTATCGGCCAACCCCTTATATAGGATAAGGCTATATTAGATAACATATTAATAACTAATTCTTACTAGCATTATTCTATACTGGTTAAATAGTTAGCTTAGAGGGCTTTATTTATATCTTATAGCGCGCCTAACGCTATTACTAAGCTATTATTAGCCAACTTCTAGGTACTAGCTCCCTGCTAGTTATATTACAATATTATAACTACGCTAGACACTTTATACAAGGCAGAGCATCCTATAGGGGCTATAATAGCAATATAAAGGTTATAAGAATGAAATTAATACCTTATACTAGTAACTTACTATATTATTACTAAGGGATCTAGCCCTAGTAGGATATAGATAATAGAGCGCGGATTAACTAGCGTATTCTATTAAAGGGCTAAAGTTAGAGAGTATAATATAAGGTAATTAGAGCTAAGACAATTATATAAGCGCTATATATTCTTTAGCTAAAATATATATTAGGTAGTATGTAGTAAATACTATTAGTAACCTTAAAATAGAGAATAAGTTCCTAAATATATAGGCTAGCATTAACTATATAACTAATAGAAGGTATTGCTACTTTAACCATAGCTATAACTCGCCTAAGAGGAGAGAGTAAAAGTTAATAAGAGAAAAATAGGGAGAGTATATAAAAGAGAAGAAGAGGTATTTATAAACTACTTATAGAAATAAGTCTAAAAGTAGCTTCTTTAGCAGCGGCTTAAGGTACCTAAAAGTAGATAGCACAGTATATATAAAAATAAGATAATAGGGAGAAATAGATTAATAGAAATAGAGTTAGGGGCAGTATATATACTATAGCAGAGTTTAAAAAAAAAAAGCCTTATAATAGATAATTAGGGCGTAATAGAGGGGGCAGCTAGAACAGGTAGAAGAAAAGTAAGGGGGAAAAGAGATAGAGTAAAGAGAAAAAGTTAAGAAGGATAGAGGATAAAAGATAGCAAAAGAAGGGCCTTTTATAATAGTCGTTAAAAAAGATTGCTAGTTGGGGTATAGCGCGAAAGTTATAAGCGAGGCGCGGATTACCTAAATAGGGAGCCTCCATTTCCTAATATAGGCTTACTATATAATTGTTTACTTTTTCTAACTTAAATAGCTCTACTAAGAGGTATTTAAGCTAGACGGCTTTTTTAAAAGCCTATATATCTTCTATATATATATCTTTATAGTATAATAAGGTAAACAATTACACGGTAAGCCTATATTAGGAAATAGAGGCTCCCTATTTAAATAATCCGCGCCTTGCTTATAACTTTCGCGCTATACCCTAACTGGCAATCTTCCTTAATAACCATTATAAAAGGCCCTCCTTTTGCTATCTTTTATTCTCTATCCTTTTTAACTTTTTCTCTTTACTCTATCTCTTTCCCCCCTTACTCTTCTTCCGCCTATTCTAGCTGCCCCCTTTATTACGCCCTAATTATCTATTATAAGGCTTTTTTTTTTAAACTCTGCTATAGTATATATACTACCTCTAACTCTATTTCTATTAATTTATTTCTCCCTATTATCTTATTTCTATATATACTATGCTATCTACTTCTAGGTACCCTAAGCCGCTACTAAAAAAGCCGCTTCTAAACTCGTCCCTATAAGCAGTTTATAAACACCTCTTTTTTTTTTTATATACTCTCCCTATCCTTCTTTTATTAACTTTTACTCTCTCCTCTTAGGCGAGTTATAGCTATGGTTAAAGTAGCAATACCTTCTATTAGTTATATAGTTAATGCTAGCCTATATATTTAGGAACTTATTCTCTACTTTAAAATTACTAATAGTATTTACTACGCACTACCTAATATATATTTTAGCTAAAGAATATATAGCGCTTATATAATTGTCTTAGCTCTAATTACCTTATATTATACTTTCTAACTTTAGTCCTTTAGTAGAATATGCTAGCTAATCCGCGCTCTATTATCTATATCCTACTAGGGCTAGATCCCTTAGTAATAATATAGTAAATTACTAGCATAAGGCACTAATTTCATTCTTATAACCTTTACATTACTATTATAGCCCCTATAGGATGCTCCGCCTTGTATAAAGTATCTGGCGTAGTTGTAATATTATAATATAACTAGTAGGGAGCTAGTGCCTAGAAGTTAGCTAATAATAGCTTAGTAATAGCATTAGGCGCGCTATAAGATATAAATAAAGCCCTCTAAGCCAACTATTTAACTAGTATAGGGCAATACCGGTAAGAATTAGTTATTAATGCATTATCTAATATAGCCTTATTCTATATAAGGGGTTAGCTAATAATTAAAGAATTAGCTAATAATTAGCAGTTTTATTTAAAGTAATATAAATCCTTAATTAGCTAAAAGATACGGATAGTAGGTTATAATATAGATAGGCATACTAAAATATAGAGAATAGTTTAGATGGTTTCTTATAATATTTACTAGCTAATTGCCTAGGGAGCTATATATACTCTTATTATAATAGAGCCTCTATAGCGCCTATAAGTATAATATACGATCGTCTTAAAGACGCTAAAGGTAATAGGACTTTAAGCCAGTCTTTACTTCCCCTAATATAGGCAGCTTACTTATACTGCCCCCTATAACTAAGCTTATATACTAGGATATGGCATTTATATAGGTTCCTCACAATTCTACCTTAGGTGGCGTTGTTAGTAGTAGTATATAAAGTAACACTCCTTAGCTTAAAGAGATAGCTATATATTTTAACCTCTAAACTAGCTTTTATTCTTATAACTAAAGAAGCTAGTAGATCTTAGTACTAAAATAGCCTCCTTTTTTAGCACTCTTTTACTTACCCCTTTATTTTCTCCTATAAAATATATTTCTTATATTCCTCTAATACTTAAGCCTAAGACAAAATCTAAGGCTAAGCCTAAGGTAAAGCCTAAAATAATAAAACCTAACCTTAGTAAAGCTAGCTCCCCCAAATATAATAGAGAGTGGGCTAATATTAATAACTTTTTAACTAATCTACTAGACTCTAAAGTGTTGTATTTTCTAGATCTGGGACTATTAGCTCTAGTAAGAGCTATTAATTCTTTAGGTTTGCTATATTAAGGTATTATCTATATCTTAAATAGTATAAGATAATAGATATTAGCTAATATATATATATAGACAATAAAGGTAGTCTTAGCCCTATTTCTCTATAGATACTATAGAGTTACTAGCCTGGCTAAAAAGGGGCTAACTAGGCTATAGGTATTAAGAAGATAAACTTAGCTATAAATAGGTTGTTCAGTAGAAGCAGTTTAGGTAGGCATATTAATAGTATTATAGCTCTTATTTACTAATTAATAATAGAATTTCTTTTAGTTCTAAAGGATAACGTAGCTAGAGTAAGTTATAGTATAAGGGCTATCTAATCTAGTAGCAGGTCGCTAGAATATTAGGATAATAGTTTAAATATAGCTAGCATATGCGCCCCCTCTATAGAGAATACTAAAGGCGTATATAATGGTAAGTAATCTTCCTATAGACTTATAGAGTCCCTATTTTAATATATTTAAAGATAGTCTACTAGAGCGGGATAAACCTCTCTATAAAGATCTAGGTATAATAAGTCGGCTATTTATAACATATAAGCGGAAGTGCACTTTATCCGCTAATACGGCTATCTCCTCTATAGAAGTACTGGACTTAACCTTAAAACTAGCTATAGAAGACTCTTATTTAGTAAAGCGGTAGAGGTTAGCCTAGCTATAGGCAGAGAGCCTTATATCTAGTCCTATATATATACTAGGGTTAACGCCGCCACTAGGCCACAGTAGCCCAATTTTACCTTTTAGAACTAGTAATAATCTAAATACTAGTAACCTAAACGGTGGTAATAAAGATAATAACGCTAATATTCTAGACTTACCTTAAAGCAATATCCTTAATTTAGTAAATAGCGGGGATAGTAAATACTAAGGGTATAGGCTAGATATGGGGCCGCTAGAGCCCTTAAGACAATTAGTCTCTCTATATAGATAAATAAAGGGTAATTAACACGTCAGTAAGAATATATATATAGGTAAAGATAAAAGCAATAGCAGCAATAGTAAGGTTAGGGAGAGTAGTAAAGACAGCCCTAATAGTAACTAAAAGGTGTCCTATAGGGCTAGTATAGCAACTTTATAGCGATATAAATATAGCAATCGCCTATTTTAGGATAAGTGGTATAGTCTAATAGAAACAAGTTTTAAACGGCTTAATAGGAGTATAAGGCCTATAAGAATATTATAATATCTAAAGTTATTACTAGTATGCTACTACCCTAGATTTAAAGTAGATATTATAACTTAGTCTACCTCCCTTTAAATATTCTCTCTAGAAGCGAAGGTAGTATATAACTATACTATTAACTATAAACAGAGTAACTATACGGACTATTAGTTAACTAATATTACCCTTTACTAGGTACTAGAATGTATAATATTAATAATAGTAATTATCTATTAAAATAAGATAACGTTAAAGTTGTCTTTAAAACCATTAATAATTATACATAACTTACTTAGTAATATAGGGCAACTTATCTACATAACGTAGTTAACGTTAGATTTATAGCTATTAGTAGGCTATTAGTATAATAATACGCTAAACGTATACGCTAGTCCAAGCTTAACGTAGTAAAGTAGTAACTATGCTGCTAGCAAAACTAGTACGCGTAGTCTATATAGCAAAGGTGCTAATAATAATACTATTAGTCTAGATAATAACGAGGACAATAACAATAGAGATAATAATTTTAGAAATAGTAGCTAAAGTTTAGGCAGCGAAAGCTTAGGTAGTAGTAATTCTAATACTAGTACCACTACTAATAATAGGCGGCTCTATAGAGAGCATAGGCGTATATAAGTCTAAACACATTAGCCATGGCTAGAGTTAGACAATTAGCGCTTACTCGCATATAAGAATAAGATAAGTATAAAGTAGGATAATATATTTAATCGCTTCCTAGATTAGACGCTGGGTGCAGTATAGGCGCACTAGCATATATTATAAGGGAAGTAATTTATTAAGGCCGCTATAATATTCTTAAGATCTCCAAAACCGTTCTTATAGAGTAAGGTTTATTATAACTATAGCACTTTATTCTATTTACTGCTAGATTCCCTTACTATTTTATTTATAGAATTATATATACTATATTAATATTAAGAAATAATTCTAATCTCCCTAAAGAAGTTAGTCTCTAGAATTTCTTCTTTTCTTTATTATTTAATTTCGTCTAAAGTAGCGAAGTTTTATAATATTATAGAAAATTTAAAGACCTAGCCTATAATCTTCTTAATATACTTATCCTATTCTTTTTATATATAGCTGGTTAGAACGGAGCATAGGGAGTTAAAATAATTAAAAGTATTTAGATTGGAAATAATAGCTTTAATACTAATTAGATACTAGCTTTACTTAATAAAAATTTCCCTCTTGCTCTAGAAATACTAAAGAAAAGCCTAAGCTTAGAAGATTATTAACCTAGATTACTAATACTAGCCTTTCTATATACTAATATTATAGTACCTTAAAGAGGGGACATATGTTACCTTTATTTATTTAGTACTCCTTTAGGAATAGTTCTACTAGTGCTTTTAATAATAGAGGGCATTTACACCCTCTTTCTTTACTATTATATTTACACTAGTATACCAGTTCCCTTTTAATCTAAGCTATATTATAATTATTATTATCCTTTTTATACCTTTTATAGGCCTTAATATACCCTGTAATCTTATGTAGGTTAATATAGCTACTATATTTAAACTATTTCTGTAATATTAAACCCTATATCTAAGGCTAATCTTAATTCTACTAGTAATAATCTATATTAAGTCTAAAGCATATAGGGGCGAGTAAAGGCAAGTTAAGCATTTTTTTAAGATAGGATATATGGAAATACTCCTATAGCTATATATTAAGCATAATCCAATATTTATCCTTAATCTTAACCTGCCTACTTCCTACTTTCTCTATAAAGGAACAGTAATCTACTTAATATTATACTTATACTATATATCTAGGTAGAGTTGGCTGTAACAGAACTGTTAATACAAGTTTACTCTTAAGTTAATATTATAAGCGTAACCTATTCTCCGCAATCTTTTTTTTGGGTATTATCTGCGAACGCCACTCTCTTTTAGCAGCAAACTTTACTATATCTTTTAGAATTTCCTCCCTTTCTCTAATGTCGCTTATAGGGCTTATAGGAGACTTAGATCTTTAGCGGCTTCTATAGGGTTTTTATAGAATGTTTATTATCTACAAGTTCTATAATACTACGGCGTTATATACTTTAAAGGGTAGTGTAAGAAGATGGTATAAAAACTATAGGCTAAAAAATCTAGCTTAGTATAGCCTTTACGCTTATATTACAGTTACTAGTCATCTTAGTGTAATTATATTATTAATATAGAAGATTTAAGAAGTCTAAATTAAAATTTAGGAAGATGCGCTGCTTATTAAGTTAAAGAAGGAATAGGATCTTTTATAGAAATAAATTAAAGACCACTTTCTAAAAAGAAGTCTTAATTACTATAGGCGCATTACTATTTAAAATTAAAGGCCTAGCCTACTATATAGAAGAAAAGAGGCTGGCCTACTAGGTGGATAGCAATAATAGTAATACCCTTTTTCTAGCTTAGAGGTCTATTTCTTGTTATATATTCTATTTCTAGCTTAATCTATTTATGGCGCATTTCCTGTCATATAAGGGCTGCATAAAAAGGTCCGCAAGAGCATCCCTTTTTTAAGGGCGGTGAGCAATAGCCACTTATTACCACTTATAACGCTATAGACAATAGAGAATATAAGGCTAAAACTATATTTATAACTTGGCCAGCTAATTTAAATTATATAACACAGCTAAAACCAAGTGGTAATAAAGTTGGGCGTTAATAATTAATTAACTTATATATATAACATAAAGGCGCATAAACTGGCTACAGTTAATTTACCTTATAAATAAAAAAGAGCCATAAGAATTCAATTCTTATAAAATATTTTAGTTAGTAGAGGGGTTATATATATCTAGTAACTCTAATATACAGCTAAAATATGTGTTATAGCGGACACCTTACCCGTTTTACTATTTGGCTAGTGGCCTAATTATATACATAATATTCTGCGCTAGAAAGCTTTAATAGTAGGGTAAAGTAAATCCGGCCACAGCTTAATTTAAGAGGTAGCCGCTTAGTAATTATTTTATATAAGTCTTCCTGTTGGGCACTAACGCCTAAGTAGCTATAAAGCTATTAGCTATAGTAACACCTCTATTTTCCCTTATAAATTTCCTTTAACCCTACTTTAGTAATTATTTATAGCGTAGTCCCGCAAAGCCGCTTTTTATTTAAGCCTACGATCTACCTCTTTTTATATTTCTTATATTCTGCCTTTTATAGTTATCTAGCAATTCTATTCTTACTATTAAGGTAAATATTAGCTTAGCCATTTACCCTTTTTACATGCCCCTTTCTAGTTAACTATAAGTTACATTCTTAGATAAAGTAAATATTAATTAAACCTTCCTTCCTTAGCTACTAATAGGCTAATAGGTCTTGCGCGAATTATAGCCTTTCTCCCTTAGCTAACTTAGTATCTCCGTTAAAACCTTTTACATTATATTATCTACTTGTTAATTATGGCGGTTAAATATTTTAAACTTCTATTTTACTCCCTTTAATGTACTTATAGCTAACTTATATATCTATTTAAAGAGGTAACAAAGCTCTTACTAGGCAAGAAGAAAAGAATATCCTAGGTTATTTTTTCCCCCTAACTACCAAAGATAAGACAATATACTTTAAAGGTAAATATCTTTTAATTATTAACTAAGAAACCAAGGACTGGAAAACGTTTAAAGAAAATATAAGTAAATATTAGGAATATAAGGTACCTACTAGGTATACTTATTATATTAAAGGCGCTAGCGTATATTTTAAAGTCTAGAAGGAGATTATACGTTATAGCCCAAAGGCATTAATTAGATGGTATCTATTATAGTAACCATACTAGATAGTAAAGGAGACATCCTATATATTATCCTTTAGGAATAAAGTAGCTAGGCATCCTATTGTTTCTAATTCTTATTAACTTCTTTCTTATTTCTATAGCTGACTATTCTAGATAGCCGTTCTAAATAGCTTAGATAATTTCAAGATATTGCTAGCTAGTGTATTTATGTATATATACTTTATTTATGTTGGTGAAATTATTAGTAGGGCCTTATATATATTTAAAGCTTCTCCTTACCCCTATTTTCCTTAGATGGTAATAATAAATCAGCTAGTGCTTATTTCTCTTACTTACTTTCATCTTTAATACGCCTTCGTTTTCTATGTTTTACTAGTTTCTATAATAGATCGTTAATTACTAGCTATAATTAGTTCCTTATACTATTTTCACTAATCTAGCAGACAAACCTTTAAGAAATTCGCTGTATTTAGGAGACTTTTATAAAGATTCTTCATCTTCCCTAAGCATATATAATGTGTTTTGTACTATAGGTGGCCATATCTAGACTAACTTAGGCTTAATATTGTTAAGGAGGTAGGTAAATATATCTAAGGCTATAGATCCTCTAGCCCAAACGGTAAGTATAAAAGCAATTACCTATAAAATTACCCCGTTAGGACTTAAGCCTTGGATTAACTTGTATCTCTTATAGGTAGATTTCTTTCTAAACTTTATGTCCTTAGAATCGAATTTTAAATCTTTAGGACCCTTAAATATTATAATAATATTTCTCCTAAAGATGGCTAATTGTTTTAATCGACCCTTAGTAAAGAGGTTACCCCTTAATAATTATACGTTTGACCTATATTCCTTACTTTCCTTTTAGGCTTACTGTGTCCGCAACTTCTTTAGCACTTGGATTTTATCCTAAACCTTCTTTACCGCCTCCAAAAGTTTTAAGCTTAAGTCGCTTAAAGTGTCCTACTAGTCATCGCTTAGATAGACCTTATAGAATTTCAGCTATAATTACTTAGTCTTTTTAAGTAGGCCCTTTAACTGCAAAAGTATCGTATTTGCTAATATGCTAAAAGATTAGGGACTAGTGGGTATAGTAGTAGGGGGGAAGAGAAGCTGATTAAATTATATACTATAGGGCCGTTAAAAGCCAGGTTTAGATTTTAAAGTTAAGTAGCTGCCTAATTTATATAGGTCTGTAAAACTTTTAAAGTAAGGGTAGCTGTCACGGGACACACCCGTGACACCTTACACACGTCCACCTGTTTCCACCGACTGAACAACCGAAGACTGACCATGAGACGGCAATCTGACAGCAATCTGCCGTATTCCACCGCAATCTGCTATCTCTACTGTTGGAGTTGCTAACTGGCAACTTTAAGGACCTCTAACTGCCGAATTCTGCCAAGTTCTACCAGAACCGCCACCTAAGCTCTACCCTGCCCGTGCGTAGTATAGTACCCGTTAACCTAGCAACTAAGCAAATGTTATATACCCTTTTTCCCCTATTTCCTACTTTCCTTTCCTTACGTAACGTCTTGACTTTATTACACAGTTTATATATATAGCTTAATAATATCTACTTCGCTATATATTATCATTGCTTGTGCTTACTCTGTAATACTATGTTACGTTAACCCTATATACTACCCTCCGAAATGCAGAACGACCCTAAAGCCCCTATAACAGCCGTTGGCATTATATCCGTACTCTGAAAATAATTGGTAGAAATATAGAAGTTCTTTATAGACGCCCTTATATAGAACTAAGCCACTTTAACTTAATAATAAACCGAATAAGAAGCATGATACCGGCAATTAATTAAAGACCTCTAAGAAGAAATCCGCACCCTTAAGATGCCTATATTAGGGCCCTAAGACCGAACACTATCTCTAGAGATAAACATGTGGAACGAGAGCCCTAAACCTATAGTAGTTACTTACCCCGAACTAGCTACTGCACTGTAACGATTTGAACGACTACTAGACCCTCTAATATTTACTAGTAAATAATAAGAACTCCAATTATTCCTAAGCCGGCTTAAAAATAAGCTAACTGGTAATGCTAACCGCTACCTAACTAAAGCTAACCGACTTTGCTACGCCCTAAGTTGATTAGAAGAAGACGTAGCTGACCTTATTAAACCTCTTTAACTAAACTTAGTACTAAGCCTAATTGTACTTCTTAAAGCTATGTATAGTGACCTGAACCGCTAAGCTACTGCTTAGAGAAAGATAAACTATATAACTTAAGGAATAAAAAGCTTCCTAGTATACTTCTCTAAATTTAACTGTTACGTAAAAGAAACAGGCTGGAACGACTCCGCACTAATTAACAGCCTTATTAAATCCCTAAGCCCCAAACTGAAAACCTCCTTAATAGGTATAGACCTACCAGGAGCTCTTAACGCCTGCGCAAACGTTATTAATAAATAATATAATAATATACTACGCCTAATACCGAAGTCCGCTCCTTGATATAATACAACAAACCTATAAATATCTACTAAGTTATTGTCTTAGCCTAAGCACCCTGATGTCATGGATATTAACACTGGAACCCTAGGATACGCCCCACTAGGGTTCTCTAAACAAGAACAACGCACTAAGCTAGGCCTCTATTTTAAGTGTGGAAGTAGCTCCTATCTCTCTAACTACTACTCCGCCCCTATGCCCCAACGCGAATTACGAACGGCCAATATTAGTAGCTGTTTACTGCATTGATCCTCTAGTTACTGTCCCCAATCTCTACCTAGTTCCAGCCCTGTATCTAGTAAGCACCACTTATAAGGACGAAGCTATAACTAATACGCTATAAGAACTCCACCCTAATTACCTCTAAAAGGAAGGTCCTGGAGCTAAGTCGCTCTCTAGGACGGCGCTGCCTTAGGATCTTATTAAATGCTTTAAATGTTACAAACTCTAACTCTTAGGATTACAGCATAACTGTTAACTATTATCTTCGGCAGAATAATTAATAGGTTAATGCTTGAGTCCTAATTAATACAGAAGCCAGTAGCATAGGATTTATTAATAAGATCTTTGCGTAAGATAATGGTTTTACTCTAACCCCCCTTAACCGGCATATTAATGTATTTGGATTTAATGGCAAACGCACCATCTTAGGCTGTATTACCTACGTAGTATTCCTAAGACTCTAATATTTGAACCATAAAGAACTGATTAAGCTTTTTGTTACCACTCTAGGTTACTTAGTGATACTTAAACAACCTTGGATAAAGCTATATAAGGTAGCCATTAATTAGAACAACCTTAAGCTTCTATTTACCGCCTCCCGTTGCAAGTAGAAGTGCCTTATAACTTACTACTTAGACCCCAAACCAAAATCTGAAAAATCCACTAGGATCTATTAGTCTAAAAAGTCCACCCAATTCCACTAAGAACCTAAAAATTATACTAAACCACACGAACTAACCCTAACTACTATACCACCCCGAACTAAGCAGAAGCTTAAACTTAAGCTTAATATACAAAAGTACCAGAAGAACTGGTATTCTACTATAAAAAGAATACTTAAAGAACCTAAACCTAAATCCAATACTAACTCCGTACCTAATACTAAACCTAAAGTTGAATAAGAAACAGTAGATAATTAAAAGGAAGTTACTAGCTAGCAACTTGCCCCCCTTTCTACGGATATCTATATAATTGGAGCTACCCCATTAGCACAACTTGCCAGGAAACCTGAATATACGATCTTCGCCGTTATAATGGCCGATATTAAAAAGGCCCTAGCACTAAAGAAGTACACTAACCCTGCTATAAAAGTACTAGTATGCCATTATAAGCATCTGGAAGTATTTTCATAAAAGGAAGCTGATAAGTTAGCGGAGCACCAACTATATAACTATAAGATCGTACTTAAAGAAGGAAAACAACTAGGATTTAGACCCTTATACAAAATGTCCTAAAACAAACTCTAAGTATTGCGGAAGTACTTAGACGAATACCTAAGTAAAGGATTTATTAGAGTAAGCTCTTCGCCTATAGCTATACCTGTAATCTTTGTTAAGAAACCTGGCGGCGGTCTATACTTCTATGTGGACTACCAAGCTCTTAACGCTATTACTATTAAGAATCGGTACCCACTCCCATTAATTTAAGAGACACTGAACTAATTAAGTAAGGCTCGCTACTATATAAAACTTAACCTTATCTATGTATTTAACCGCCTTTGTATCGCAAAAGGAGATAAATGGCTTATAGCATTCCGTACTAAATACGGACTATTTGAATACTTAGTAACGCCGTTTAGCCTCGCAAATGCCCCGAGTTTATTCCAATACTTTGTAAATAATACCTTATAACCTTACCTAGACGTTTTCTGTACTGCTTATATTGATAATATCCTGGTATATAGCAATAACCTAGCTGAATATAAGAAACATGTTAACCTTATCTTGGAAGCCCTATGTGGAGCTAGACTATAATTAGATATAGATAAATGCGAGTTCCATAAAACGGAAGTTCTATACCTTGGACTTATTATCTCTATAGACGGTATATAAATGGACCTAAAGAAGATTGAAGTAATTATAAACTGGTAAGAACCTAAGAACGTTAAGGATATAAGAGCCTTTATAGGATTTGCTAATTTCTATTAACGGTTTATTAATAACTTCTTTGCCCTAGTTTTACCTTTTGTGGCTCTAACCTAAAAGGATAAAGCCTTTATCTTTGATAAGGAATGTAAGAAGGCCTTTACCTATCTAAAAGTTATGTTTACTACTATACCTGTACTCTAACACTTTGACCCGAACTGAAAGAGTGTTATAGAAGCTGACTTATCTAACTATGTCACTGGAGGCATTCTGTCTTAGTATAATGAAGAAGGGGTACTGTACCTTATAGTATACTTCTTAAAATGACTAAGTCCAGCTAAATATAACTATGAGATCTACGATAAAGAATTATTGGCCATTATTAGATATTTTGAACAATGGTGACCTAAACTGGAAGGCGCTGGATTTCCAATTAAGGTTCTTAGTAACTATAAGAATCTATAGTACTTTATAACCATGAAATAGTTAAGTTATTATTAAGCCTACTAGTTAGAATATCTATTTTAATTCCAATTCTCAATTATATACCGCCTAGGCGTTTAAGGTTAAAAACCTAATGCCCTAACTTGATGTTTACAAGACATAATAGTATAGGAAGAAGCGCGCGCCTACTATAAACATTTGTCCCGAATTATTTAATCCCCTGGCTAAAGACCTTATGGTACACGTCCTTGAAATAACTAATTAATTGATTAAACAGATTATAATTAATAAATACCTAAACGATGAGTTTATCCAAGAGACACTTAAGCTAATTTAAGATAGTGTTAGACACTCTAAAAAGATCTCTCTAAGTGAATATAAAGCTTATGGAGACTGCTTGTACTATTAGAACCGCCTAGTTGTCCCTAATTATAATAAGCTTAAGCTTAAGCTCCTTAAACACGTATATAACCTACTAGTAGCCGGCTACCTAGGCTAAGGAAAAACCCTGGAGCTACTCTAATAGGAGTACTACTAGCTAAATATGCATAATATGACACGAAGGTACGTCTCTAGCTGCTATACCTGCTAATGAGCTAAAGCTTTGCATAAGATATACAATGGCTTTTTAAAGCCACTGCCTGTTCTGGACTGAAGATGGAAGGACATTTTAATTAACTTTGTTATTGATCTCCCCGAAAGTAAAGGCTGTATGAACATTATGGTAGTTATAGACCGACTATTTAAGATAAGACATTTGATCGCCTGCCCTAATATATTAGCACCTACTGTTACCTAACTGTTCCTGGATTATGTATAGAAACTCTATAGACTCCCTAAAACAATCGTCTCTAATAGAGGCCGCCAGTTTATCTTAGTGTTTTGGAAAGAACTAACTACCTAACTCTATATTAAAGCACTATTGTTTACGGTATATTACCTAGAAATGGATGGTTAAATAGAATATGCAAATGCTATAATGGAACAGTATATTTGGATATACACGTTGTATCTATAGGACGACTGGATAGACTGGCTTATATTTACTAAGTTTACTGTAAATAACTCTGTCTTAGAAACTATAAAGGTCTCCCTATTCCTGGCTAATTACGGCTAGTACCTATAAATGGGTTTTAAACCCTTTAGTAATGTTCCTTGTCTAGCTTATTAGGCCTTATAAGTTGCAGAAGCAAATGAATTTGTAAAGAAGATGGAAGAACTATAGGAGTTTCTTACTAACAAAATGATATAGGCCTAGTCTGTCTATAAAGCCGTAGTAAATAAGAACTAAACCCTAGCACTGGCTTACTAAATTGGTGACTTTGTCTGGCTAGATATAAGAAATCTAAACACGAAACAACCTACTAAGAAACTTAATTGGAAGAACGCTGGCCCTTATAAGGTTGAAAAAGTTGTCTTTTCTTATACCTACCAACTGAAGCTCCCTGATACGGTTAAAATCCACCCTATATTCCATATATTAGTCCTCCGCCCTGCCGCCCCTATATTAGACGCCCTGCCTGGATAGATCTAAGACCCTCCCCTACTAGTTAAAGTGGATGGTAAGGATAAGTACCTTGTTGAAAGAGTTAACGATATTAAGTATAATAAACGGAAACGCAAATATATGTACCTTATGAAATGGAGAGGTTTTACTGAACCCTTATGGGAACCTGCCAACTCTGTAGGACTTATATAAGCCGCAGAAGACTTTTATAAACTCTACCTAGAACTACCACAGCCCCATCTTGCAGATGCTCGAGTTTAAAGGGGGGGTACTGTTATGGGACACCCCTGTAATACCTTATACACGTCCACCTGTTTCCACTGACTGAACAACTGAAGACTGACTATGAGACGGCAATCTGATAGCAATCTGCCGTATTCTGCCGCAATCTGCTGTCTCTACTGTTGGAGTTGCTAACTGGTAACTTTAAGGACCTCTAACTGCCGAATTCTGCTAAGTTCTACTAGAACCGCTACCTAAGCTCTACCTTGCCTGTGCGTAGCATAGTACCCGTTAACCTAGCAACTAAGCGAACGTTATATACCCTTTTTCCCCTGTTTCCTACTTTCCTTTCCTTACGCAACGTCTTGACTTCATTACACAGTTTATATACATAGCTTAATAATATCTACTTCGCTATATATTATCATCGCTTGTGCTCACTCCGTGACAGTAGCTAAGTTTTGTTACCTAGAGAGGGATGGCATTAAGTACTTAAAGAATTAGATCTCTAATTAGGGGTTCTTTCTAGAGCCCTTCCTAAATAATATATAGCCGGATCGCTTATTGCAATCCGGCCAGTATTACTAGCACCAATTCTGTACTTATATCTTTAATTTGACCTAAGACATTGCCTATCTCCTATATATTAATTAGGGCACTTCTATACTTTAGGCGATGTTATTTTTTAAGCTTACCCTAGTGCCAGAGTTAAAATCCCGTATATAAGCCAGGGGACTATTTCTATAAATACGGCGAGTACGTATACCATAGCTTTATTTACTATAACGGAGATAATATTAATATGTCTTAACTAAAGTCTATTAAGATTAATTAGGGAGGGTAGCCTATTACTAGAAGAGGGGTGTAGACACACCTATAACACAGCTTATATTATATAAGAAAAGGGCGGATCTAGCCTAAAAAATAATACTATCTAGCTCCTCTCTCCACTTAGCTCCTTTTTTAAATTAGTATTACGTTACTAAAGCTTTACAGTGGTAATAGATTAAAAGGTATAAGATTGGGTAGATCCCCCCCCTAAAGACTAGTATTATTAACCTCCTCTAACTACTTCTCTAATCTTATATTTTAAATTAGCTCTACCCTTTAGGCAATATACAGACTATATTAAAGACCCTAAACACTCCTTTAGGCAGCCCTACTCTATTACTAGCTTAGTAGCCCCTTACTATTTAGTATGCTCTGCAATTCCTAAAGCTGCTAAAGGTAGCTATAGCAATAAATATGTTGTCTACCTCTACCTCTACCCTAAGAGGCCTAGTTATTAAGCCACTAGCCCTAGAAGACCCTAAAACTAAAGCAATACCACGAGCCTCCAGGTTGGAGTACAAGATAGTAAACGAAGTGTATATCTTTATAGGCGTGCGTATATAGTCCTACTAACACTATTTCTTTATAGTTGGGATAAGAAAGCTTATTAGTATAAGATTACTAAGCCAGTGGCCCTAATAGGAGAGGTTAATAAACTGAATTAATATGTGTTTGTTAATCGTATTTAAATTAGTAGGCATAATACTCTTTATAAGTGTTTTTAATTACTAAAGATGAATTATAGATAAGAAAACCAAAGACTCTACGTTTTATATTAATATTAAGTCTAAGGGGTTACGAGACGTTCTAAGAAAGGTTCTTAAAGATATCTATAGAATCTACCTAAGAGAGGACAAGCCTTTAGTGCGGAAAATCTCCGCTATTAAAACTTACTGGCTTATACCACGTATAGGTTAAACAGAACCTCCTATATAATTTTCTCCCAGAACTGGAATTGTATTAAAATAGCATAAACGTTAACTCTAAGAATGAAGTATATTTAAAATATCTAGACCTCTTAATTAGCTTTATTGAAACCACCTATATATCTATAACTAAACGCCTTAACCCCCTTTTTAAGAACCGTGAAATTATATATAATCTACTTTAGGCTCTCTTTAAGCCAAACTTGGAGGTCTATACTACCTATCCTAGTACTGGTAAACTAAGATACATTAAGTTTAATTATAGTAAGGAAAAAATAAGATAAAGCGGAGCTAAGTACTTCTATCTAGACTATTGCTACTTTGATTTTAATAGGAAAGTGTTTAAAGAAGCCGCCCTTAAGCTTGCTATTAAGAAGTTCCGTAAAATAAAATAAATAGACTTCCTTTAGGCATTTCCTCTAGAGTATTACTGGAAATTAAGCGAGATCCGAGCATGGCTGATTAGATATAGTTAAACGTTTAATAACTTAAGAGGCGTCTACTACCGCTAGTACTACCGCCACCGCTGCCGCCACCACCACTACTACCACCATTACCACCACTACCGCGACCACTGCCGCCACTATATCCGCGCCTAGCCGCCGCTTCTTATCCATGCCGCCGCCGTCTTAGGGCGGGCAGCCTGCGCGTAGGACTTCGGTCCCAGCAGATAACGTATTCGGTAAGCATGTGGCCACTACAAGCATGTGGCCACCCCACCAAAAAACCCAAAAATCGTTCTTTAATATCTTAACAACGGTTTAATAATAATTTTTAAAAATTTAAATTTGGACTCTTCTACGTATTTTAAGACCTCTATTAAAGTTTTAAAGTAATTTAATAAGTGGTTCTTAAGATATAATCGTTAGGCTTAAATTTAAGAGCTAAATCTTAATATATTAATAACGGCTTAATTAATTACTCTAAAACTCTAATAGAGGTCTTAAAATACGTAACGTGGGTAATGGGGTTATGAAGGTGACTCTAGTTATAAAGGTTTGCAGGTTTTGCAAACAAATTTGGTCTATGCGCGAACATTAAAACAAGCGCATAGACCAAATTTGTTTGCAAAACCTGCAAACCTTCATAACTAGGGTCACCTTCATAACCCCATCACCCACGTTAGGAGAGTCTATATTTAAATTTTTAAAAATTATTATTAAGCCGTTGTTAAGATATTAAACATCGGTTTTTAGGGTTTTTGGTGGGGTTTTTGGGGTAGCCACATGCTTGCAGTAGCTACTTGCTTACCAAATACGTTAAGCGTACTGGTAAGTATTAGCACTATAAAGAGAACCATAAGAATATACTAACCTATAATTAGCTGCTGCGGCTACTGCTGCTGCTAGGTCTCTTCCTACTCCTACTATTACCACTGCCATTGCTACTACCGCTACTACCGCCGCCGCCACTGCCCTCCCCCTAGCTGGGTTTACGGCCGTTAATTAGCCCGCTACCTACCCACTATAGAATCCCCTACCTGCCGCGCTCACCACTGCCGCTAAAGCCGCCGCCGTTAATACCGCTACAATATGGACGCTATGTCCCCTACCGCGCGTCTAGGGTATATCTCTGCGGTGGGTTTTTAGCCTAGGTAGAGCTCCTAGTATCTATTAGGGGGTCCGCCTTAAAGCTAAGACCCTAAATATAGAGGCGGCCCTAGCGTAAAGTTGGGGTATAGTAGCCCCGTAGGCTTATATATTATATATATAGGGCGGTGGCCTATTTATAGAGTATATATTAGTTATAGGCTAGTTATATAGCAGCTATACTAACTACTATTATAGTAGTAAAGGGGCGCGCTACTCCTTTTAGGCCTATAAGTTAGTAATATAAATAGGTATATCTGTGAGAGTGGAACTGCATTAGGAAATAGAGGTTTGCTTTGTGGGAAATGTGTTAGCGACTCAGTTAATCAAGGCATGAGCACAGCAAGAAGGACGTATACAAGCCTGTATAATTGGATTGTCTATAAACAAGGATCCAAAGCTAGAGAAAGAAAGGAGAAGAATAGCAGCGCCGCTTAATATTTTATGCGGTCCTTAAGTTATGTAACTCGCGTCTACTATAATCTACGTCTGCCAAGATCCACCGTTTTCCACTAGCGCTATAACATTACCCCCCCCTTTAAAAAGCCTGCCCTCAGGCTTTATATGTCCATAGGGTATTCTTGTCTTTATGCTTAATAGGCAGCCTATTGTCTTTGCTATACTAGCACTCTATTTACTTGTTAAGGTACTTTAGTGTTACGGATAGCTTAAGTACAATATTACGACTACTTGGAGAAGAGTTGGAGGAAGCTAGTTGGTTAATACAGGCACGGTCCAGGATGGATCCGGTAGAACTATGTGATGAGGAATAGTAGCTGAGGTCACGTGATACAATCTGTGTGATCTATGTAATCTGTGTGATCTGTGATAGAGTAGACAGAGCACACGTACTTATGGAGCGAAGGGATTTCTTAGGTATATGGTTGTGTATTTAAAGGACCACAGTCCCTACCCAGATAGTTCTCTTTTTATAGTAAGTCTTAGAATACAATTGGAGTTAATCTATTAGGCAACCACTCCACTAGGTATTATTATATTGTTAAAACTGTTTTTACCTATATACCCAGCCTAATAATAGGACCTACCGTAGTTCCTACTACAAGGTTCTGTTACACATTCACTACCAAGGTTACGGTATTAAACAAGGTCGAATAACATGCTACCTAAAGCACTAGTTATAACGACGTTAACGGCAGCCACAACCTTAGGGTTAGGAGATACCAGTATAGCGGATATAGATTCTTAAGTGGTTACGCAAGGTCAGTTATAGGAAATGGTTAATTACTTACAGGATAATAGCAGGCTACTTAAAGAACGCATTAATGGAATTAGAGTAGTAAAGGTTAAGTTACCTTTAATTAAATGGTTCTTAGGAGAGAAGTTAAAGCTTAAAGGGTTTCTTACGCAGATGCATTTTAAGGTTATATAGGAAGGAGTGAAGTTAGCAATACCTATGGACCAGGTAGCATACGCAGGACTATTTTTAACAGAAAGAGCTTTAGAGTGGTTTAAGCCTTACCTTATAGAGATATAAGCAAACGGTATAACAACTACTAACCTAGACATATAGTATGTGTTTGTAAGTTAGAACGGATTTACAGAATAGTTAATATAAATATTTAGAGACCCTAAAGCAACCACAATAGTAGAATAAAAACTTTAGAACTTAGCATAACGCACTTTAGCAATTAAGTATACAACGCAGTTTTAAACACTAGCCATACAGGTTAAGTGGAATAATAGGGCGCTTATGGCATAGTATAAATAGGGACTTAAGGCTAAAGTCTAGAACGTAATTATCTTAATAGAAGATACGGATACTTTAAAAGAGTTAATAGACTAGTTAATAAAGATTGATAATAAGATCTATTAAAGGGAATAGGCTAAGAAGGGTTAGGATAGAGTTCCACAGTTATATAAGGCGTAGAATACGCAACGACAAATATAGAGTTAAAAACTATGGAATGGCGCAGAGCTAATAGACCTAAGCGGTACTAAAGAAACCTAAAGGTGGGAAAAGAAATTATAGAAACCTAGAGGTTAAGGATCTAGTAATTAAAGGACCTAGGAGCAGAGGCCAAATTAGGGATTTTAGCAGCAGAAGACATTTAGGCGGACTCTATAACAAGAAAAATGGTTTAAAGATAAGGCTTGCATGAATTGCAGAAAACAGGGTCATTTCGCCAGAGACTATAGAGGTGGTTAGAGTAACCATATGGTAAAGGGAACCCAACTAGCAGGAGACACGTATGTATAAAGGGATAATGGTGCACTATAAGGAACAAAAGAAATTTTAATTAACAGTTTTGCGTATTATTACAATAATGCATACCAAATTCATAAAGACGCTAAGTACGGCGTAAGCTATTAGCTATAGGAGCCATTATTATTTAAGTTTAGAGGAACCAACGAACTAGCTTATAAATCAGATATTAAAGACAATAAGTTTAATATAGGCGAAGTATTTACCGATAATAAGGTAATAAGGGCAGCTTACTAGGAGCATGCGAACCTTAAAGAAGTTAAAATAGAAGTAGAAACTAAGACCATTATAGAACAAGGTTTAGTAACGGGTATTGCGACACTGTTAGATACAATTTCCATCACTTTATAAGACAAAAGGAGTAATGTTTAAAAGAAACTAAGCAAGCAGACGACTACTAGTGCTAGCTTATCACTTAATAAAGGCAAAAGGCCACAGGTTCAAGATTCTTAAGAAGAGATAAGGAAGGCTCTAGACTCGCTAGGTGTAATAAGGACAGCTTAAGAACCTATAACGGATAAAAACCAATAGGAAAGAGTAGCAACTTAGTTCAGTAACAAACGAATAAGTACAGGACGCAAGTTCAAGAACCAAGAGTTTGGGGAATAAGTAAGCACGTTATTAGGCAACCAAGATTTCAAACAATGAATAAGGGCTATAGCAGTTCTAGGTAAACCCAGTGTTTAGCCTAAAGATTAAAAAGTTAATACAGTAATTAAGAAGCAAGACGACTTTAAGGATCTAGCTGCAAGACGCAGAAAATAAGAAACTATAGATAAGTTTAGGACAAGAATTATTGTATAGTAAGAGCAAAAGCTAGATAAGAGGTTAGCTATACTAGGTTATATAAGGGACAGAGCACCTATATAAAGAGTTACTAATAGGCCAAGTATAGGGACACCTAGGGCAAAATGGTTAGATAAACTAGAATAGAAAGAGGATCTAGGAATTCTAACTAGGTTTAAAGAAAGACATACTAAAGGATATTACAATGCAGCGATAATAAGGTACTTTCTTATAGACAAACCATACGCACTAAACCAACTATACGGAAAGTGGTATAGACAACAAAGCAATAATAAATAGGCAGATTTCTATATATGGCTAGATAAAAAAAGTAGTCTAAGACTAACCTATTACGGAAAAACGCATAAACCATATTAAAGGAGCGTTAGTTATAACATTAAGGAACCTAGAAGAAGGATCTAGGGACTAGAGAAGTAAGCAACAAATCTTAATACCTATAGAAGAAAGACCAACAGTTAGATTAGCTAGATAGAGGTTTAAACTTAAGAGCGAAGATAAGCTAAGAGTAGACCTAAGTCACTTAGCGCATTATACACTATTATAAATAGCTTGTGTGGATGACACCTGCAACATATATAGAGCACTAAAAGACAAGAACCGGAAGTACCTAGTAAGGATATATTAGGCACCAGAGGAGAAGCGGTTTAGGGACACTAAGTATATACATAGATAGCACCTAGTAGAAGTATAAAGTTAAGGGGACTTAACACTTTAACCAGGAAGATTCCTTACGGAAGAATACCTAGAGGGACGACAGTAGTGGGAGTGCCTAGAAAACACTTATCTATAGCATATAGAGGAAAAGAAATAAACTAAGTATTGGCTAAGGTTGGACTAAGTACAAGTAGGATCTAGCAGCCAACAGTTAGGAAAAGGGGAGGTGTATAGGACTAAAGGGAACTAGTGTTAGAGCCTTAGACCCTTAAAGGAATGCAAGGATAATACCTAAACTTATAAGTTAAGTGGCAAGATTAGCAGTTCGAAGCGTTAATAAATAGTAGAGTAATAAGAAACCACGTGTTACCAAAAGCAGTGGAAAGGATAGGGTTACTATATAGACAGAAGGAACACCCATATCTACTTATAACAATTTTAGGAGATTAGATAGCCTATAGAGGGGGTATTATTAATCTTAAAATAGGACCTATTTAGTTAACTATTAAAGGGAGACTAGTTAGAATGTCTTTTAATATCCTACTATTAGGACAGGATAAGGCGATATTAGGAATGCCTTAGTTACAGAAGTATAATCTAAAGATTGATTAGGTTATAGGTTAGGTTAATATTAGAGATACTTAATAATGCAAGATACAACAGCAAACCAAGTTGGTATAGTACTAAGTTGGAGCAATATACAAAGAGACTAAGCAAGGCTTAAGTTATATACCAAAAAGATACCATAAGTATGGCAAAAAACTATGGTTACCAGAAAGTAAGAAGCTGTTAGAATATATAGTATAGGACTACAAGATAGAACTAAAAGAGGGAATAAGTCTAAAGTTCTTTCTAATTTATAAGCTTACTAAAACTAAGTTAGTAGCACTTAAAGAGTTTGTCCAGGAAAACTTATAAAAGGGATATATCAGACTATCACAGTCATTAGTAGAATATCCAGTATTATTCATCCTAAAGAAAAACGGAAAACTTAGAATGTGCATAAATTATAGATAGTTAAATAGTATTACCAGAAAGGATAGGTATCCTTTACCCTTAATTAGCGAAATCTAAGACAGGATAGGCAACGCAAAAATCTTTACAAAGATAGATCTAAGGTGGGCGTACCATTAGATTAGGATCAAGAAAGGCAATAAATAGAAGGCAGCCTTTAGGTTAAAGGAAGGACTATACAAGCTATTAGTTATATAATTTAGGCTTATAAACGCGCTAGCGACGTTCTAAAAGCAAATTAATAGTGTATTAGGAGAATACCTAGACGAGTTTATTATAGTATATCTTAACAATATCATTATCTGCTTAGAAAGTAAGGAAGAACATAAAGAACACATTAAGTGGGTATTAAAGAGACTATAGGAAGAAAAGATGCCAGTAGCAATTAAGAAATACGAGTTCTTTATAAGGAAAACCAATTTTGTAGGATTTATTATTAAACTAGGGAAAATTAGTATGGACCTAAAGAAAGTTAAAGCTATAGTAAGTTAGCAAGAACTAGAGAACGTTACGCAGTTAAAGTTGTTCTTAGGGTTTTACAACTACTATAGGAGGTTTATGGTATAGTGGTTGAAAAGTATTAAGCCATTTATAAGGTTAACAAAGAAGGAGGAACCGTAGGTTTAGGGTAGTAAATAAAAAGAGCTGTTCTAGGAACTTAAAGAGTTGTTTATCTAAGAGCCAGTTCTTAAGATCTATTAACTAAAGTTAGAAACAGTTGTTGAGATAAACATATTAGACTTTGCACTAGGAGCATGCTTGCTACAAAAGCACCAGGATATATGGCATCTAGTAGCATACTATAGTTAGAAGATAATACTACTAGAGCTAAACTATAATATCTATAACAAGGAGCTGTTAGGTATAGTTACAGCACTTAAAGAATAGAGAGCGTTTTTGCAAGACACAAAAAAACCGTTTATGGTTAAAACGGACTATAAGAACCTTATAGGATTCCTAATAACAAAGGAACTCAACCAAAGATAGGTTAGATGGGCGGAAATGCTTATAGAATACCATTTCGAAATTCAGTATACTAAAGGTATAGATAATGCACAAGCAGACGCCCTAAGTAAAAAGGCTAAACTATAAAGTAATAAAAAGCCGTCAGGAGTGTTATTATAAAAGGATTAAGATGGATTAATTAGGTATAATTATTTAAGAATTATAGTAACTAAAGAAAGTTAGGTTTATAAATTACCAGAGAGTAATTAGATATAAAAGATCCGAGAAGCATAGGCGGAGGATCCAGACTTAGAGTAATATAAGAATAGAGAAGTAATGTATATACCTAAGTCTATTATAGAAGAGTTTGTTAAGAAATTCTATAAGGGAATAACACAAGGATATAATAGGTCTATAGGACTAATATCAAGACTTTAGGAGGAGTACATTATTTAAGAAATCTAGGGATTAGTAAGATAAGTTATAAAAGAATATCTAGATTGCTAAAGAAACAAACCAACAAGGCATAAGCCGTATGGAGGGCTATAACTTGTTAAGACACTAGGAAGACTATAGGAGGTTATATTATAGGACTTTATTATTAAGTTACCAAAGTTAAAGGATCCTATTATAGGACAAGATTATAATGTAATTTTAGTAATAGTAGACAAGCTAATAAAGTGGGGATACTTTATAGTATGCACTAAAGAGATATCAGCAGAAGACGTCGCTAGAATCTATATAAAAGAAGTATTTATAAGATATAGAGTACTAAACAAAGTTATATTAGATAGAGATCCAAGATTTATAGCAGCATTTTAGGAAATATTTCTGGCAGAATAAGGGGTTTACGCAGCAACCTCTATAGTGTATTATCCGTAGATGGACGGACAAACGGAAAGACTAAACTAGATACTAGAATAGTATCTAAGATATTATATTAATTACGCACAGAATAATTAGGTATTGTTATTACCAGTTATATAGTTTGCATACAATACAACACTATAAAAAGGAATGGGGATATTACCATTTAAGATAAGTTACGGGTATAAGCTAAGAACGTTGTTATCGCTATATTAAGTAAAGAAAATAAGTAGCACAGCTAAGTAGAGAATAGAGACATTAATAAACCTTTATATAGACCTTACAGAAACAGCCAAGCTAGTACAGTAAAGGATGAAAAGGTACTATAATATTAAGAGATCTAAGGGACCAGATCTAAAGGAGGGAGATAAAGTGTAGCTACTATACAAAAATTTTAAGAGTTAATAACTAAGTAAGAAGTTAGACTATGTTAGACTAGGACCTTTTAAAGTTAAGTAAAGAATTTTACTGGTTACGTATAAGTTAAATCTACCAGCCAAAATAAAAATCTATCCTATATAGTATGTCGCGATGCTAGAACTAGCACACGAAGGTATTAAGCCACCAGTTTATAAGGCAGATATGTATAGAGGACAAGAAGAAGACAAATGGCAAGTTTTAAAAATTATTAGTTACGAGGACGTAGATGACGAAACATAGTATAAAGTAAAGTAGATAGGCTATAGCGAGACTACTTAGGAACTACTAAGCAACCTAGAAAACGCTATAGGAAAGGTATAGGAGTATTAAAAGAAAGTAGGTCAGGTAATATTAATAAGGAAGGATTGCTAAAAAATAAGTTACCTAAAAGGGACCTAAGAGGAGCAATTGCTGAGCTACTTAGAGTTGTTTCCCTTACAGGAGGAGAGCTAGTCCTTTTATTACCTAGCTTAGATAAACCCTGTTAAACTAGTTTTTACTCCTTAGAACAAACCTTCTTATATATACATTTAAGACGTTAAAGATGAGCATAAGCCAGACATTAAGCTTTAAGGATATATATAGACTCTTTAGAGACATGTTAAACCTTAAGCAGCGTAGAGGCTAGTTTACCGTTAAGTTTTTTAGCGGTAGATTAAATATAAGACCCTATAATAAGTTACTTAGGGAACCTAAAGACTGTTAAGAGTTATAGGACGTGTATACTTAGCGTTAGAGATAGAGCGAACGTTATAGGATAATTAAATATTTTCTTTAGTATACTCTAAATAAAAGAATGGTTGTTAAGATAAAGGGCTCGCTAGCGTAATATAAACTAACCCCTCTTTTATACAGCGAGAATACGGAGACGGCATTATCTCACCTAGAGACAAGATTGTAGCAATAGTGCGAGACCGGCAAGCTGTAGAAGAAGAAAAAGATGCTTTAGGTATAATAAGTAAGAATATTAACTAGACTAATTAAACGGACATTACACCTCTAATAGATAACTTGGAGATGTTAGGAATCTTCAAGGACAAAGATAAAGAGAAGGGAGATAGTATTATGGACAGCTTAAGTACAATATTACGACTACTTAGAGAAGAGTTGGAGGAAGCTAGTTGGTTAATATAGGCACGGTCCATAATAGATCCAGTGGAACTATATGATGAGGAATAGTAGCCAAGGTTATATAATGTGATCTGTATAATCTGTATAATCTATGTAATCTATAACAGAGTAGACAGAGCACACATACCTTACGGAGCAAAGGGATTTCTTAGGCGTATAGTTGTGTATTTAAAGGACTACAGTCCCTACCCAGATAGTTCTCTCTTTGTAGTAAATCTTAGAATACAATTAGAGTTAATCTATTAGGTAACCACTCCACTAGTTATTATTACGTTGTTAAAACTGTTCTTACCTATATACCCAACCTAATAATAGGACCCACCGTAGTTCCTACTACAAGGTTCCGTTACATTTAGGGGTCCGGGTTTATTAGGGTATTAGTTATAAAATTCTTTAAGCCTTTAGGGGCAGCCTATAAAGTTCCAGGTAGGGTACCAGGTTAGGTCTAGATTATAGCCTTTCTATTAGATATAGTATTGTAGCGTTCCTTTTACTAGTTTATAGGCTAGTATTTTATTAACTTCCTATTTATTGTCGCTATTAACTTAAATTAGTAGGGGAGGCTCATTCTTTTGTCTAGGTAGTAGGTTATTTATAGCCTTTTATAGCTTATCTAGCAAAAAGATAGGGTAGACTTTAATTAAGTCTAGGAGCTTAACCCTGTATAAGTTGCCTTCTTTATTAAGGATCTTATATAGTCCTACTATCTTATAGTCTAGCTTACAGCTAGGCCGTTCTATTTTTTAGTTCTTTATTATAACCCAGACCCTATTATCTATGGTAAAGTCAGGCTTATGCCTGTGCTTGTTTGCCTGCTATTCCATTAATCTCTAGGCCCTTTCTAGATTTGTATAGGCTACTATCTAGGCTTTTTCTAAGCGTTTAGTGTATTGCTAGGCTTCCTTATAGGATAGTTTTTCGCGTATAGTCTATGGCCCCTCTAGTCTTTCCTAGTTAAAGCTTATATAGGGTAAGTATCTCATTTCTAGCTAAATAGGTGCAAATCCTATAGAGTAATAGAATAGGGTTGCCTAGGCATAGTCTATTAGGGATAGCAGTTTGCCTTAGTTATTTTAAAAGTAGTTAATAAAGGGCCAGAGCCTCTAGTCTAAGTATTAATTTATAATCTCCATCTAACCATCTATCTAGGGGTAGTATGCTATAGAAAGCTTTAGCTTAATGCTAAGGATCCAAGTAAACTTATTCTAGAAGGCCAATATAAACTGCGGCCTATAATTGGATATAATAGTATCTAGTAGTCTGTAGATTTGGTAGATATAATAGATATATAGTTAGGTTACCTCTTTGGCATTAATATCCTTATAACAGGGGATTAAGAATAGGCACTTGCTAAAATAGTTAACTAGGATTATTACTATATTATATCCGTCATGGTCTATAGGCAGCTTATAAAAGTCTATGGAGATATACTACTAGCGGCGTTCTAGTATTGGGAGTAGCTTTAATAGTCCTAGGGTTTTATCCCGTGGAATTATAGACCTATAGTAGTTATTACAGTTCCGTATATAGCAGTTAATATCTATAACTATTCTAGGCTAGTAGTATTAATTATTAATAATTTTACAGGTTTTATTCTTTTTAGGGTAGGCCGTAGAGACCTAGGTATAAGCTTTGGCAATAAGCCAGGTCCGTAAATTCTGTTCCTTAGCTACTACTAGCTATTCCTAGTGCTTAAGTAATCCGTTTTTAAGGGACTATAGGCTAGCAACGTTCTTTACCTTTTTATAGTACTCCTATAGAGAGGGGGCTATATAGTTTGCCTATAGCAGTTTATTAATAAGGTTAAGTTCTATGGAGTTAATGGGATATATCTTAGCGTCCAAAGGGTCTATATTTTATTCTGCCTATATTTAGGGGTTAAGGTACTTTAGTTATAGTAGTGTCTAGGTCTATAATAAGATCTTTACAGCTACCTAGTTACCTAGGTCCTATTTACGCCTTATAAGAGCATCTACACAGTTTATAGTGCCTGGTCTATATATAATTAAAAGGTTAAACTAAAATAGGATATCCGCCTAGCGTGCCTGCCGGGCTATAAGGGCCTTAGTTATTATAAAGTATTCTAGGGCCTTATAATCTAAAACTACCTTAATAGGCTTAAGGGTCCCCTCTAGCTATATACGCCAGTGCTAAAAGCTAGAGATAATAGCCAGCATTTCTTTATTATGGATGTGGTAGTTTAGCTTAGCATCTATTATAGTCTTTAAATAGTATATAATAGGGTGCTATTTTCTATCTAGTTGCTTCTAGGAGAAAACACCGGCTATTATGCTATTTAAGGCATTAGTTTCTAGCATTAAGGGCCATTTTGGGTTAAAGTGGGCAAGTAGGGGAGCCGATACCAGCCGTTTTTTAAGCTTATTAAAGGCCTGCATATATATATGGTATTAAAGTGAAATGGCTGGTCCTTCCTAGTAAGGCAGTTAAGAGGCTAGGCAATTCTGCTGTAGTTCTTAATAAAGCGTTAGTAGAAGTTACAGAAACCTAAAAATAATTATACCCCCTTTATAGTCTGTGGGGGTGTCTATTAGTTAATTATAGCCATTTTTTCTAGGTCGGCCTTAATTTTGTCTATACTAATAATAAAACCTAGGTACTTTATACGCTTAATACTAAATTCCAATTTCCTAATATTGGCCTAGAGACTGGCCTTATAGAGCTGTCATAGGACTTTATAAACATACTCCTTATATTCTAACTTATTCTTAAAGTAGATTATAATGTTATCCAGGTAGGCTGTATAGAAGTTATTAAGGTAGTTAAAGAGTATATTATTTATGTATTGCTAGTACGTAGCTAGTCTATTAGTCAGTCTAAAAGGAAGTACTTTGCATTTATATGTTCTGTAATAGGTCCAAAATATAGTAAGATCTTTTAATTTAGGGTTTATCCTAATCTGGTAAAAGACCTAATGGATATTAAGCTTAGTAAAGATTTTAGCTCTACTTATTTAGGTTAAAGTCTTATTAAGTAAGGGCAGTGGGTAGCAGTCCTTACAGGTTATGTTATTTAGTTTATAGTAATTAATATAGAAACGAAGTCCTTTATTTAGCTTTTTAGTAAAGAGAATAGGTAAGTTAAAAGGGGCTTAACTGGGTTTAATAAAACCCTTATTTAGGTTATTAATAAGGTACTGCTTTATAGCCTATAATTTAGCAGTAGACTACTAATAAAGGGGGCTATAGCTAAGTATGTCTTCCTTATCTAGCTTAATCTTAATCTTATAGTTGTACGGTTGGTAAGGCGGGAGTATATTAGACGCTGCCTTGGAGAATATGTCCTTAAATTTCTAGTATTAATGGGGTAGTTTCTGTTCTACCAGCTCCTTATCTATATGCTCGCCTTCCTATTTGCTAAGCTTATTTTCCTTTTTCTTAATTATTTAATCAATTTTATATAAGCTGGTGGTAAAGGCAATAGTATTAGGTTAGACTAAGTTCTGGTAGAATCCTACGGCGCTAATATAGTAGATATTAACTGGTGGGAGGTCCATAGGTTTCTTTACAGACTATTATTGGGTATTTTGTGGTTTAGGGTTTGTGATCTTTCTTAGCTCCTATTTTATCTTCCATAAGTTATCCCTCCAGTCTATACATTTAGTATAACATCTAATACTCCTTGCTATTCTTTATAGCTATATAGGGCCTAAGTTCCCTATAGGGAGCTCTGCTAGCTTTTTACTGACTTTTTTAATCTCTGATATGGGTAGCATAATATAGGTAGTCTAGGGGCGGTGTAGTATATAGATCCGTTGCGGGTTAAGCTATATATCCTTTTTAAAAGCCTGGTCTCTATATATAGCATCGGCTAGTAAACGGTGTTTATCTATAGCCGTATAAAGTTCTCTATTATAATACTAATCTCTTTTATAAAGAAAGGGGTTAGGGGTAGGGTTTTGGGCTAGATAAGCCGTCTGCTCTATATATTAAGCTATAAGCCTAAATAGGCTAGCTATTTTCTTTTTAAAATTATATTGTAGCTTCCTAGGTCTATAATAAGCAAGGGGACATTAAACTGTCTTTATCCATTAATACGGAGGTAAATCCGCAAGATAGTTATAATAGGTAGTCCTATCTATCTATTATACCTGCGAATAGGAATTAGTTTGGGCAGTTCTTTAATAGATATATTTAAAAAGTTAGCCAGCTTTACGGTATATAGGGTGTTTATTAAGGCAAAGGCATTTGCTCTAGAGTTAGCTAAAGCAGAGGTTAAAACCTAATATCTATTGCGGAATAAAGTATAAAGAATAGTGCAGCTTCTTCTACTAACTAGCCGACCCAGATTAATATATAATATGTTAATCCCTTTTAACCCTAGAGAGGAGTCTTCCTCTAGGGTTCCTTTTTTTTTGGCTCTATACTATCCTCCTAGATTAATAGAACCTTGCCCATTTTTATATTTATTAGGCAATTCTTTGCAATATAGCCCTTTTAGCTGTAAGAGAAGTAAGCTCCCTAATTGCTAAGGGCCTATATACAGAGGTTGCTGTATATAGGCTAAGCATTTGCTAGACCTACGGCAGGGCTAGCTGCACGGCTAGCTACTAAATTAGCGGTGGGCTATGCAGCTAGTGCTGTAGGGGTTACAGATCTTACTAGGGCGCTGCGGCCCATTCTTGTAGTACTTATATTCTGGTTGGTAGAGCTTCTAGTCTTATACCGCTTAGCATATACCTTAATTTAATAAAGGCCCTAGTTAATAGCTAGTGTTACGATGACGAAGTATTACATGCGAACACTAGATGAACAAGCATCAGATTCGTGGAATTGATAGCTACGTACGGCTGTCGTGGAGACTCAAGAGGATTGCTGGAGAGCTTGACAGGAATGCAACTGCGGCTGAATCTATATAGGGGCAATCGGGGCGGATAAACTATCTGCCAAGCGATATCAAACAAGGAAAGGAAAGCTACGCGTCTAGCGTAGCGCGTGTCGCGGGCAGTCCCG
>Ga0307507_10000628_pt1 | contig 76297 bp, 31 predicted proteins | sample 7_EM_MG_FD_207223 | JGI IMG/M metagenome (GOLD analysis project Ga0307507, IMG submission 207223) | Populus trichocarpa ectomycorrhiza microbial communities from riparian zone in the Pacific Northwest, United States - 7_EM | ecosystem: Host-associated > Plants > Roots > Unclassified | place...
CCACCCATCCTCCATACCAACACATCGCCGTCGCCTATTTTTTGAAGCTATTCAAAGCCTATATTTTTTCCTATTGCAGTTAGCGCCATGGCACACAGGAGGAAAGCCAAAGCACCTAAGAATACTATAAAGAATACTTCTAAAGCGCCTTAAGAAGTAGACCTTACCGCCGAACCTGCACCGCCTGTATTAATACCTCCTACTGCTGTAGAACAGTCTAAAGGCCCTTAAACCTTTCTTTTGAATCTAGCTGTGTACGCTAATAGCACAACGCTATTTACCAATGTTCTACCTATCTCGTTCGGAGTCTTTAAATTCCAGGAGTTTGTCGCCGAAAATACGCATTAAGCTAGTAAATATTACGGCCTTTGTTCCTTCCAGCTTAATTAATTAACTGCTATTATTTCATTATCGAGTTTAAAGGATCCTATAATACCCAAAGAAGTTAATAATGTAGATAAATGGCGTGAAGTAGAGGGAATAATAGAGACAGAATTAAAGTATATAAGGAAGGCTTTTTAGGTTAATCTTATAGTTAAATATAAGACCGCTGCTGCACCTGTTAACGCGTCTACTAAAGCTAGAGGTGCTAAATTCACTGCGGCTGTTAATGCAGCTGTTAATGCACGGCTTTAAGCAGTAGGTCTTTTGACTAAAGCAGCGGCTGATAAGGAAGTAGAGTCCTCTAGTAAGGATCACGAAGGTATAGTAGAGGAAGTTATTAGTAAAAAGAAGAAATCAACTACCACTAAAATATAGAAAGAGGCTGCTAAACAATATAATTATGATAAAGCTAAAGGCAAGCATCTATACGCGCTACTTAAACACCATTGCTGCCTTTAACAGCACTATAAGAACAAAAAGCACGGCGTTATATACTATCTTAAATTTAAATTAAAGCACTACCCATTACAATCTTACTACTAGGCGCGCTGGTTGGAAGCAATTAAATAGAAGAAAGCCACGCTTAATATGCTAGATCTATTACTAATATTAAAAATTAGGTATAGTAAACATATGCAGGATAGGGAGGATAAAAAAGACATAAAGGTATCTTTAGGCAGCTATAAGCACCGTTAAGGTAGCTTTAGCAGCATAAATAAATCAACAAGCTCCCCCCTAAGACAACGGCGGCGATAAGGAGAGGCTTATACCATAGTTATATAATCACCAGCCAATTCTATTCCGCAAAACTAATTAGTGGTAGTAACGGTTTTAATAAACCAGATACAGCAGTAGAACTAGTAGATAATATAACAGATACAGAATATTATATAGGCGGCAATGCCTCCTTTTATATAACCAACCATTACTAATGGTTATTTTATAGTGGACCCTATATTAAATACAAGATCCTTATTAGTGCCGTTATTATAGAGCGCTTTATTAGTTCTAGCTTTATCCTCTAAAACGCCTACCTATTACTATCCACCCCTAACTATACCTATAAGCCTACTACCTAGTAGCCCCGCCCGCAGCGATATTGAACAATTAAATAGCAAGCTTGGCGCCTTTACTAAATGGCTATAAAGCTATTACCTAGTTATTACCAACGCCTTTACTAAAGCGGAGTTAATTTTAATTAAGGAGGACTATAACTTTAAGTTACTTAAGCATGCGCTACTTAATAGTAGTATAGGCCATATAAAGCTGCATAGGATTGGTTTAACATATAGGCTTATTAATCGTATGGTAAACTGCTTGGAAGACTTTAGAGCGGATTGGTGACGTTATAATGCTACAGCAGAGGCCTTACTTGACGTCTTAATTAGCAAGCACCCTATATAGATATATTACAAAAGACCAGACCTTATCCTTTTTATACTACCTCTTAATTCCTGCCTATAAGAAATAGCCTTTTACCCTCTTATTAAACCCTTATTACTCTACCACGTGGCTTAAAAAGTTACTAAAGTTATTCTATAGTTTAGCTTTAAATTGATAAGTACGCAGCTACTGCTTTAAGTCGTAAAAAGAAGCTTTAATTGGATTAAAATTAGGTAAATAAGGAGGAAGATATTTAAGCCTAATACTAGCAGCATTGTAGAGGCGTTAAACTTTCTAGGTTTAAGTAAGTAATAGTATTAAATACCTATCCTTTATAGACACTATATACCTTATTATAATGGATTGATGTATTATCTATTACTAGAACTAAATAAGGCTGTGGATAAGGCTATATATAAGTAAGAACCTTGTTCTTTATCTACTTAATAAACATTGGCCTGTTAACAGCGCCCTGGTGTATTAACTAGCTAGGCATATAGCCCTAATAGGTATACGCTAGCAGTAAGCTCTATCTTTTAGATCTCTTTAATTCTAATATTCCTTTAGCAGGCTTATTAATTAGCGCCTATCTATACTTTCTATCTATTGTCTTCTTGTTGTAAGCTGATTTATTAATAAAGACAAACTAATCGCGTCTATAGCCACAGATTTAAATAATCCAGTTATCCCTTAGGCCTGGATTATACTGTTATATAATTATCCTTATAACCTTTCTACTCCATTTTCTTCGCTTTAATCTAGCCAACAGTGTGCTTTGTGCTACTATTATGTTATATTTATTATATAGAAACCAGAGCATCTCTTTAAAATAGGCGTCTGGGCTATATAAGAGGTATTTAAAGAGGCCCTAATTAGCACGCGTTTATTAGTAAAATTAATATTAATATCACTACTTAACATTATACATCTAGAGCTTTATCTGTAAGCAGTAGTAGCCTACCATTCCCCCTAATCGGTGGATTAATCTAGCCATACCTCCTCAAATTCGCCCTCCAGCATTAAAGGGTAGATTAAGGAACACGGGTCTTAATTTCTATATGGACATTGTCATAGTTAAGGTCAATCAGAGCTTGTACAATCAACTTCTGTTTAGTTGACCAGGCGGGCTTACCCATGGCTTTAAAAAATAGGCGACGGCGATGTATTGGTATGGAGGATGGGTAGTGGCATGCGCGGGTACAGAAAAGTGGTTCAAACAGGTGAGGATTCGGTAAATTTCTGTACTAGATCATGGTTTCTAACATAAACCCGTCCTTTTCTGAAGCGACTGTAGTCGCGTTTTCGGCCTACTGTAAGCGACCTCGACTCGTCCACAAACGATTTTCATCACCAGGGCATCAACCTCACCTCAACCGCCATCCCACCACATACTCCGCCAGTAGTCGAGAGAGCCTCGGTCCTATCAGTGTAGGATCAGCTCTCGAATTCTTTCCTCCTATTCACCCAAATTGCGCGACTAGAGGGAAGAGCGCGGAAGGCGCTTGAACTCCGTTAACGATGGCAAACATCGCATCAAAGGTTAGCCAAATCGCCCATCGACCTACCACTTTATCTGCTGTAACAGAGTCTTAATGGCATCTGCAATCAGAATTCAGAGGTGTCTTTACTGACTCTGCTCATCGTAGAATCTTTTCGACCTCCTAGGTATGCTGCTCAATTGACGGCTTCAATAGCACGATCTCCATCTCACATACTTTCCTTAGGCAATGATCCCGAGCTCGATCCCGGCAGAGAGCCTGAACCCCCAACCAAGGCTATTGACAAGCCCACCGCGCGAGCCGGCAAGCGTAACGCTCCTGCTGAAGCCCCTGTACGGGATGCTGGCCGAGGAGGTCGGGGCGGCCATCGTGATGGATTCGGCGGCAATGAGGGAGGTACGTTAAGCTGTCACAGCCCATCTCTGTCTCATCGACAGACTGCCATTGCTACCCCTGCCTGTCTATTATCTTATAATGATGCCAACGCACAATCCGCTAACAACCTTGGTTCACAGCATTCCGGGATCGAGGTGCTGGCAGCAACCAGAATCGCAGCCGGCCCGCTGGAGGTACGTGGAGCTCCCATATTGACGGGAGCATCACATTTTGACAGATTGCAGATGCCAACGACTCTGGTTACCGTGGTCGCGGCAGAGGTGGACGAGGAGGACGTGGTCGTGGCGCCCCTAATGACCGCCACAGCCGAACTGGCATAGCGTAAGGCTGCTCATCCACTCCCATATTGGCAACGCTAACTTGTTCTCTAGCGAGCACGAGAAGCAAGCTGCTCATGGCTGGGGCGGACAGACCGGCGGTGAAGAATGGGCTGATGAGAAGGCCGGCGAGACTATTGCCAGGGACGAAGAGAAGGCTGAGGGATTCGTGCCTGAGGCTGACGAAGCAGCACCCGCCGGTGAGGAAGGCTTCAAGCCGGAAGCCACAGGCGAAGACGCCGAAGCCGAGCCCGAAGACAAGACCAAGTCATATGCCGCTTACCTCGCCGAGCAAGCTGAGAGGAACCTCAACCTCGGAGCCCCCGAAGCGCGCCGGCCCAACGAAGGCGGCAGCAAGAAGTTCCCCGAAGGCAAGGCCATCACGCGTGAGGAGGAAGAGGACGCATACATTGCGGGCACAGGCGGCAAGTCTAAGCGCGAGCGCCAGCGCAAGGAGAAGACGCTCGTCGAACTCGACGACTCGCGCCTGCACAAGGAGCCGCGCGACTCGTTCCGCGGCGGCGGACGCGGCGGGCGTGGCCGCGGCGAGGGCGGCTTCCGTGGCGACCGTGGCGACCGTGGCGACCGTGGCGAGAGTCGTGGACGGGGCGGACGAGGCGGTCGTGGAGGAGAGCACCGTGGCGGCGAGTACCGCGGCGGCCGTAGCGTGCGCAGCAGTTCATCCATCACGCCCAACGTCTCCGACACAGCCGCATTCCCCAGCCTGGGCTCATAGAGTCTGCTCACAGCAGCCGACTCTTTCGCTGGCAGTCCGACGACAAACCTCCACCCATCCGTCAGTCCAGCTGAAAACAAAAATGGTCGAAAAAGCGGCGAATCCGGTCAAAAGTTTGGTGGAGAAACTTTTACTTTTTCCTCTACTGTTTCCATCGAATATTTTTTTCTTGGGGTCTCAGGCAAAGCAGATACAGAAGAAAGCGAGTTATGTAGTAGGGTGGGAGAATAAATATTTGCCTTCTTAGTTTTTTGATCACCAACCCGTTCTTCCTCCTAAACCACCTGTTTCCTTGTGTCTCCTTTTTTGAACCCACTTCCTTTTCTTTTTCTCTCTCGAACCTTTTCTCTAAATCTGCGTGCGTGTACTCTGGAGGTCGGTGCCAAATGCATGTTCATGTCCATAAAGCTGCCGAAATTACTAGTTGTACCCCCCCCCTTTTTGGTGTTATCGATGACGGTGGCGGTGGAGGTGGTGCTCGTAAACTGAACTGCTGCTGGACTGGGGATGGAGAAAATTAAAACGCTAAATAGGAAATGGAACGATATCTTATTTCTCATGATCTTGATTTGGGCGGTCGTAGGCGCCAGGCATGCTTAGATGGACGATGGTTCCTTTTGGCTAGAACTAGCCGACATCCATAATATCCATATCCATATCCGGGTCTATAGCGGTATGATGGCGCAGCGGGGTGTTACTCCAGCGCGGTCAGGAATCGGAGCCACAAGACTTAACTCACAGGATCCCTTAGAAATCTAGGGGCGAAGGAAACCGGCTTGTGATTCCACGCAGCCTCGTTTAGCCCGCTACATTGAAATATAAACCTAGGAACCCGCAATGCCAGCAGATCTCCCAGCACGTCACGCCCTCACTGCACGAGTCTACGAACGACGTTGTCAGAGTATTTATTCTGCTACGTATCCTCTTCCCTAGCCCTAGATCCCCTCCACACTCCGCACCTCTCCCTCTCTCAGCCCCATCAGCGCTATTCCAAGCAGGGCTCGCACGCGGCCCGCTCCACCGCGGCCTCACCATATCCAATCTCATTCCATCCCCGCGAACCAAAAAAGGGAGCGGTCTATAAATCTACTATAAAACCGGCGCAGCCAATGCTGAAAAAAACGCTCGAATGCGCAAATGCGGCTCTAGCCACCGAAACGCCGCGCTCAAGCCCGAGTGAGGCCCGGAAAAAACCGGACGGACAGACAGATCCAAACGCCCACCCATACCACCTTTGTCTCGAAAAAAGCACCGACTTTTCTTCCCCACCCGCTACCCCTTCATCGTCTTCAAGAAGCCATCGAGGTCGAACTCCTCTTCGTACTGGCGCTCGTCCCACAGCTCGCCCAGCTCGTCCAGGAAGCCCTTCTTGCCCTTCTCGCGCAGCTCACCCGTGGCGTCGACGGCGTCCTCTTCGGTGATGTCGCCGGCTTGGGGCGGCGGCGGCGGCGGCGCGTCCGACGACTCGGACGAGATGTTGAACAGGTCCAGGATCTGGTCCGTCTCCATGGTGTTGAGGCCTGCGTTCTGCTGGTTGACCACTGTGGATGCGACGTCGATTTTGAAGCGTTGGAGACTGGGGGGAAGTGGTTAGCAGGGGTTATATGGATAGGGGGAGGGGGAGGGGGAGGGGTAAAAGTAACGTACCTTAGGATCTTCTCCTCCAACGTCCCTCTCGTCACGATGCGGTACACGTTCACGACCTTCTTCTGCCCGATGCGATGCGCGCGGTCCATGGCCTGGATGTCCTTCTGCGGGTTCCAGTCGTGCTCGACGAAGATGACCGTGTCGGCGCCCGTCAGGTTGAGCCCCAGCCCGCCCACCGGCGTCGTCAGCAGGAGCACGTCGTACGACGGGTCCGAGTTGAACTTGTTCACAATGTCCTGCCGCCGCGACGCCTCGACGGATCCGTCCAGCCGCATGTATTGTACCGACGGCAGCAGCTTTTGCAGCACCTCGGTTTGCACCATGTCCAGCATCTCCTTCATCTGACAGAAGATTAGCGCACGGTGCTGCGACACGGCTTCGGGGAGGTCGCTGGCGACGGTGGCGCCGTTGCTGTTGCCGTTGCCGTTGCCGGGGGATGGCAGCGTGCCGATGCCGCAGTCGACGAGCAGGTCGCGCAGGGCGGTGAGCTTGGGGGCGTGCGCTGGGTCGCGCAACGAGGTATGCTGCTTCGCGAGGTACGCTTGTGTCGTTTCGTACTGCTTGTGGCCGGGCTTCATGACGAGCGCGGGCGAGTTGCACAGCTTGCGCATGTACTGCAGGGCCTGGAAGATGTGCTGCTTGCTCTCGCGGTCGTTGCCGGCGGCCTTTTCGGCAAGGGAGCGGCCCTCTTTCTTGGTGAAGTCTTCGAAGAGCTTGCGTTGCAGCTCCGAGAGGTCGCAGTAGTAATTTTGGAGGATCTTGGGAGGAAGATCGTCAAGGACTTCTTCTTTGAGCCGCCGAAGGAGGAAGGGTAGCACTTGCTTGTGTAGCGCTTCGATAGCTAGTGCACCAGCCTCTTGCTCCTTGGAGCTAGATTTGGAGAAGCGGCTCGCAGCAATAGGTTTGGCGAAACGGTCTTGGAATACCTTTTCGGTGCCGAGGAACCCAGGCATGAGGAAGTCGAAGAGTGACCAGAGTTCAAGGACGTTGTTTTGGATGGGGGTACCGGATAGTATTAGTCGGTGATTCGATGCGAGCTGCTTGACAGCGATAGTGGTCTTGGCTTTGGCGTTCTTGATGAGATGGCCTTCATCCAATACGCAGTAATTCCAGCTTATCGGAGCAAGAACATCGATATCGTTGCGGCAGATGTCGTAAGAAGTGATAACAATATCCACTTTATCCAGCTGCGGTTTGCGCTTTGATCGCTCAGCAGGAGGCCCGACATAGGCGACGGAGGTAAGGAAGGGGGCGAATTGGCGGATTTCTTGCTGCCAATGTCCGGAGAGAGTAGGAGGGCAGACAATGAGAGAGGGCAAACGTCGGACATCGGGCGCTCCTGTCTTTGCGAACTCTTCAGATCGCAAATGGTGATCGCTAGCAACGATGCACAGGGTCTGTAAAGTCTTTCCGAGACCCATGTCGTCGCAAAGAATGCCGTGGAGATGGTAGCGATTGAGGAAAGCGAGCCAGTTGACACCTTCTTGTTGGTATGAGCGGAGAGTTGCCTTAATGGCGACAGGGATTTCGAACGGCTCGACCTTACGAGCATCAAGCATCTGCGCGATGAATTGACGTTCTCGATCCCGGCCCTTGAGTAGTTCCGCCGACAATCCAGGAGGATCAGGTATGCCGGCTTCAAGAGGCACAAGCTTGACGAGAGTCGCAAAACTAGTAGTGGCTAACAGGCGGACATCATTATCTGAATCGCTCATCCGGCCAAGAACAGGGACAATCAAGAAGATGACGTAAGGAAGAATGCCATCGTCCATGACATGGATGAGATGATAGATGCATTCGATAGCTCCTTGTCGACAATGAACGTCTACAGGATTGCTGATGGAAGGAAGGACCTTTTCGACTAGCATAGTGATGCCCTCGACAGTCATGACACTGCAGATAGTAGCGAAGCATTTAGCTGCAGCGTAACGAAGCACGTATAGTCTGGATTGGAGGGCCTTAGTAACAAGTGGGAGAAGACCCTTGACGAAAGGAAGAATATCTGGATGAAACTTGCCAACCAAAGCTCGCAAGGTTGATAGACCATCGACAACCTCCTGGCCTGGTGTAGTTTCCGGATTTGTGATATCAGCTGGTAGAGAGTCGCCTGTAAAAGTTCGCTGGATAGGCCGCCTAATTAATTCCCCGAGAATAGGAATTTTCTGGAAGAGCTGATTTCCAAATCTTTCTACTAGTTGCTCTAGAGCCTCCCGTGCTCCACGCTTGGTGATGCGAGCCGCTTTGGCCTCCTGCTCGAACTTCGCTGCGTCTGGATGATCTCGTATATCCTCTTCCTTCTTGAGGGACAGAATCCCAGTCTCAATCTCGGCATTTGAAAAGAACTCCGGTGTTTCAGCTGTCTCCATGCAATAGAATTTGACGAGGTTTCCAATGACTTTGTTGACGATAGTGGTTCTCCCGGAAGTCACTAGGGAGTCGATCAACCCAGCTACTGCGGCTGCGGAGCGTTTTTGTAGTTCGTAATTGTCCTCTTTCTTGACACTATCCATCATCGCCTTGATCGTCAACGCTGGCTTCTTCGGGACATTGTTGAGAGCGACCAGGGCACCTGCAGCAGCTGCCTTGATGCGAATATCCCGTTGCTCTTTGATGTCTTTGGCTTCCTGGATAGATGTTTGCACCTCCATTCTCGTAGCCTCCAAGGATTTGATAGAAAGTAGTCGTTGAGCGGGTGTCATGGCCTTCCTCAGCTTCTCGAAATGGACTTCGATGATCTTCTCACCATCTGCGATTGAGAAAGCGTACTGGCTCGCAGAAGGATCACCCTGCACAACGACTGCAATTGATGGTAAGCTTGAGTTGGGCACATGGCCTTCCCGGAAGACACTAAGGAGCGCTGTGCATTGCGTGCGGACAACTTGAAGTTTAGGGACTAGGTCCTCATAGGCTGGTGGGCGTTCCCCTTCCACGAGCGGAAGAAGCGCTCCGGCGAAATACAGAGCAAGGTCGTCTATGGTCTTTATTGCCTTTGCATATTCTTCGATGATCATAGCCGTAGTTAATTGTGTACTTGAATTACTACAATTCAAGTGTGGTACGATACGATGCCGGAACGTCTGCCGTCGTGAATCCACGGGCCATGAGGCTATCGCTTTGCCGAGCGCTTGAGCGGCATATATCTTTGAGCGTATCATAACATCAATGCCGACGAGATCAATATCGCCATTCATCATGTGTCCATCTATATTATGCGATGGAGATGCTGGAGGAGCCATGTCTTCTTTCTTGAAATGCGACTTTCGCCGCTTCTTCAGCGCAGGTTCTCCTCCAGCGGGCGGTGAGGGTTTGCGAGCCGCTTGAGGGTGAGTCGGAGGACCGAAGACTTGTCCTGAAGGTCGGATCAAGAGTGAGTATTCCATCGGTATAGGATGACGCGGGACACCAATAGGTGTCAGTGTTAGAGGGATTACAGCATCCATGTGCGGTTCAAAGTGCATGGCGAATTCATTGACCTCACGGCCTTCTCTGTCGCGACGATGCACTAGGGACTCCACTAGGGCGTTCCAGACCTGTAGCGAAAGTTTGAGAACGCGTTCGTCCCGTTCCAGAAGTATGTTCTGATATACCAATCGGAGAGCTTTGCCGTTAACCCAGCCATCGGTGCCTTCTCCTTCAATATTGAGGAAAGTTAGCAGAGCCCGAAGGACAGCAGTCCTGACGGTTGTGATGGTGTGGCGAAGGAAGGGGAAGAGGCGAGGCACAAGTTCAACGAAAGATTGTGACGGATCGTCCTTGGCATTCTCCTTCATAGCGCTGAGGACCTCCGGGAAGCTGCAAAGCTTCGCTAGGAGATCCATAACGAAGCCAGTGCTCGCGCTGAGATCATCTTGGAGATTTGACAGACACTCCCAAACTTTATTTATGAGGGCCTTAAGAGCCATTGGACGAAGATCGACGAATTCTTTGGCCACAGGCACGAGAGTTGCAGCGCTGACTGCTCGTACATCGTCATCGTAATCTGCAAGGCCTTTCATGACAGCGGCGAGGACACCATTCATGAGGTTAGGATCCTTAAGAAGGATGTCGTCCCGCACGGCCACCAGGTACCGCATGCCAATCATACCTCCGTGGCAGGCCTGCCAAACACGCTTGTCCGAGAAATCTTGCTGCATAACCAAGCGATACAGGATTCCAAAGACAGCGGTGACGTTCTGATGAGACAAGAACTGCAGCACAGCACCAATAGTCTGTCCAGCGGTTTCTCGAATGGGGGCAACTACGTTGTCAGAGATGTAGTCACCGAACCGATCGAGCATGAAAACGCAGCATATGCGACAGGCAAGGTCGTTTAGCCATCGTTGGTTGAGGATATCATTTTGAGCCCGAGTTTTGCCTTTAAGACGTCCTGCGCCAGCGCCGTGGACGCGGATGACCTCTCGGAGACCCATGGCGGCACCGTGCCTTATCTCCCAGTTGTGATCGAATAGATCAACCATGAGGATTTCGCATAACCGGTCGTACGGCCACTCCAAGCCGCTCTCTTCAGCCTCTGTCTGGAACGTCGATTTCTCAGGTAAGGGTGCACCCTTGAATTCTTTGACGAGCTTGCTATCGTCATCGCTACCCTTTCGCTCAAGCGAGAAGTAGTCCCCAACGCTTTCTTCGCCGTTCTCCTGCTTCGGCTCTAGCTTAACAGGATGTGGTTGCGAGGTGGCCGGGGTTTGTGGACGGTCGACTTGAGAGCTTGATCGCCGTGGTCCCAGGTCAACTATCTGGACCTTGCTGGCTCGGCTCTGGACGTCCTTCTTGGCTTTGCGCTTGAGCATGTTGAGTTGTCGCTTGCTGAGACCGGCGCCGGCACCATTCTTCTCATCGGTAGGAGTGCTGACCATGGAGTCGTAGGGTGACTGCACCGGGTAGCCGGTCCCTGAGATGCTGTCTGTTCTGGGGACCGAAGTGTCGAGCCGATGCATGCCAGGCGTCTGTGCTCCCGGGGTTTGTGCAACGATGTCGTTCTCTGTCATCAGGTCTTCCTCAATGTATTCTCCGCCAAGACCAAGGCGGGCAGTCAAGCTCTTCTTCTGATGAGCCAGTCGCTCCGCAGGATCCATAGCGGCGAGCTTGAAGTCGTACTCTTTGCCGGCGCTGCCAAGAAGCGTCTTACCATATCGTAGAATAGATGATATATCAAGAGTCTTCAGGTCGAGTTGATCATCGGAAATAGGGAGATCTCTTTCAATCTCAACATTCTCTTCTTTGATGAAGGAACCGTTACTCGCGTTGGCGGGTCCATGACCGTTGCTCCTTGATTTGACGGGATCATCTTCCGCGTTAGGATCAAACTTCTCGGCATTGGTAACAATGCCGCCAACAGCCTTCGCAGCGGCGATCCGAGTCTCCCAATTTTTGGAGCGAAGATATGGGATAACCCTAGTCAGCAAGTTAAATAATTCATCGGGATGTTGTTTTTGCACATCAGCAAGCTGATCGGCAGCGGTGTTCCGAATAAGCGCAGTGCTTCCAGTTTCAAGAAGTCTGTATCACATTAGATATTTCACAGATATCGAAGTAGTGATAACAGAAAGAAGAAATACTTACGTTACTAAGCGATCGAGTCTCGTGCCACTGTGGGCACGTGATGTCAGCGGATTGCCATCTAGAGTTTGGGTTGTGCGTACCTGCTAGCCATAGTGGTCTATGTGGAACACGGAAAGTCGACCGCGTGCAGCTTGGCGGGTTAATTATAAATTATGGAATAAGAGGTGAGTGTAGGGACCAAGCGCACGAAATCCATTCATGAGGGATTCATAGAAAACTGGAATTAATATGTCGTGTCGGGCGAGTTTCTGGCGACTGATTGTTTGGTGGTGATGGGGGCACGTGAGGAAGCGTGGGTTGTTGCAAGGCGAGGCTTGAAAATGTGGATGGCACACCAATTAGTCCGGAGAAGTGCGGCCGGCCAGGTATTTGCTGAATTTAAATATCTCCTTCAACCTCCCTGAGACGCCTGGCCCGTGCACTGCGCTAAGCCATCAGGGGTCTGCCTTCGAAAATTCAATCACCACCTTGCGCGACCAACCAGTGGGAACTATGACCAACTACGCCTGTCATGGCCCCAGCCCAAGCCTGTCTGTGCTATTATGAGAGATATTTGCGACAAAAATCGCGACAAAAATTCACGGCAAATATTGCGAGATTCCTTAAAACAAACCCGCCTTTCTCAGCTCTTTCTGAGCGCATCATCACTTCCCCCATCGCGTCCCCAGCGCCGTCCTATCATGACAGGTGTCCTGTGGCGCCTTCCAATTTGCCCTCGCCGCTTGCCATGCCGCTTCCCGAAATAGCCACCTGCCGCAACTCCTACCACTTTGACATCATTTGATCGCGATAGTAATTTTCCATACAGTCCACCGACTCGGTGAAGCTTCAAGACACTCGGTCGCATCTGCGAAGAATACCCAGGGCGAACAGGATCCCTCTCAGCTTGCAGCCTGGTATACCAAAACTGACACGTCAGCTGGGCGCGAGAGCGACCGGCTGTGGTACTTTTGTAAGGCAGCAGCTCACAAGGCTGAGGGCAAGGTGGGCAAGGTGGGCAAGATAGGCAAGATATGCAAGGTAGACAAGGTAGACGCTGCTCGCAAAAGCCTGTCGAGGACGTCGTTTGGCATGCTTTTCTGAGTACTGGTTCTGGTTCAGCTTCTTGTTTCAGCTTCAGCATCAGCAAAGTTGATCTCCAAATGCAGCTGCAGGCTGCAGATCGCAGGGACCTTCCGGTGACTTCCGCGCTTCTGATCCACCCGGTTCAGGTTTGGTGCTCTCGCTAGACTCGCTACACATTTTTTTGTGCAAAATCTTTAAATTCTTTTTGCTTTAACGTTAGCTCCCGTCGATCCACGCATCGAACCTATGCCTGTTTCGTCATCAAACGCAGCAAGTTTCTACTTCCTTTTCTTAATGCTAACCCCAAGTGTTTTCTCTATACTGCTATTCCATCTACTCTTGCTTACGCCATGCGACTTCGGAAATAACTCCTCTGCACCACATGAGCCGTCCCGTCGCACCTCGCTGGAATCCTAGTCTTATCCTCAGCAAGAATGTCATTCAAAACGTTACTTATTCCGTGTTAGGAATATAGCTCGCCAGTCGGCTACTCTCTGGCCACATTATTAAAGAGTGGCATGCCTGTTTTAACTGTTTTCTACAATATCTCAAACGCGCCCTGCACCGATTCATCAGACTTATCAGCCCTCATCTAAATGTCCAACTTGCCGTCGCACTACCACCTATCGCGAACAAACTCTCATCTAAGCTACTAAGAACAAATCGGCTACTCAGAGAACAACCTCTGCTGAGCGCATCTCTTGACCTTCTGTCTTTACACCCATTACAAGCCTAACCATCTAGTATATACAGATCTAAACCCTTCGCTCTCTTTCGTCATCACCCTCTTCCACCTTCGCTATATTCAAAAATCACCCTATTTCGCCTCCTCTCTATCCCCACCCCTCGCCCACTCCCTCAGCACATTCTTCTTGACCTTCCCAGTACTCGTCTTCGGTAGTTCGTCCACCACCTCAACCTCCCGCGGCACCATGAACTTGCTAATCTCACTCTTATGCTTGGCCCAATCAATGACATCTTCGCCCTTGGGAGAGCGTCCTGGTTTTACGGTAATGAATGCCTTTGGCCTTTCGCCCCAGTGCGAGTCGGGCACCGCAACAACGCCGGCTTCGAGGATGTCCGGATGAGTCACCAGCATCGATTCGAGCGCGACGGAGGAGATGTTTTCGCCGCCTAGAGGGGAGTCAGTATCGCATTCCAGTCAGATCCCTGTGCCTCTCTCTCCCTCTCTCCCTCTCTCCCTCTCTCCCTCTCTCCCTATCTCCCTCTCTCCCTCTTTCCCTCTCTCCCTCTCTCCCTCTCTCCCTCTCTCCCTCTCTCCCTCTCTCCCTCTCTCCCTCTCTCCCTCTCTCTCTCTTTCTGTCTGTCTGTCTTCCGTCTCCTAGACTAGCCACAGGGTTCGGCGCGCAGCGGCTCAACCCTCTCCCATCCCCCAAAACCGAACCACAGATGAAAACCCACAGCCACTCACCACTAATAATAATATCCTTGGCACGATCCAGAATCTGAATCGCCCCATCCGGATGCCACACGGCCAAATCCCCCGAATGACTCACGCCGCCCGCCCATAGCTTCCTCGTCGCCTCGGGATCCTTATAGTAGCCCTTAGCACAAATATTCCCACTGAACACAACCTCGCCGATCTCGACTCCGTTCTTCTCCACGTCCACCAGCACGCCCTCAGCCTGCTCGGTCCGGATGACGCGCGCCGGCAAGCTGGTCACGAATCCGTGGCCCTGCCGCGCCATCTTGGCGTACTTCTCCTTCGCGGGCAGGGACTCCCACGCCGGCATGTGGTAGCCCTTGGTAATCGGGCCGTACGTCTCCGTCAGGCCGTACACGTGCACCGGGTGCAGGTTCAGCGCGGTCATGGTCTCGAAGAGATGGGCGGTCGGCGGGGATGCCGCGACGGTGACGCGGACGGGCTGCGGCAGCGGCTCGGCCTCCGGCGCCGCGCACAGCAGCGTGTTGACCGTCGGCGCCGCGTTGAAGTGCGTGATGCCCTGCTCCTTCAGCAGCCGCCAGATGGCCGCGTAGTCGATCCTGCGCAGGCAGTAGTGCGTCCCGCGCACCGCCGTGATGGACCAGGGGAACGTCCACCCCGTCGCGTGGAACATGGGCAGCGTCCACAGGTACTTGCACCGCCCGGAGTGGTAGTTCAGCCCGCTTTCGATGATGTTGGCGAGCGCCGCGAGGTACGCCCCGCGGTGCGTGCACTCGACGCCCTTGGGCCGCGCCGTCGTGCCACTGGTGTAGGCAAGCGCGAGCACGTCTTCCTCGTTCTGGGCTTGTGCTGAGAGCCCCGCCCAGCCGTGGTTGCCGGTTGCTTGGTCGTGGTGCAGGCCCTCGAGGACGGCGTCGTCGAAGGGGCCGCTGAGCTCGCCTTCGGTAGCGTCGGTGTCGGTGTCCAGGATGATAGGTACGTCGGGCTTGCTCTGGCAGTAGCCGTCTAGCAAGGCTTGGAACTCGCTGTCGACGATTATGATGTCGGCTTCGGCGTGCGTGAAGATGTACGCGATGTCGTTTTTCTTGAGCCGGTAGTTCACCGCTGGAAGTAGGGGCATTAGCACGACTCCTGGAATGCCCAATACTCCCACTGTGCCCGATATGCCCAGAACTTAGAGCCTGGGCCTGTGTCCAGGACGTATATATTGAGAGGTTTGCTACGCACCCACACTCACAGCACCCGCGGCTGCAATTCCAAATAAGCTCTCCAGAAACGCCGGCGTGTTCGGGCACAGAATCCCCACGCGCTTGTATCCATGTTTCTTTAGGTAGTACGCTAGTCCACGTGCTCGGTCTGCTGTCTCGGCGTACGAGCGATTCAGGATCTTGTTGTTCGCTGTTATGTGGTAGACAGCTAGTGCCTGCCATTCTCATCCAAAAAAGTCAGGTCATAGTTTCAATATCCGCAAAACCATTGCCATATAATGATACTGCATCAATTGCACCCCAGCTGTAAGGTAGAGAAAGCGGTGACAGAAGAATGAAAGAAGTTGGCAACGCACATCTGGCTCTATCTCCGCCGCACGGGGGAGGAACTGCGTCGGCGAGAGCGTGTGGAAGTTATGGCGATGACTATACTCCTCCTCTGCAGCCTGTCCTGGAATAAAATGCGCCGCAAACCTCTGCAAACGAGACTTCGCACCCGACATTGTGTCCTTCTCTCAGTCCTCTCAGTATCTCCGAATTCCCTATCTCCACTTCGCAGCGCTGCAAACCAGAATCGCCAATTCCGAGGATGCGGTCAGCCGGGGACTGCTGACGCTTATATGGAGGGTAGGAGAGCTGCAGCGGCTTATAGCGGCTGCGGTTACAGGCGGAGTTGCGCTGGATGTGCGGGAAGGATTTTGTGCGAATCTGGGGAGAGCTGAGGGCATGGGGTGACGTTCGATCTGGGCCAAGCCGAAGTCGTGCGGCTGGGCAACGGCACGCTCCTCTTGCCCGAAAGCCACCGGCCCGTGTTGGGATCGCCGGGTCGCGATGTGTGCGGGTGGATTATGGTGGATTCGAGTGATTTTGGTGTGGGATGGTGAGGCGCAGGTCTCTGATTAAGGGCAGAGGTGTAGCAGAAGGGGATAAATAGTCTAATTTAACTTTCAAGACCTAAACCCGCCAGGTTCATTCGAAAACAACCGCGTACTGACAATATCAGACATTGTTGCAGCTCCGAGTTTTTTATTTTCAATTGTTCTAGCCATGACCGAGCAATAAAAAGAAGTGACCGACCCTTGAGGAGAAGATACCCATATACTCAGGAGCAATTGCATTCCAGTCATATGCCCTTTTCCACAGGAAACACTTTCCACAAGCCGAAGACAATATAGAGGCGTATAGGTTTGAACGTTCCATGTAACCCATGCTACCGCGCCGACCCATGTCAACAACCCACTGAATACCAACCATGCCGCCCGTCAACGTCTAGTATCCATACTCGGCAAGCTGTGACTGCGTCTTCTTGTCCACCGTTGCGCTCTTCTGAGCCTCCGCGAGCTGCCTCCGCACCGCCTTCTTGCGCTCGTAGTATGCGGCACCCTTGACTTTTCTCCTCTCCTCTAGTCTGTGGATAAACCATTAGCATTGTGGCCCCGCCCATCGGAGACAGTGTCCTGATCTATAACGCACCTAGCAACAACATCCTGGTACTTCCAGCCGAACTCATGGCCCAGACGTCCGACTGTGCAGTACTTGCGGCCAGGCTTCAACCTTAACACCCTCAGAGCTTGAGGCACAACCATGCGCTTCTTGTGGTCATATGGTGGCGGGATACCCTCGAAAGTCTTCAGGCGCTCCATTGCTGCAGCTCCGCGAGCGGTCTTGTGGGGAATCATGCCACGAACGGTTCGCCAGAACATTTTAGATGGTGCACGGAAGTGGAAGGGGCCTTGTCAATTCAGTTAGCTTGGATTCGGCATCTTGGGTTGATCATCGAATTTTGGGAGGTTGTGTGCGGAGGGAAAAGACGGTCTCACCTCCTCGGGTAGGATTGAAACGAGTCTGCTTGCGCAGGAAAGCCTGGTACTTCACTACAATTCCGCTCTTGTTAGCCCTTCATTCAACGAATCCATATAATCCAAAATCTCAAGCCGAGAAGGGGAGTCATATCCAATCCATCAATGATCCCAGGAAGACGCCTGATAATAGGAGATACTTTAATTGCTTCTCTTCTAGCGGACAGAGGATTTGACGGATGTTTATTGGCATTGACTCCCCAGCCCGGCCCTACACAATCTGTGGGTAGGAGAACATACGCTTTGCGCGGAAGAACTCTCCAGAAATGTTGAGGGCTTCACATCGGACAACTACAATCTTCTGGCCATTGAGCAGCTGTTTGGCGACGGTACTGGCCAGGCGACCGAGAAGATGTCCCTTGCCGTCGATGACAATCTAGAGATGGAGGAAAGACATTAGCATGAGAGCACCGAAGAGCAGCAATATCCAGCTGGTGTGTAAATTGGGAGACATACGACTGGCTCAAAGGTCGACATCCTGCTCGAATCCTGGGCTATTTGGTGGGTTAGTAGCAGGTGGTGGTAGTTTGTCGCCGCTGAGATGAGTCGTGTTGCGAATTGTGCTGCCAAGTGTGCGAGCGACGGCTCAATTAAGCGAATCCAATTTCAGTTTAGCGCGCTGAATTTCACACAGGACGTCAACATCTGGCCAAGCATAACCACAGCCCCTTCCAACAGCTACCGCCCTTTTGTCTTCCAAAATTGGCTATGCTAGATTTGTAAGGCTGTATAGCGACATTTAATATTGGTGCTAGAATGTATGCCTCCTTATATGGAGGTGACCTGCGCACAATCACCTCTGCGGCATTTTCAGGATAGCAAAGCAGTTTCATGAAAAGAACTACACATAACTATTCTGTAGAGTGCTTGCAGAGATCATATTCGTCAGTTAGGCTTACTGCACTCGAGGTTGTCTTCAGTCCTAGCCTTTCTCTTACTCAGGCCTCTCCTTTGGCTAGCTCACTCTGGTTTGCTTTCTCATACTACTCTTCAAGCTTCTTTTGTATGCCGGGTCCATTTTTGTCAAGCGAGGTGAACTCTTTCGCAAACGCACCATTAAGTATCCTCTCTTCTGCAACACGTTTGAATTCCTTCCGGATGTCTGCTGTATCTACCTCCATGCTGTCTTTCAGCTGCTGTACTGACTGGACAATATCAGCTTCCTACAAAGAGGTCCTTAGTGACGTGCAAAATGCTTACTTGACAGAGCCATGATGCACCGGCTGTCAGTGAAGCCAGCACCCATATACGGATTTACTCTGGATTTGGGAACCAGAATTACTGGCTCCTTACTCAAGCACAACTCATGCACCAGCGCCTCATCAGAGCACCCTAAACTCTTCAAAATGGCATACACCTCTGTAAATGTCGCTATCAAGGACGGCCAAAGCGCTTGCTCAGCAAACAGATCCACCAGTGTCTCATCTCTAGCCGAGTACTCAATCACACCACCCTTTGTAGTGCCAGTTCCTCTGCACAGCGCTAGCGCAATTTCCCGAGCCTTGCCCGTCCCATCTTACCCTACGGACGAAGCATGGAAAACTCTGACCGCTTTCGTACCGATCATCCGCGGGGCGACCAAGACGGTGTCGTTCAAGGGAGCGACATTGGGGTACTTGTAAAAAACATCGTAGCCACTAGCAACAACTATGCAAGCTATCTCTTTGAGAGTGAGCGCAAGGGATTCGTTGAAGAGTTTGGGTGGACCTAAACACGTTTAACTTTTTTGGGTATTTCAACAGAGACGGTGGAACTACCTGATCCGGAATAGGCAGAAAGAGAATATCCGCTTCCGCTGCGGCAGTCGCCCGGCCAGACGTGAAGCCGAAGCTATCTTCGGCCTTGGAGTAGGAGTCTTTGTTGTTTGCAATGACGATCCTTAGTACAGGAGAGACTTTCTCGGTTTTGAACGTATCACGCTGAATGCCTCGTCAGTAATTAGCTCCGTCTAACATGGTGGGGCTTAGCACGTAGAAATGAAGAAGCAGTGCAGCAGCATCTCTGTGCTGTTCGGCACTTACAAGATTTAATGCTTGAGCACGTCCTTGGTTGCCATACCCGATGAACACAATAGTCTTATCCCTAAGGGCCTCAAGCGAACAATCCTTATCGTAGAATAGTCGGGCAGGCATTACAGTAACACTTAAAAATCGATTGAAAGCTCTTTCAAAGATGCGGTCTGATGAAAATGGAATTATTAATCCTAGAACTCCACTCTCCAGCACTTCCACCGAATCACCCCGTTCACCTCTTTATACACTCTTCGCCAGCTAACACTCTCACGTCGAGAAACTAGCATGCTATCTAGCGGGCTATGTTTACAGCGAACCTGATAGTGTGGGGTACTGCGGGGTTCAGCCCTATGCCGGTGATTCAGTTTTGCCGGCGATGATTTCCAAGGCGGGTCTGGGCGAAAGAACTTCAACCGCACCACATTCCTTGTCATAGATTTCCTTATTTACTTCATCATCAATTTAATTGGTTGTTTTACAGGAGGCTCTAACCTTTTGAGCGATTTGGGGTTATTGTTAGGATGAAAAGACGGTCGGCAAGACCTCTGTTGGTGGAAGTATCCTTTCCTCCGTCGTCGTTGATACAGATGAATGCTAAGAAGGCGTAGTTGCATTGCAGCAGAGACCGAGCAAGTGTCAACGATAATGCAGTAAACATACACACCAAAAACAAACATCGTGGTTACAAGTCGGTCAGGCCACGCTAAAGGGTGGGTCTACCATAAGCGCCAATGCACAATCCCTGCATGGGGCAGCCTCAGCTGAAAATATAAGATTACGTGGTCAACCGAGCGCAAATCGCTCATCCCACCACATAACTTACCTCTCGGCTCCAAAACAGAACCAACCATTATGGGTAACTAGTTATAACGTGTTTGTAACGTGTTTAGAATATATTCTAATTTAAACAGATCTATCTAATAATTACCAGCCACTGAATTTCTCTAGTAATAATAAAAATAAGTTTAAAATTAATTTAGAAGACAGTGTCCTTAGGTTAGAAGATTATCCCTTAACCCGTTAAAATAGGTCGTACGGTTATTAATAAGGGCTAGCCAATTAGATCAATTATATCAAGGCCCTACGCCAAATAATGCGTAATAGTTGTGCACGGACCTTCCTTAATTTAGTCCTAATGGGTTAAGGGATATACTAGAAGAGAGTTAAACATAGCCGCAAGATTAGATTAAGGTAAGTTTTTAATATGTTTTAAATACATTCTAATCTAGTTCTAAATATATTTAGCCCGAAGTTCCCTATATTATATTTCTTACTAAGACATCTACTAATCCTTTTACTATACTTGTAATTAAGGATTATTTAAGTCTTTTAAAGTACCCACAGACGCTAAATAAAGGCTATACTTACCGTATTAACTTAAGAGGCATAGATGTATAAAAAGCCATGTAGGTAAGTTAATAAATATCTTTAGAATTGATTATAATCTTTAAGCCATACTATAGTTACTAAAGAGATATAGGGTTAAATATAGAGAGAGCGGGTAGCCCTGGATAGAAGTAACCTAGATATTTATAAATATAATATAAATAGGTACAGAACTAGTTCTAAATATATTTAGTACTTAAGTTAATATATATAAGCTTATTTTTAGCAGCTTAAAGACAATTTTAAGTTAGGAATATATGCAGCTCTTAAACGGAGGCTTATACACTAATAATTAAGCAACAAATTAAGCAACAAAGATACTCTGTATATAATTACCTTACCTAAATATATTCAGAACCCAACTAGATTATATTTAGAACTAATTATATTAGGATATTGCTAATATTTAGCACTTATTTCTTACCTATATATAGGCTACTATAGAAACACATTTAGAGTACTTCTAAAAAGCATTACTAGCAAATAAGAAATATAATACTACGTATTTAACATCTCTTATTTAACTAGATAATATAGGTGCCGATATAATAGAGAAATATAGAGTTATTAAATTAAATCTCTATAGGAGGGTAGACTATAGTAAGAAAAAAATATAACCTGCTTAGAACACATTCTGGTTATATTTATAATATATTTATAATATATTCCTAGAAATTAACCACCCCTAGTATAAGAGTATATATATTAGGTCCCGCCGCGCTTGCGACAAGTTCGCAAGCACTCTCAGTCTTTTTGGCCGTATGGCGACGTGGAGGCGGGCCACGTTACACCTAGGGACTGTAAGGTTACTTTTTATATTTTCATTCTAGACGACTTAGAAGAGACTCCTTATATTTATTTTACCTTATATAGGGTACATAGTTATATACTACCCCCCCCCCCCCAAATAAGCCGCCTCTAGAGATACTAAATAAGGTAATTAAGTTAGTTTGTCAAATATATAATCTAGATCTTACTCTTAGTAAATATATTCTAAACCAATTGCAAATAAATACCTAACGTCTTTATAGGAAAGTTTCTTTAAAGTCCTGCCCTTAAATAGTTTTATATACAGTATAGAAAGGCTTCTTTAGTACAGATCTACGCAATCTTTGCTACTATAAATTATATTGCTAGAATAGTTTAAAAAGAGAAGCTTACTCTATACCTAAAAGGAAAAGGACTAATAGGGGTAGTATATGAGTTTAATTAAAAGCATTAAAATCCTAAAATAGTAATAAACACATTATAAATATGTTCCAATTGGCTTGCTAATACGTTATAGGCTTATATCTAACAGATCTATAATAATTAAAACGGGTTTATAATAATCTGCTTTCTATTAAAGCAAGCTAAGATCTTTCTAGCCTAAAACACATTTAAAGTTAATATGTCTTTTAAACGTATTATTAAAAGAAATATAAATAAGATTATATTTGCTATTTAGCTTAAAGAGTATAGTAAAAGTATTAGAATATAATATAAACCTGTTTAGAACGCGATACCAATATATTCTAATAGTATTTACGCTTATACGCGTTATTACTAACATAGAAATAAGGCGTACTTACCAGTTATGCTTTAAGTAAGTCTTTTAATTGCTTTCTAAATGTCTTTAGAAGAGGATTTATTGGAAATATATTTATAATAGTAAGGAAGGCTTTAAAGCTGTTATATCCAATATAGATAGTAAGTAAATAGCTAGTAGGATACCTAGAACGCAATTAAAACGCCTTCCTAACGTATTATAAAAGGGTTTGGGCGGTATCTATAGCATATTAATCCTTGGAGGCGCAATTGGATATAGCATCTTAGGAAAACACTAGTTTTTTGCTAAGTACACTTCCTATAAAGCATCTTAAGAGCCGCGGGTAACTATAAAACGGCCTACTCTATATATAAATAGATAAAAGCTCTTCTTATATATAAGAGCCAGTTAGAATACGAAGAACTCTATAATTTACTAATTGGTAAGCTATTCTGAACCCGTTTATAATGCGTTTAGAAGGTATTAACAGTATAGCATATAAATCTTAATTAATTGCCAACTAGGCAAAATATAAGAGATACCTAGTTATAGCTTTAGGCTTAAATAAGCACTACTCTCTAATTAATTACAAGCTATTTAATAGATTAAGATACTATATAAACGCAGTAGAACAAATAGCAAATAAATTATATATATTTAGTATACGGGAGTTTCTTCTTCCTGCTGTTATAAGGTATTAATACATTCCTAACCCATTTATAACGTGCTTATATTATATTTAGTAGGCCGTCGAAATCGGACTCTGCACCTATACGTGGTGACGGCTACGAACCTAGTCTTCAAAGTTCAGATCCAGAGCCAACGCAGAGACGTCGCACAGCGTGCGGACAGGACCTGGTGGTGGTTATAGGCGTCAAGGGCGGTGGTAAGAAATTTTCGGATAGTAAGATCTTGAAAACCACTACTGTTAGCCCTCTACAATACGACAACTACTACACTATTCTATCCAGGGCACCTGTACAATCCAACATGGATAAGCAGTTTTTGATAACATCCCTAAAAACCCCAATAGAAAGCATTAACAACCTTACATTAATAAATAGACAAGCGCGAACGAACAAACGAGCAAATATACAGCCCCTCCTAACCCCTAGGGCGATCGCCCGCGGAGCATACGGTCACTTGCCGTTTGCAAGTACTAAATACCTAGCAGCCTGGATTGTAACCTATGGTTTTCCTTATCTCCTTTTAACGGAGTAGTAACCCTTAGAAAGGGCCTAGCTGGGGCCTAGGCATAAAAGATACCCAACACACAATATCCCGCTGTCAGTATTACGGTAATTAGAACGGATGAATCCCCCTTACGCCTTCAATAGGCCTTAGGGGGGGGGAGGCAAGGCGTATATGGCAATGGTCAATAAGAGAGATAGTATACGGGGGGTGGTCAAGATATGGGACACAACTACAGGTATACGGCAATTAATTAGCAAGGCCTAGCTGGGGCGTAGTGAACCCTAGCTCTGGATAAGCTAGAGAAGGAAGCAGTGGTTCCTAAGGAGTTCAAAACATCTAAGGAGGAGGACGTAGCTGTAGGCCCGCAGGGCCGCGGCTACGTGCAGGTATAGCAATTCGGGGTTTTTCATCCTACTGAGGTGGCTTATAGGGTTTTTCCTTCCCCCCTAATAGCAAGGGTTTTTTCCCGTCAATATTACTTTTCCCTTGTGTACGGAGTAGTCTGCGTGGGCCTAGATAGGATTCGTATTAGACGTTAATCAAAGAATCTACTACTATTATATTTAGTATATAAAAACTAGATTAACGGGACGTTAATTAGTATTTTTCTAGAAACCAATTCGGAATACAATATATGCAAACCATATGGGCAGAGAGAGTATATATTTATTATAATCCTCTTCTAAACTAGTTCCTAACACGTTTAGAATAAAAATATTAATAACTTTAAAAAGAATTAAAGTGGGCCGCTGCTAATAATAATAAGGATAATATTTTATTTTATATATTATTATTAGGTGTAGTAAGGTTATAATCTAGTTCTGCTAAGTATTTAAGGGGGCCAAGATCTAGATCTATATCGCGTTTTAGGTTATCCTCTATAGTATCTAAGAAATTGTAAGGCCTATTTATATTCTAATGTATATATAACTAGTTATTAACACGTTCTAGACATATTAGCACTGGTCTCTTACAGTTACTAAAGCGTTAGGCCTTAAGTAATAACCAGGATATTTAAGAAAGATATTAAAGACTTAAACTTTATAAAATGGAGATTAAATTAGAGGTAAGGGAGCTAAAGAATATAGAAAAAAAAATTTAATTAGAGGTAATAAAGGCCTATATATAATAATAAGTATACTAAATATAAAATACGTTTTAAATACGTTTTAAATATGTTCTTATTATGTTCCTATTAAAATATACTTATATTTAGGTCTTTTTTTATAATTGTTTTATTATATAATATCTAATACTATATATATAATACTATATATACAGTCTCTAGACTATAGCACTATAGTTCTATATATAAAAATCCTTTTTAAGCAGTTTAATATATATTAGTAATTATATTTTAATAATTTATAAATCTTTTAATTAGGGGTTTATAGTTACTTAATAAAATACTAAGGTACTTGTTTGTATCAACTTAATAATACAAGTGAGTCATATCCAGGGGCACGAAATACGTATAGTATTGTATGCTCGTTTGGATGGTGGTAACTGTCAATTCTATTAAGGTAGACTACGTGGTCTATATACTGACGCGCCTCCCCCCTAATTAGTTAGTATATAAGTGGTTGGTGCACTAAACGCGTAAATACGCGTTCGTATACTAGGTGCTATAATTATACACTAGCGGCACTTAAAAATAGGCCTACTTATATATATTATTATTCATTGCTTAACGTCCGATTCGGATCCCTGTTGGGCCCATGCGGACTACTCCTTATATATATATGGGGAGAAAACTCTATTTAAGAAAACCCCGTGATCCGTCTCCCTGCCTTTTGGGGCTCGCTTGTGAGTCGCCTACGAGTTACCAGTGGTGCTCTACTACCTTACTTTTTGACCTCCTTGGGAACTACTGCTGCCGTAACAAACCTATGGACGCGCTAGTATTATATACTGTACTCTACTCCTGTAGAGTTATTAGGGGGCGCCTGTTACTCGCCCCTTTGCTTTCTATTGCTATTTCCTTTACAACCCGGAACTGGTCTAGCATATTTTAGCTAATAAGCTACTGGGTAGCCGCCTTAAGGCCTTTCTATATTAAGAGTAGTGTATTATAGTTTTCTGTGCTAGCTGCTGAGAGCATTGCTTCTCGGCCGGTGTGTAAGGGGCATAACAGTATTACGTGTTTTAGTGTCTGTCTTGGCCAGCTATATTCGCACCTTAGGCTACCTACTAGGACACCCACCTAGTAAAGCCAATCTTTTAGTTCTATTATTCCTGTCCTTAAGAGTGTTGCTATTATATTTTCTGCCTTTGTTAGGCCCTCTTAGAGCCCTTAAGTATTTACCCCCTATAGCGTTACCTATGCTATGGCTTAGGTTCCCCTTACCTAAGTCTACCTCTATACCTTTAACTCTTATTTGTCTCTCTAGCGTCAGTCCAACCAGTATTATATTGCGGTAGATGGTTTTTTAGTACTCTTTTATGCTCTACTTTGGCTCCTTTCTCTCCCTTGCTGTTGTCTTTGCTAGCCTTTTACGCGTCTCCCTTTCTCCTCTATATAGGCCTGGGCCCTAGCGCCGTACTATTCTTCTTCTGCTTTCTCTACCTATTTTCCTAATATATCTTCCCTACTTTGGGGTTGTTGGTTCCTTCTCCTATAGGGCACCCTAGGGTCCCTCTATAGTTTATTTAGGCGTGTCTTGATATACTTTATAATGTTAAAGTTACGTTCCTTTTACACCCTTTGCATTATATCGGCTTCAATATATAGTTATAGGGGGGGAATATTGGCTTCCTTCTTAAGCAGTACTGTGGCCGTTCGCTTATACCCGCCTGTTATACTCCTAAGGCAGGCTGTTTGGACCTTTTAGAGTGGTTTAAGGAGTGATTTAAGGGGGCCTTTTTTGGTTTCTCTAGTGGCCTAAATACTAGATCTATACGTCATGGTTAGCTGGACAACTGCTATGTATAGTAGGCGTAACCTCTAGAAGCATGGACCCTATATAGAATTAACAATCCTGGACATGGCGATATACTATACTTGGCCCTTATAGGCCGCTTGCGCCGTATATACGCTTTACCGGAGCTTGCTGTCTACCTACACTCTTAATACCCTTAGGCCTTGAACCGGTTGACCCCCAAAGCCTTAGATATGGATTGTATGCTAAAGATCTGCAGATTGGTTACGTTTTCTTATAAAATAGATTAGCTGGTATTTCTCTGGTGAGAATTGGACTCTATATTATCTTGCCTATTTTATATAGGTGTTATAGGCTTTCTCTAATATCCTACAGTTCTCTACGGCTATTGGCCTATATATAATTAGGTTTGTGTTATTAACAAAGCCTATCCCCTAGGTCGCCCCTTCCTTAAAGGTGTTAAGCAGGTTGCTTATAAAGAAGAGGAAGAGTGTAGGCAATAGAGGTGATCCTTATAGTATTTCTATTATGACTGTAATAGGGGGGCTCTAGTATCCGCTAAAGACTAGTAATATTTCTTTCTGGCCTGTAAATCCTTAAATAAACTAAATAATCTATTCTGGGAAGCCCTTTGCCCTAAGGATGTATAGGAGACGCTTATAGGGTATATTATTATAGGCGCCGCTGATATCTAGGCTAAGTATTAACACTATAAAGTCCTTTTACATAGCCCATGCAGTTTTAATAGTAGCAGCGAGTAGTGTAAGTGCTAATAGCGTTAAGCGATTCTTTCTTGCCCCTATTTGGCTTTGTGGTAGTAGGGCGTGTTTCTCTATTATATCTGCTATATGGTCCGCTATAACCTTTTTTAAGATCTTGCTTAGGGTATTTTCTAAGGCAATAGGGCGGTAGCTTCCTGGGATTAAGTAGTCTACTTTACCTTCTTTTTATAAAATAACCGTCGTTATAGATCTTCTGAGTCGCGGGTAGTAGCCTATTGCAAAGTATGCTCTAGCTATGTCTGCAAGCTAAGGTGCTATAAGTGGTCCATAGGTCTTTAGGGCTTTGTTTGGGATCCCATCTAGTCCTAGTGCTGTGTTATTTAAGAGGCGGCTAATAGTTCTAGCCATTTCTTTAGTTGTCATGTCGCTGTTAACCCTTAGGCAAGTTACTAGTGTTTTACTAGTGATATTACTAAGGTTTACTAAAGCCGGTTAAGGGAAAAATCTTTCTATAAGGATCTTTGCCTTTTTGTTATTGTTGCTTATAGCCTATAGTTTGCCTGCTCTTTGTAGGGGTAATAGGTGTGGATCTTCTACTAGGCGTCCCGCCTTTTTCTTTACCTATTTTGCTATGGTCCAAAGGCCCTTATTATAGGGGAGACTTAGGTTAGTAGTGTGTTTGTTTATAAACTGTCTCCAGTTATTCCTTACTTCTTTTCTTAGGGTATTCTTTAGCTGGTTTCTTATATCTTTATATTATCTCTCGTCCTCAGAATCGTGGCTGCTTATATATTTCCTCCTTGCTCGTCGTTGGCCGGCTATAAGGGCCGCGCACTATACGGACTATACGTGTTGCGCGTAGGGGCCCGGTTTTAAAACTGGGTAGTGCTCTTCTAGCCCGCTTTTAATTACTGCCTGGATCCTTTCTAGTCTTTAATTAATTTCCTTAGGGGTAGCCAATAAGCCTCGCTTATTTGGTATTAGGTGGATTTCTTCTAGGTCTTAAAGTTATTGTTTAATTATATTAAGGAAGCTATCTATGTTAAGCTTCCTTATTGCGTATCTTTTGCTATTTAGTTACGCCTTAATGTCCAGATCTAGTTATATCTGGATAGGGATATGGTCTAAGGTAAGTACCTATTCTTCTTTAGGGGAGCACCTTTTAAGTCTCTAGTATAGGTTTTCGTCCATAATCGTAAGGTTAATTATACTTTTGGCAGTGCCCTATTGCTATATAATTACACCTGGGGGGGTAGCTAGCTTAAGGCCCCTATTGTCTATAGCTCTTAGTAGGCACTCTGCCTGTTAATTAGCAGCAATATGGATGCCCCCCTACCGTAGGTAGTGGAGGTTTATGTCTCCTAGTAGGATAGACTCTGTGTATTTAGTTTCTAGCAAGCTTATTATAGATATAATATTCTCTATCTGTGCTACCCCTTTGACCCTAGGGTTATAGATATTAATGATTTGTACTAGTCCCCTATATGTCTGGATGGTTATAACTGCAATATCTAGGTTAACTGCCTGCTATAACTATAAGGCAAGGCTAATATTTTTACTAATTATAAAGCATACGCGTGTGGCTGCTTTTGGTTTATACAGGAGCTAAAATCCTTAGGGGCAGTATGTTAATTATATATAGGTATTATAATACGGCTCTTATATAGCAAGAATATAGTATTTCTCTGGGTCTAGACTGTCTAGTAGGGGCCTTACTAGACGGTGGTTTGTATTGCCATAGTTATACTATATAATGGTCAAGTAGCGGACCCCTAGTGGGGGTTCTTCGCCTCTCCTTTACTCCTCGCTTCTTCCGTTTCCACTTTTTCTAAAATGTTTAGAACTTCTATCTCCTATATTTACTCCCTGGCTACTACTTATTTTGTATGGAGCTTTCTATTTTTATATTTTATGTTTCTACTAGCCTTTCTAAATCTAAGTCTGTTATTACCTCCGGTTCTTCCCCCGTTCTCGCCGGTTAGCTATATACCCCTTATAAGCTAGCTATATGTGTTATATTTACCGCGTTAAATCTAATTCTTAATTATCCCGGCCTTGAACTTGCCGTAGCTATCTATAGGGGTCTTCCTACTAGGCGTCCTCTCCCTTGTGTCCTATATGTCCCTTATGTCCCTGTTCGGTCTAGTGATATCGTGCAGCGTCGCTTTTAGCCCGTTAAGGCTTGGGATAGCTGGCTTAGCCCCCTAGTATTAAAGGTAGGAAACGCTGGGAAGACATTTATGTCCCCCTAGCTTATTGCCTGTTGTTTCCATTTGTATAACCTAGTATGTAGTTGTTCCTATAGCTATTAAGCCCTTTCCTTCCGTCTTCTGTATTTAATGCAGTCTTCTCTCTCCCACGCCTTATATGTGCTTTGGTAACAGTTCGCGCATTTTATTTGGTCTTAATTTATATATTGTCTTGTATTATGGGGGCCTACACAGTAGCCGCAGCATACCTATACTGCGTATGTGGATTGGGTGTGTCCCTATTGTGCGCAGTGATAATATTGTTCCAGGTATAGTCTGTAGTTATAGAGCCTTGTGTTGTATATAAGGCCATTTATAATTATTTCTTTTTGGATAAGGAGTTTTTGCATTCCTAGTGTATGTACGTTGATGATAAGGGAGCTATATGTTTATCTATTGTCTCCCTAGCGAGTCTCTAGCGCCCCTTATATCCTCTTATTATTCTTATTATATGCTTGGTTTGTATTTTTCTGTTAAAGCTATTGGATCTGGGTAATTATAAGTCCTAGTATAAGGCGTTCTGTTTATTTTATTATCTTCTGTATAGTTGCTGTATTGTCCGCCTAGCGTCCCCTTTCTACCCTAAGGCTTATGGGAACCGACAGGACTTTAACTAGGTGATCTTTACAAAGTACTTTTATGCTAATACGCTCTCCTAGCCTGTCCCCTGCCCTTATGGCCCGTTCCTTTGCCTATTAGTCCTTTAGGGTGACTTTAATGTCTCCACTTTTAAGGTGTTGGACTGTAACGGCGTTGTGGACCTCCTTACAAATCTTTATAAGAACTTCTGTTTCTAATTATCCCCTAAGTTCCTCTACCTTTTCTGTATTTGGTTATATTGTGATTATATACCTGGTTGTTGTTTTTAGGGGGGTAGGTTCCCTATACTATAAAAGCGCAGCTATGGCGGCCTAGGTGCGGTTCGCCTATAGGGGGGGTTTTTATTTATCTTTAATTTTATTTAGCCGTTAGAGGATTTAATTAAGGGTTTGCTAAAGGGGCGCCTAAGGTTTGCTAGACTAGAGCCATTCTACTAGCTATATTAGTTTATAATAGCTAACAGATGCTCCCCTATAGTTCCGGATACTAGACGCGTCTAATAGGCTTTGTATTTTATTAGATGCCTTCTTAATTAGGGTATTTCCGCTTTCTAGTGTGGTATTCGCCCGTCCTTGTTGTTGTTGTAGGGGGCCATTATTGGGTATGGGTCTGGCGGTTGCGCGTAACTGCGTACCACCGTCGTTCCACCTGTGCCTCCCCTGTGATGCATGCATCTCAGGGGATTATTAGGGTGTTTTTCAGGGTTCTTTTGGTTGGTTTGGTCTTTTTGGGCCGGGTGCAGCAAGAGCTCCAAAAGTTCAATCACTAGTAAGAGCTATTGCCTACTTATATATAGCCCCCGTAATTGCTTTAATAGGACCATAGAACACAAAAGGAATATATAGGAAATCCCTCCTGAGGTGCCTTCTGGGTTGCCTTCTAAATGGTGCTCTAATCTGGCCGTAAGTCCTGCTTACGGTCCGTAAAATGAACTATACGGCCTTCTAACGGGCTGTAACTGAACCATAAATGCTCCGTTAGTCTCGCTCTACCCATTTTGTAACCTTTAGGTTGAGCTTGTTTGTGTTAATTAGGGTTTTAAGAGCTTAACATGGCTTTGCCTTAGTTATGGCGTTTGCTGGGTTGTCTCCGCTGCTAATCCATTTGACCTCCGTAATCTTGCGTTGTTTGTAGGCCTGATGTAAGCATATTAGGTTGACCATAAGCCTCTTCTCCTGTGTTGTGCCTAGTTTGACTAGGTAGTTGTAGAGGGACTTTGAATTGGTGTATAAAACCAGGGGTAGCTGCTCTAATTGTAGGATCTTCTGGATTGTTGATTTGATTACGGCTGCTATATTAAAGCCATGGGCTAGTGTATATAGTTTAGAAGCTAGTATACTGCGGGTTACTTATTTGCATTTAATTAATAACTAATACAGTATATTTGCGTCCTAATTACGGTCCGTAAGTACAATTATAAAGCCAATTTGCGATAACAGGTCCCTATTATTAGTAAAGGAGGCGTCCGTAAATACTATTATGCTAATGGAATTTAGGTTTAGCGGTATAAAAGTAAGTCCTCTTATTGCATTATTAATCTGCTATTAAATGCGCTTATTAAGCTGCTTAATATTTTCTTCTTATAGATCTACTGCCTGGGCTGTAAAGGATAAGTTATAGGCAGATTTGGGTTAGTAGATTGTGGCAATATAGGCGCCTCTTGCACGCTATACAGCGTATTAGTTCTTTATATTTACAGTCTTATAGGTCTCTCCGCGGGAACTAGTGAGGTCTATAGGCTTTACTATAATAAGCTTTAGGTTTTAAGCTTGGCGTTCCTAGGTTAGCTAGATTAAGTTGCCCTTTTATATAATTAAGCCTCTGTTGAACTTAATTGGAGTCTACTTAGTTAACTGCTCTTATAGCTTTACCAGGAACTTAGCTTTTTACAGTTTAGTCTCTTTAGTGTCCATAAATGTCCGGTTTGCTAAAAAGAGGGTATTATCTATTTAGAGTCCAATAATACTAAGGCCGTTTGATAGGGTATATAGGAGGCAAAGGTTATAGGTTAACTGCTCCATCTTAAGTTTATAGATGTGGTGCTAGTAGTATATTTTAAACCAATAGTTTCTAGCTTCTGGCACTCTGTAGAGTAGTTTTATAACCCATAAAATTGTTCCTAGTTATAAATTAAGCTCCAGCGGTGGTCGTATAAAGATATCCCTACTTAGGTAGGTATTGGATTGTATATAGGCTTATAAGATATCCCGTAGGTAAAGAGCTATGGGTTTGCTTTGCTATAGGCTAGGCGTAAGTGTAAGTATAATCTATTAGCTGACTTGTTGGATTATAGGTAATTATATAAGGACTAAGTCCTTTCCCTAGTTATTATAAGCTTATATAACAAGCCTTAATTTTTTAAAGGCTTTGTTAGTACTAGGGTGCTTAATTTTATTAACAAAGCGCGAGTTAAATATACAGATGCCTTGCGGAACGTCTCTCTCCGTTATAACCGCAAAGACGCCCTTTTTAAGTAGTCTGTTAATCTCTTTGCGTTATAAGTCTGTAAAAGGGGTTTCCTGTACTAGAACTGATATATCCGCAGGCGGAGATTGCCTTGCGGATATACCTACAGAGGTTAGGTGATTATCCATTACGGGGTTCTTACGGGGGCGTCCTCAGCTACGCTTTATGGCAGGTTTAGTAGGTTTAGTGGGTTTCTAGGGGACCTTTAGGGTAGGCAAGGGTGCTTTTAGTTTGTTTAATTTAGCGGATGTTTCTAGTTTACCTGATTTAGCGGGTGCTTCTGGTTTATCTAGCTTAACGTTATAGGTGTTTTCGGACTGAAAATAGGGTTTTACGGACGTGCTTCTGAAGCTTATCAGTCCGCTAGGGAGCTATATATAGTAGGTCTCGTCTTCTATAGCTAGTAGACGGTAAGGTCTAGTCCAATTACTACTTTTATGCTACACAAGGACTTTAGAATTAAGCAGAAGGTTGTGTACTAAGGTCGTATTAGGTCCGTTACGGTGGTGTAGGGCGTTATTAACAGTTTATTTAGCCCATAATTTGACTATTTCAGCCATTACCTTCTGTATTGCAGCTGCTCGTTCCGTAATAGACGGGGTAGGAGGGCCTAGGTTATTTATTCTTAGGTAGGCTCCGTAAACTAAGAGGGTGGGTACTAGTCCGTTAGGGCTAGCGGTATTATTAATGGCTTTTACGGCTATTTGTAAAGCTAGTTTCTTTTAGATATCCTTATACTTATCCATAATAATCTGGTAAGCTCTTTATAGAGCTAGGTGAGCTTGCTTAATAAGCCCAATAGACCAATACGCCTTAACTGGAACGGCTTTTGTTAAAATAGCCATGGCTGTAGCATACTGTTAGAATTCCTTACTGATGAAGTTCCTGCCAGCGTTGTGGGTAATATACTTAGGAGGTCTAAGGTATGTATTAATCTAGTAGGTCCGTAAAATATTCTAAGTATATTTTGCGGATATATTTTACAACTAATAGGCGGCTTAATAGCGGGTTACCTCATCAATTATATATAATACTAGACTGCCGTTAATGTACATAATGTCTATGTATACTAAGTGGTTGAAGTTAAGGTCCTTGTAAAGGGTAAACTTAAATCGGCCTAGGGAATGTCCATATTTCTAGCAAAAAGAGCAGTATTTAATTAGGTGGTTGATTGCCTTTCTATTAACGTTATTATGTCCAGAGCGTTTAAGGACTCTATATAGCTTTTCAGCTAACGGGTGGCTGAAGTGGCGGTATAGGCAGTGAATCTTAGTACTGGTAAGGTAGTACGGGTTATAGTTAAAAGATTCCTAAATATAGGTCCGTAAAGTCTCTCCCTATATAAGGAATGGGTGTCTGAATTGTTGTATAATTGGTAGGGTGATATACTTGCTTCCTAGGGCAGTTATAGGGCCAATTAAGGTGTCTATAATATTGTTGTAGTAAACCTATAACCTATCTATATCCGCAAGGCAGAGTAGAAAAGGGGTGTCCGCTTTTACTATGTGGAAGTTAACTAGGTTAATTAGGGTCTTAACTGCAACTGATTTAATTAATGCGGTTAAGCTAATGCCAAATTAGACGTTTACGGCCCTAGTTTATATAGTATTAATATCCATATTATTATTTGTGGTGGTCTTATATGCAAGGTATTGTCTGTAACCTATAGTAGACTTCTTAGAGGCACCTATATTAATTATAACGCCGTAGAATTCTTTGGGGGTGTAGCGTTCTGTAGTAATATATGCAAATAGGTCCTATTCGCGGTCTATAACATCTATAATAGGTTTAATAGATATGCTTATAGGCTAGTTTTCAGGTGCAATTAAGTGTATAAAGGAGCGGTCAGCTAATACGGTCATAATATTAAAGGCTTGGCTGTCCGTAAAAGGTCTAAAAGTAGTTAGAAATATCTTTAAGGTCTCCTATTTCTAGGTATCTAAGTTAAAGTTAATTATAAGGGCTTCCATTAACTTGTTAAGAGGCTCCTTTACTTCCTTTTCTTTATAGTCTAAGATAAACTGGTTGATCCGATTGTTAAATCTCTTTTTAGATATATTACGTTCTTTCTAGGTGTGCCTTATAGACCAACATCTTTTCTTACTGCATATAAAGCACTTCTAACTGGTTCGTCTACGGGGGTATGCTTTTATACGGGAGTTATTACAGGGGTTGCGAGTGAGACTTGGTCGGTATAGGTACTGCTAGTAGTAGTGGTAGTCCGTAAAGTAGACATCTAAGTCAGTTTGCGGGTCTTATAGGTCTGTAATAAAGGCTTAAGTACTACCTGGCGGGTTTAAGACTTCGTACGTTGCAATAGAGGACCGTAAATTGTTAATAAGGCCAGCTACGGTGTCTACGGGCTTATAATAGGCGTATTTATAGGGTTCTACTTCCTAGCAAGCTGTAATAAGCTTATTGTATAGGAAGTTGTCCGTTTAAAGCTTAATGTTAAGGCCGTGCTATAGGTGCCAGAGGTCTTTAATAAGAATTTACAGGCACTCTATAATTAATTTTTTAGTATTCTTATTAATTACGGTCCGTAACTTAATCGTATTCCATTAGGTAAGGATATTACGCTTATATTCTAGCCCTTTAAAGTAGTTACGTGTAGCCTTATATAGCTTATTAAAGGGAACGCCAAGGGGGTTACTCTTAAGGTTAGTGTAATAGTGGTTAAGGGCTAGGCCGCGCAGTATAGTAGAATAGGCTTGGCTAAATTCCTATTTAGAAATATCAGCCTTCTAACAGAGGTCCGTAAAGATAGTCAGTTTGAAGTTAAAGTTGTTGTTTTCACCGCTATACTTGGATTTGTCGGTATAGAGCTTAGCTAGGTTGGCTAGCTCCTTACCATAGGTTTTTACTTAGGTGGTTTGCGGATCTGTAACTTAAGCAATAGAAGGGGTTTAGTCCGTATTTTAATTTGCGGGGGTATTGCGGTCCGTAATTTGGGTTATAGGGGTATTGCGGTCCGTATCTTTAGTACTAGGTATACTTTAGCCCGTAAGATTAATTCCGAAATCGCTTTGGTTTGTAGAACGAATTTAGTTAAATAGGTTAGGTATAAGGCTAGCAATGCTATTAAGTTTGGGAGAAGTAAAGAGTTTATTAATGGCTTTAACCTAGTCTAGGATTTCCTCTTTAGTCTATTCCGTTTGGTTCTTTTCCTGTATTGTGTTATATAAGGACCGTGCAATAGTGACTCGTTTATCCTTTTTAACCCATACACCTTGGTGACGTAGAAGGGTTTGTAGGTTACGGATAGTAGTAGGGTTATAAGCCTTGAAAATAGCTTCCGTAAAGTCCGCAAAGTCTTTCTTATATTGCTCCCATAGGTCGTTGTTTAGGAGCTTATAGTGTCCGTATTTAAGGATTTTAAAATTAATGTAGTCGTTAACGCCGTCCGTAGACGTAAGGTTGACTCCCTAACTCTACTTCTTTTGACCTTTACTAATTTGCTTAGTTATATCTGCTATGTTATGTAGTGTAGTATGTCTGTATAAGCTGTAGTGGGTGGTGGTAGCTTATAGCGGGTGGAGGAGGTCTTGTAACGGTCCGTAAAATTAATTAATGGGTCCATAGTGGTTTGCAGGAGGGTAGGGGGTTCCGTAAAGGTCTGTATTCGCGTCTATAAACTTCTGGTAAACCGTACTAAGACTTGAATAAGTATATAGAGTTGGTAATAGGTCCGTAATCCCCGACTTCTAACCTTCTAGTAGGTCGTACTAGGAGTCTAAATAGGTGGTTGCTGTTGTATATCGCTCGGTAGGAGGTGTTGAGTAATTGCTAATTTATGCGCGCTTACTAATTAGTGTTTGTATTAACTTAATAATACAAGTGAGTTATATCCAGGGGCACGAAATACGTATAGTATTATATACTCGTTTGGATGGTAGTAACTGTTGATTTTATTGAGGTAGACTACGTGGTCTATATACTGACGCGCCTCCCCTCTAATTAGTTAGTATATAAGTGGTTAGTGCACCGAACGCGTAAATACGCGTTCGTATACCAGGTGCTGTAATTATACAGTACTAATAATTATTAAATAGTAAAAAATAGGAGAAAAGGCTATAAGAAATCTAAATACTTATCTTTATTCTATTTAAAAAAATGTATTATTTTACTACTTACTATCTATATATTTAAGCCTTATATATATATATAAATATAGTTACTTATAAAAAGTTATTAGCTAATGCTTAATTAAAAATAGATTAAATAAAATAAGTTTTATATTAACTAATTTTATAATTAATTTAAATTAATTTTAAGTAATTTTATATTATATATATATATATATATATATTATTTAAAGATTTAATAAATTTTTATATTTAAATAAATACTTTAAAAATAAAAAATATATTATTATAATAGCTTAAAGTTAATATACTTTAAACTTTTTAATTTTTATTAAATATATAATTTAATAGGCTTTTTTACTATATATTTATACTATTTTTAAAATTTAAGACTCTTATTTTATTAGAATTTAAATAATAATTAGTTTATAATTAAATTATTAAAAGTATAAAAAATATATTATTATTCATTGCTTAATATCCGATTTGGATCCCTATTAGGCCCACGTAGACTACTTCTTATTTATATATAGGGAGAAAACTCTATTTAAGAAAACCCCGTAATCCATTTCCCTACCTTTTGGGACTCGCCTGCTTAGCGCCTATAAGTTACCGGTGGTACTCTTCTACCTTACTTTTTGACCTTCTTAGGAACCACTGCTGCCGTAATAAGCCTACGGACGCGCTAGTATCGCAAACTTTACTCTACTACTATAGAGTTATTAGGGGGCGCCTATAACTCGCCCCTTTACCCTTTATTACCATTTCCTTTGCAACCTGGAACTAGTTTAGTACATTTTAGCTAATAAGCCACTGGGTAACTACTTTAAGGCCTTTTTATATTAAGAGCAGTATAGTATAGTTCTCTATGCTAGCTACTAAAAGCATTGCTTCTTAGTTAGTGCGTAGGGGGCATAACAGTATTATATATTTTAGTGTCTGTCTTAGCCAGCTATATTCGCATCTTAGGCTACCTACTAGGACACCTACCTAGTAGAGCCAATCTTTTAGTCCTATTATTTCTATTCTTAAGAGTGTTGCTATTGTATTTTCTGCCTTTGTTAGGCCTTTTTGGAGCCCTTAAGTATTTACCCCTTATAGCGTTAACTATGCTACGGCTTAGGTTCCTCTTGCCTAAGTTAGCCTCTATACCTTTAACTTCTATACGCCTCTCCAGCGTTAGTCCAACCAGTATTGTATTATAGTGGATAGTTTCCTAGTATTCCTTTATACTCTACTTTAGCTCCTTTCTCTCTCTTACTATTGTCTTTGCTAGCCTTTTATGCATCTCCCTTCCTCCTCTATATGGGCCTGGGCCCTAAAGTAGCACTATTTTTCTTCTGCTTTCTTTACCTATTTCTCCAATATATCTTCCCTACTTTAGGGTTGTTGGTTTATTCTCTTATAGGGCACCCTTAGGTTCCTCCATAGTTTATTTAGGCATGTCTTAATATACTTTATAATATTAAAGTTGCGTTTATTTTACACCCTTTATATTATAGCGGCTTTAATATGTAGTTATAGGGGGGGGATATTGGCTTCCTTCTCTAGTAGTACTATAGCCATTTGCTTGTACCCGCCTATTATACTCTAGAGGCAGGCTATTTAGACCTTTTAGAGTGGTTTAAGAAGTAATTTAAGGGAGCCTTTTTTAGTTTCTCTAATAGCCCAAACACTAGATCTATACGTTATGGTTAGCCAGACAACTGCTATATATAATAGGCGTGACCTCTAGAAGTATAGGCCCTATATAGAATTAACAATTCTAGATAATGCAATGTACTATGCTTGGCCTTTATAGGCCGCTTGCGCTATATATGCGCTCTACTAGAGCTTGCTATCTACCCATACTTCTAATACCCTTAGGCCCTGAACTGGTTGACCCCTAAAGCCTTAGATATAGATTGTATACTAGAGATCTATAGATTAGTTACGTTTTCTTATAAAGTAGATTAGCTAGTATTTCTCTGGTAAGAATTGGACTCTATATTATCTTCCCTATTCTATATAGGTGTTGTGGGCTTTCTCTAGTGTTCTGTAATTCTCTGCGGCTATTGGCCCGTATATAATTAGGTTTGTGTTATTAACAAAGCCTATCCCCTAGGTCGCCCCTTTCTTAAAGGAATTAAGCAGGTTACTTACAAAGAAGAGGAAGAGTATAGGCAAGAGGGGTAATCCTTATGGTATTCCTATTATAACTGCGATAGGGGGGCTCTGGTATCTGTTAAAGACTAGTAATATTTCTTTCTGGCCTATAAACCGTTAGATAAATTGTATAATCTATTTTAGAAAGCCCTTTGCCCTAAGGATATATAGGAGATACTTATAGGGTATATTATTACAGGCGCCACTAATATCTAGGCTAAGCATTAATACTATAAAGTCCCTTCGCATCGCCCATATAGATTTAATAGTGGTAGTAAGTAGCGTAAGTGCTAATAGTGTTAAGTGGTTCTTTCTTACCCCTATTTGGCTTTGTGGTAGTAGGGTGTGTTCCTTAGCTATATCTACTATGTGGTCCGCTATTACCCTTTCTAAGATCTTACTAAGGGTGTTTTCTAAGGCAATAGGGTAGTAGCTTCCTGGGACTAAGTAATCTACTTTACCTTCTTTTTATAGAATAACCGTCGTTATAGATCTTCCAAGTTATGAGTAGTAGCCTATAGCAAAGCATGCTCTGGCTATATCTGTAAGCTAGGGTGCTATAAGTAGTCCATAGGCCTTTAAGGCCTTATTTAGAATCCCATCTAATCCTAGTACTATATTATTTAAAAGGCGGCTAATAGTTCTAGCTATTTCCTCTATTGTTATATCGCTGTTAACCTATAGGCAAGTCACTGGTGTTTTACCTATAATGTTACTAAGGTCTACTGGAGCTGGTTAGGGGAAGAACCTTTTTATAAGGATCTTTACCTTCTTATTATTGTTATTAGTGGCCTATAATTTCCCTACTCTTTATAGGGGTAATAGGTATAGGTCTTCTACTAGGCGCCCTACCTTTTTTTTTTACCCATTTTGCTATAGCCCAAAGGCCTTTATTATGGGGGAGGCTCAGGTTAGAAGTATACTTATTTATAAACTATCTCCAGTTATTCCTTACTTCTTTTTTTAGGGTATTCTTTAACTGGTTTCTTATATCTTTATATCGTCTCTTGTCTTTAGGGTTGTGGCTGCTTGTATATTTCCTTCTTACTTGTTATTAGCTGGCGATAAAAACTACGCATTGTATGGACTATATATGTCGCGCATAGGGGCCCGGTTATAAGACTAGGCAGTGCTCTTCTAGCCTATTTTTAATTGCTGCCTAGATTCTTTCTAGTCTATAGTCAATTTCCTTAGGGGTGGCCAATAAGCCTCGCTTATTTAGTATTAGGTAGATTTCTTCTAGGTCTTAAAGTTATTATTTAACTATATTAAAAAAATTATCTGTCTTAAGCTTCCTTATTACGTATCTTTTACTATTTAGTTATACTTTAATGTCCAAATCTAGCTATATCTAGATAGGGATATGGTCTAAAGTAAGTGCCTATTCTTCTTTAGGGTTGCACCTTTTAAGTCTCTAGTATAGGCCTTCGTCTATAAATATAAGGTCAATTATACTTCTGGCGGTGCCTTATTGCTATATAGTTGCTCCTAGGGGGGTGGCTAGCTTAAGGCCCCAAATATCTATAACTCTTAGTAAGTACTCTGCCTATTATTTAGCAGTAATATAGATACCCCCCTACCGCAGGTAGTAGAGGTTTATGTCTCCTAATAGGATAGACTTTATACCTTTAGTTTCTAGTAAGCTTATTACTAATATAATATTCTCTGTTTACGGGACCCCTTTAACCCTAGGGTTATATACATTAATAATTTATACCGGTCCCCTATATATCTGGATTATTATAACTGCAATATCTAGGTTAACTGCCTACTATAACTATAAGGACAGGCTGATAGCCTTACTAATTATAAAGTACACGCGTATAGCTGCTTTTGGTTTGTATAGGAGCTGGAATTCTTAGGGGCAGTATATTAATTATATATAGGTATTATAGTACGGTTCTTATATAGTAAGAATATAGTGTTTTTCTAGGTCTAGACTATCTAGTAGGGGCCTTACAAGACGGTGGTTTGTATTACCACAGTTATATTGTATAATAGATAGGTGGCGGACCCCTAGTAAGGGTCCTTTATCTCTCCTTTATTCTTCACTTCTTCTATTTCTACTTTCTCTAGGATATTTAGAACTTCTATCTCTTATATCTACACCTTGGTCCCTACTTATTTTATATAGAGCTTTCTGTTCCCATATCTTATGTTCCTATTAACGCTTCTATATCTAAATCTATTATTGTCTCCAGTTCTTCCCTTATTCTTACTAGTTAGCTATATGCCCTTTATAAGTCGGCTACAAATGTTATATTTACCGCGTTAAATCTAATTCTTAATTATCCTGGTCTTAAGCTTACTATAGCTATCCATAAGGGTCTACCTACAGGGCATCCTCTTCCTTGTGTCCCCTATAACCCTTATATCCCTGTTCGGTTTGGTAATATCGCACGGCGTTGCTTCTGGCCCGTTAAGGCTTGGGATGGCTGGCCTAGCCCCCTAGTATTAAAGGTAGAAAACGCTAGAAAGGCACCTGTATCCTACTAGCTTATCGCCTATTATTTCTATTTATATAACCTAGCGTGCAGTTGTTCCCATAGCTGTTAAGCCCTTACCTTCCATCTTCTATATTTAATGCAGTCTTCTCTCTCCTACGCCTTATATGTGCTTCGGTGGCAGTTTGCGCATTTTATTTAGTTTTGATTTAAACAGTGTCTTATATTATAGGGGCCTGTATAGTAGCCGCAGCACACCTGTGCTGCGTATATAGATTAGGTGTGTCCCTATTATGCGTAGTAATAGCATCATTCTAGGCGTAGTCTGTGGTTATAGAGCTTTATGTTATATATAAGGCCATTTATAATTATTCCTTTTTAGATAAGGAGTTTTTGCATTCCTAGTATATATATACTAATAATAAGGGAGCTATGCGTTTGTTTAGCGTCTCCCTAGTAAGTCTCTAGCAACCCTTATATCCTCTTATTGTTCTTATTATATGCTTAGTTTACATTTTCCTAATAAAGCCATTAGATTTGGGTAATCTCAAGTTCTAGTATAAGGCGTTCCGTTTGTCTTACTATCTTCTATATAATTGCTGTATTATCTACCTAGCGTCCCTTTTCTACCCTAAGGCTTATAGGAACTACTAGGACTTCAACTAGGTAATCCTTATAGAGTACTTTTATACTAATACATTCTCCTAGCCTGTCCCCTACCCTTATAGCTCGTTCCTTTGCCTATTAATCCTTTAGGGTAACTCTAATATCTCCACTCCTAAGGTGTTGGATTGCAACAGTGTTGTAAACCTCTTTATAAATCTTTATAAGGACTTCTGTTTCTAATTATCCCCTAAGCCCCTCTACTTTTTCTATGTTTAGTTATATTGTGATTATATACCCGGTTATTATCTTAAGGGGGGTAGGTTCCCTGTACTATAAAAGCACAGCTATAGCGGCCTAGGTACGGTTCGCCGGTAAAGGGGGGTTTTATTTATTTTTAATTTTGCTTAGCTATTAGAGGATTTAATTAAGGGTTTACTAGAGGGGCGCCTAAGGTTTACTAGACTAGCGGAGCCATTCTACTAGCTACGTTAGATTATTATAGCTAATAGTTACTCCCCTATAATTCTAGATACTAGACGCGTCTAATAGGCTTTATATTTTATTAGATGCCTTCTTAATAAAGGTGTTTCCACTTTGTGGTGTAGTATTCGCCCGTCTTTGTTATGGAGGGCCATTGCTAGGCATGGTTTTGGCGGTCGCGCGCAAGTGCGAACTACCGTCGTTTGACGTGTGCCTCCCCTACAATACATGCATTTCAGGGGGATTCTCTAGGTGATTTTCAGGGTTCTTTTGGTTGGTTTTAGTCTTTTTGGGCTAGGTGTAGCAAGAGCTCCTTCTCAAGATATATAACATATATAAAATATATAAAGGGAGTTATTAGAAAGAGCTAAAGTTAGTAAATTTTAATAGATATTATAATTTAACTAATGACTTTTATTTTTGCTACCTAATATATTATAAATATATTCTGAAGTGGTATAGAACCCTATTAAAATTTAAGTCCAAACTCTATCTATAAGATTCTATTTATAATATGTTATAAATACATTATAAATTAGATTCTAGGTTATTTATTAAAACATAGCCGCCGCAATATCCTCCTTTATAAGTTTAGTAGCTTTTGTAGCCTTTAAACCTTTTAAACTAGACTTCTTTAAACGCTTTTTAGAAGTCTTAATAGGAGCTAGAGTAGTAAGAGCCTTAATATTATCTAACCTATTATTAATAAAGTAGCTCTAATTAAGACAACCCTTAAATAAGCAAGCTATAATAAATTTAGAATATATTTTTAACTAGCTTAAACAATTAGACGGCGACTTGGCCGCCATTTTTAGCGGTTTGTGACGCCGTTTTCTAAGGCCGATTTGCCCAAAAACCCCCCAAAACCTATAGCTGGTGGCCCAAGTGCTAAGGCTGTCCGGATTGCCTGTATTGGCCTAGCCTAGGCGCAAATAATGTCAGCAATAGAGCAAGGCACCCTTGGCCTTTTTTAACGCCAAGGTACGCCTAAGTACGCCGCATACTTGCATACCTTTAGACTCTGGCAAACTATCTTTACTCCTGTCACCATTAGGCACCAAAATAGGCCCCTCTAAATTTAGCTGGCTAGTATATTTAAGATAGCTTCGCCCTTGCTCGTTAACTATAAGTAGCTACCTATCTTCTCTTCTCCCATTAGACCTGCCTGTTCTACTTACCGTCCACCTCGCTCGTCTTTAAGCATTTATTAATAGTAGCATTGCACTAACCCTCCTTTTTTTAACATATTCGCCAACAATAATGTAATATGCAACGATACCTGTTAGACAAATACTCTTTGTCTAAGGAGAGTAAATATGTAGATTTAAAAACTAATAAAGCTAGTTCCAGCATAGACTTAACCAACGTTAATACCTATAGTAATAATAACAATAATAATTAGGCATGGCTCTTTGCTAATAAAGGCTACCCGCCTAAGTACTACCTTAAATAGCTTAACACGTTTAACAAAGCAGAATATATAAAGGAGGATTATAAACCTAGTAGTACCCGTCTGCTTAACCGTATTAAAGAGCAGTAGTGCTAGTAAGCAGCCCGTCTCTTTCCATTTCCCTACTATGTTATACCACCCTAATGGCGCTAATATATGGCATAGGTTCTAGACGTACTTAGAAAAGGACCCTTAAAAGGCCTATATAACCGTCTCTCTTTACAGTCTCCACAGCTTTTTTAACTAGCTGCTTAATTAACGCCAAGGGAAAGGAGGAAGGAGGCGCTGTAGGACCAAGGTATTAAGCTCCCTTAGAATATACTAGAAGGTCTACCGCCTTATATATAAAAGAGCGACTAGTGCGAAGCTTAATAGTTAGTTAAATAGGAACATATATAAGGTAAGTGTATCCTAACTACTTTTAGATATTATATACCCTAGGCTTCGGATATAACTAATTTTAGGGGTTAGGTACTTAGAAAGCTAGCTAAAAAGTATAGCTTAAAGAAAATGGGGCCAGAGAAGCCCTATATATATATAGAGGACCTTATAGAAGTGCTGCGGACAAACCTAATAATGACTAAAAAGAGGTACTCCTATAGACGCCATAGGATACTACTCCAGCTATATCTATAACTGGGTAGTTTTACTATAAATTGGCCTTAAGCCCTCCTTAATCTCTGCTATTGGTATATTAGGGTTACGCTACTTTAGGACCCAGAGGGTAGGCCCTATTATATTTTACTAGAATTTACATTTAAATTTATAAAGGAGTACCTTAGTGTAAAAGATATGTGGGTTTTTAAAGTTCTATTCTTTCCTTTTAGTTTCTACTATTTATAACGTTATAAAATAAGTACTAATGCTTACCTGCTAACTAGAAATACCTTCCCTATCCCTAAAATTATCTACAACCTATCCCTTACCTTTAGCCCCCATATCTTCCTTCTTAGTCTCCTTTTCGCTAATTGGGCATTTGCAGTATATAACCTTATATCTCCTAAGGAGCTAAGCAAGCTCTATATTAAGCCAGGCCGCAATAAGCTACTATTATAGCTAAATTTGAAACTAGACAATATTCCTATATTCCACTAGTTAGTAAGGACTCTAAATAGCTAGACCATTTCTTATAACGAACCTCTTCTATACTCTACCCTTATACCCTAAACTAAAGGGCTTGGGGAGATTACTAGCTTTACTTAGGTCTCTTATCTATATTTGCTTAGATATAGTACTAGAAAGGCATTTAATAAGAATAATAAGCTTCATTACAACCAGCCTTTCTATTAGAAGCACTAAAGAGAAATATAGGCAATATTAGCAAGGCTATATAAAACCTAATAATGCAGCATGCCAATATACAAACGTTCTTAAGGCACTACCTATCGTAATATATCATAGCAGATATACAGGCGATTATCCAAGGCCTTTAGCCCCAAGATGCATTAATATGGGCCGCTTATACCATAAGCCATTTAATTAATCCTTAATAACTACAGCGGCTTATAATAGAACAATCTTTATTAGTTAACAATTATCCTACTATCCATTCTCTGCTTAAGTAAAGAAAGTAACTTAAATGCCATCTTAAAGGCAAAGCTATAAAACATTTAAAATATAAGGCGCTTAATAGCGAAATTAACAGGGAAAGGTAACGCTAGCGGTATACACTTCTTAAAGATGTTAAGAAGACCTGGGAACAGGAGCAACTAATATATAATATTAAACTATAGCTTGCCGGCATTTAAGTTAATATAGAGGCTAGGGTGACAACGGATCTCTATAAGGGTATATTATTAGAACAGAAGGAATTAGTTAATATAGTTATTAGCCTACTAGGTACTACATTTAAAGAGGAGGTTTGTTAACGCAATAGGGCTATTTATGCAGTTATACAATACTACAAGGTTAAGAAGGGTGGAATATACCCTACCACTTCTAAACTTTGCGAACAATCTAGCGGTCGTGTAATACCAGTTAAGACAATAGATAAAGCCAAGATTAACTCTTAAGTTAAAGCCTTAGAAGCAGCTAAAGTGTTAGTATATAGTAAGAAGAGGCTAAAGATATATTTCCTTTATCTAGGCAACAAAAACCTGTTAATTAAACAGCGCATATATTCGTTTTATACCCTAGGTAATCTTAGCAAATACTTTAAGCAGAAGCACCTTACGAATATTAGGGAAGGGGAAAAGATCTAATATAACCTCTATTAGGTTATTTTGGCGCACAAGATGCACCTATAACAACATACTAATAATATACATGGTACGGTCTCGTAGAGCGCTGCAACTATTTAGAACATGGATTTACTCTATAAATAGTATAATTTTAGTTTTAACACTAAGGATTAATTACAGCAAGTAGTCTTAGAAATTTTCTTTTATATTTTATAAGATAGGCTATTTTATACAAACGCTAAGAAACTTTAATAGTAATAATAGAGGTTAAACACGTTTACATTTCTCTAAGGGGATCTTAGGGATAAAGTAAAGCTAATAGAAGAACATGTGCACCAGTTCTACAGCCGGGCCATTCTAAAGAGATATCTCTACCGTAAGCACCTTAATTAACTTAAAAAGGGACGATTAATTAGGTATAACTATCCAAACTACAAGGCAGCCCTTAAGAATGACTTACATGTTCTACGTTACGCCTATAACGTGCACAAGACCCTAACACTCCTTTAGTTTCCCATCTTTAAACAAAGTAGTGGGATCTCTAGAACTATATAGGTGGCGTATATTAGGTATTCTACTAGTCTTAATTAAGGGATACTAGTACGCAATTAATATTATAGCCCTAGTCGTGTAAGCTAGGTAGTTATACAAGCTAGGTTAAAGGCTGCGTAGTTTAGCCTAATACCATTTACGCCTAGCACGTAAATTGGTAAGAAGCACATACTATCCTAGCTTAAAAGGCCGCACTAACCTATTAAGTTTAGCGAGCTGTGACAAATAATAGGTAGATCAGCAATTAACTCCACAATTTCAGATTACGTCATACAGTGTATTAATTATGGCCACCTAAATGGAGTAAAAATTCATGGGCTTATTCTTCCTTATATGCTAACCACTACCTTTAATTAAATATATAAAATGACTTCTAACTTATCTTAAGATAATAAAGTCTCCAACCCCTCGCAGGAGCCTTATAATCTTAAGGTAGTAAAGGAATATCCCCCATAAGGATCATAGACGCTGCATTAGCTTACTTCGCCAATAAGCTTTACGTGTAGTTATTGCAACCGCGTTAAAAAGGCAAAGCTCGTAGCAACACGCAATAAAAATTGGGATGCTCTTTACTATAATACGTGTTATGGTCTGCTTCTCTTAAAACATTAATAAGGTCTGTAATACCTAAGCCCACTAGGCTCCTAAGACGTCTTAAGTATTTACAAGTCGCAGCTGTTAAATCGGTCCTCTTGCAATTACCCTTAAACTTAAAAGGCTATACCTTATCTTACATTCGCCGCCACTAAAGTTAAACGTTAGTTAGCCCCTCTAACCAACTAGTAGAAACAGTTCTATTAGGAAGGCAAAGTTATTAGCTATTTTATAAAAATAGTTTAACTATATATTCCCCAAAATACTTTAGCTGGACAACGGTAGGATATATATAGATTAATAATAAATCTAGGTTTTAGATTGGCTAATTACCACAGAACATTTTCTAAGTATACTTTAGAAGTGCAACTCTTTGCCACTACCTTGCATTAAAGATCTCGCGGCTAAGGATTTGGTACCTGGGCTATTATATACATTCTCACAGCATATGCCAGAAAATTATATTAGCAGTATTTATCATTTAAGTATTTGCTAAAGGTAAAAAAGCTAGACTTATTACTTTATAAGTTAGTATATAATCTAGGGGATTATATAATCTAAACTATTCCAGAAGCTTTTAGACTATATAAGCGCCAAGATAATACCAATATTCCACCCTAGAAGTAGATCTCTTGGTAGTTATCTTACTAAACTAAGTTAAGTGTTAAACAACAGTACCGGATGGTACTAGTAGCTTGTATACAAAACAGGTTAATTAAGTGGCGTTCTCCAAAGACTAGATTTCGCTATATGTGGCTTAGTTTATCTATAACTATTCTCTCCCGCAGTTGTATAGTCTACCAGCCTATAAAAAACATGCATCCTTTTTAGAATAACTTTAATGCTCAATCTATTGTACTGCGTTTAATAGCGCTAGCTTCTAACCCACTACGCAACAAAACCCACGCCTATAAAAATTAAAAAGTGCTTGGCAGCGTTAACACCTATTTAAACCTTCCCCACTATCTACTTTAGACGTTTAAACTCCTTTATCTAATTTTTAGAAACTATGGTATGTATCAGTATATATGCTTTAATTAATGGGCACGAATATCACTGTATAATATGTATGCGTTGTTAATTGTTAGATAATTAATTATTTAAAAGTAAGGGGTTGCTCTAAGGTTAGGTTAACTAGCCTCGCTTCGCGGTCTCATAACCACGTCACATAACTAACATTCCGACACTGGAGCAACTCTAAAAAGAAGGCTAATCTATATTCCAAAGCTAAGTTTACTTCTAGACTTATTCGCAGCGTATACGTAATAGCTAAAGATCTAATTAATACGCAATAGCTTCCACGCTCCTTTTATAGGTCCATAATTGCAAGAAGAATTATTAGGGGTAGCAGGTTAATATATCGCGAGGGCCGCCAAGGCGCTAGTAGTAAGCGAGCTAATAGCAATTTTCTATCCCAGGGATAGAAAATCCTGATTAGCTAGTTAAATTTAGGGTCTATATCGTTATAATCAGTTACCTAACACTAAGCTAAATCTGAGTTCGTTCGTTTAACCCATCCTATAACTTATAGGTCAATTCGGTTTGTATTAATAAGCCATTAAAGAGCCGCGCAGGGCTTTCCCTTCGTTATAGCGTTAGTAGGGTTAGCCTCTCTATTAATCCATTTCACCTCCATAATCTGTCTCCGTTTATAGGCTTGCCGGAGGCATATTACGTTGATTATTAGGCGCTTTTCTTAGGTAGTTCCAAGTCGTACTAAACAGTTATATAAGGACTTAGAATCAGTGCAAAGTATAAATAGGAGGTTAATTTATAGGATCTTATCTACTGTAGATTTAATCGCAACGCTAATATTAAAGCCATGGGCCGTACTGTAGAGTTTAGAAGCTAGTACGCTCTAAGTAACTCTTTTACACTTAACTAAGCTCTAATAGACGATGTTAGCCTTCTTTATAGCATTAGCTAGTATAATAACGTAGCCGATCTACAAAGAGAGGTCCTTGTTATTAGTAAATAACATATCCATAAATACTAGGAGCTATAGGGTTTTAATATCTAACTTAACAAACTTAAGGCCTCTATTAGCGTTCTCAATTTGCCAGTTTAGACGCTTATTTAACTATTTTGCGTCTTCCTTATTAGGGTTAATTACCTAGGCAACAAAGGATAAATTAAATAAGGCTTCTGGCTGGCAAACTAAAGCAATATATACACCTCTAGCGCGTTAAGCAATATACTAGTCCTTTAGAGTTAAGGTTCTTATAGCTCCTCTTAATCCTATACTCATGGCAAGCTTAGTGCTAATCGTACTAAGGTTTGTGCATTATCATTCCTAAGTAAGCGTAATACTCCCGTTAGTTAGTAGCTGAATAACTTTACCATTAAACTTAATGGGCGTATTAACGGTAAGTTATTCCCGTTTTTTAGCCATAAACTTGGCCTTATACAGCTCGTTTTGCTCTATGTTTATAAAGGTCTCATCTACCAGGAATAGAGTATTGTTAGTTTATAGGCCTATAATACTAAAGGGTTCGTTGCTCTATAGGAGACAGGGGTTGTATATAGACTAGTCCATATACAACTGTTAGATATAATGTAAGTAATATATCTTAAACCAGTGGTTACCGGCTTCCGGTACTCTGTAGAGTGGTTTTACAACCTTTAAAATGGAGGCCTTGTTAATCCCAAGTTGCTTAATTAGCTTATATAGAGGTTATACATAGAATTCTTAATTTAGTATAGTGGTTGATTATACATAGGCCTATAAAATGTCTTAGAGGTAAAGTTATGCCTATAGAAGCTTTATGGCGGCGATATAGAGAATTAGTTATTAGCTAACTTATTAAATAGTTAGTAATTAGGTAAGAACCAGTTCCTTTTCTAAGTTATTATAAGCTTATATAACTAGTTAGGATTTCTTAAAAGCCTTATTAGTTTCCTTATTCTTAATCTTATTAACAAATCGCGAATTAAAGAGTTATACGCCTTATGGTATATCCGTGAGTCTTATAATCTCAAAAACTCCCTTCTTAAGTAGACCAGTAAGCTCCTTCTATTAGAAGGCGCTAAATTAAGTACTAAATTAACTGTCATCCTGTAGGTAGATAGTGATATTAGCTATAGCCATAAGTAGAGGGTATTTACAAGGGCGTCCTCTGCTTTATTTTAGGGGTTATTGCTAAGCTTTAGCAGGTCTCTCTAAGACAGTCTTAGGAAGGGCTAACCTAAATAGAGGTTTAGGTGGCAATTCTAGTCCAATAATTTACTCCTGCAATTCAGTTGCTTAAAGGTAGGGTTTTACAACCATAGATTAAAAGGCTATAGGTCCGCTAGATAGTTTAATAGTATATATTTTACCCTTAATAGTAAGTAAGGTAAATGGCCCGTCCTAATAGCCGCTTTAGCTAGTGTTTCCTTCTCTCTAAACTAAAACGGGCGAATTTGGTGGGAGATTATAAATTATATCAGTATTAGGTCCGTTTTGCATATTCAGCGCATTAACAATCTGTCGTTTAGCTTATAGCTTCTATATCTCTACCATAGCCTTTTTAATTACGGCAGCGCGTTATATAACCATAGGGGATAGTGCATTGGATTTAACCATTTAGGGGTAGGCTCTAAAGACTAGAAGTATAGAAATTAGTCCTCTAGGGCCAGCTAAATCATTAATTGCTTTAAACGCTATTTAGAGTCCCATCTCCTTGTTAATTTTAGGGATTTCAGTTATAATAATCTAATAAGCTCGGCATAATAGACTGTAGTAGCACTCTACCATTCTAATAGAGTTATATGCTTTAATTAGTACTCCCTTTATACTAATTCCTATAATAGTGGCGTATTACTTAAATTCCTTACTAACAAAGTTCTTTCCGGCGTTGTGGGTAATTAGGTCTAGTGGCCCTAGGTAGATATTAATCCAATATATCCATAGAACATCCTATATATATTTGGCGCTAATGTCTTATAGCTATCTACTGGCTTAAAATTGCGTTCCTTTATTAATAACGTATAGAAGGGGTAATCCGCTGATATACATAATATTAACAATAATATTGTAGTTAAAATTAATGTTATCTTATAGGGTAAAGCGGAATCTGCCTAGTAATTTACTAAACTTCTAATAGTAGTAGTAGAACTTGGTTAGTTGCTTAATGGCCATTCTATCCGTTTTATGGCCAGTATAGTAGAGTAGTTTTTGCAATTTCTTAACTAAGGGATATCTAAATCAACAATATAGGCGCCGTAGCTCTATATCTATTAAGTAGTAAGGGTTCGCGTTAAAGGATTTAGATAGATATAACTATAGTAATAAGCTCTATAGGAGAAATAGGTGGCCAAACCGTCGCACTACTGGTACTTTTTTGGTGCAAGTAATAACAACGTTTCTAAGGTTGTTATAGTAGATTTAGAGTCTATCTATATCCACTAAGTAGAGCAAGAAGGGGGTATCCGTATAGATAATATAAAACTATATCTTGCCTATAGGGGTGATAATATCCGTAGTTCTAATAGAGGTAGCAATTTTAATGCCAAACTGCACATTAACTTGTCCTTTAGTTAAGGTATTAAGTCTTACGGATTAATCCATATTCTATAGTACCTAGAATTGTCTATAACCGGCCATAAACTTCTTTAATATACCGGTATCAATTATAATTCCCATAAATACTATGGAAGTATAGCGTAAAGCGGCGGTTGTTGTGTTATAGTTAAACAGGTTAGTTTCCATAGTAGGTTCTATAGAGATTATAGTAAGTAAGTAAGCATAAGCCTTATTAGCTAGTTCTACGCTTATAGAGGTTGCTTTATCTATAGTAAGAGTCCTAAATAATATAAGGTAGTAGCTGTCAGGGTCTTCTAATTCTTCCTCACTGTTATTATTATTAGTGTTTTTGTTAGTGTCTATATTTAGCACAAGAGCTTTAAAAGTCTTATTATACTTATTATTATCGTCTCCTTTATAGTAGATAGTGTATTGTCTAAAGCGTTCTTTAAAGTTACCGTTACAGCCCTTGTTATTGTTAAAATGTCTTTTATACTTATCTCTAGAACGGTTCTGCTCCTCCTCTATATATTTCTATAAGCGGCAGCTCTCCTTTTAGCAAATATAGCACTTGGCCTTTAGGGATCTAATGGTGTTTTGTTTATAGGAGCGGGTTCAGTTACGGTTGTTACAGATATTATAGCGGTATATGCAATCCGTAAAGTAGGTTCCTTAAAACGGTCTTATTAAGGCCTAAGAAGGGTGTTCCTTCTCCTATATAACTATAGAAGATTATAACTTGCTAATTAACTGGGAGAGGTCTTCAGAAGGGTTGGAAATGGCAATATAGCATACTAGTACTCCTTGGTAAGCAGTAACTAGCTTATTTATAAAGAAGAGGTCTATATAAAACTCTAGGTATAATCTATGGCGATATTTTAAGAGCTTATTAAGAAGTAGTTAGAAACTCTAATAGATTTACTTATTAGGGTTCTCGTTAATAATTCCTTAGAAGTTAGTAGCGTTCCATTCTATAAGGTTTCTCTAATAGTACTCTAGTCCTTTAAAGAAGTAACGTATATAGTTATATGCCTTAGTAAATAATCTAGTTAAAAGGCTGCTATTATAGTAGTAATCCTAAGCAAGTCCCTTTAGTATAGTTAGGAGTGCGGTTATATAGCCTTTAGGAGGTAGACTAGCTCTCTTACAGATATTATAGAAGATAGTTAACTTAAAGTTAAAGCTATTACTCACTCCATCATACTTCTAGTCGTCTGTATAAATCTTGGCAATAGTGGCTACCTCTTTACTGTACATAGGCAGGTGCATAGCAGGGTCGGTATTGGCAGTACTAGGGTAAAAATACTAGGCAGGAGGGGAACTAAGTAGAGTAGGAGCAGTTACTAAAGGGAGGGTAGAGGCAGTTACTATAGGCAATAATTGCTAATTCTGCATCTATAGGAGTTAAGTAAGGAGAGTAAGTAGTTAATCTTAGGTAGAGGTAGGTGCGGCTTACTATTAGGTGGCAGTTGGTGCGGTTTACTAGGGTATAAATGTAACAGCTGGTTAGGGTGTTATAGGGGTAGGTATTTACATTTTAGGTGTTATAGCTATAGCTATAGGCTGGATTGCAGGCGTTGGAGGTAGTAGAGGTAGTTAATAGCTTACAGGCGTCGGCACTATATAGAAAGGTAGTGGGCTGCGGGGGGGGGTTATAGGAGCTAAAAAGGCTATAACTAACAGGGGTATAGCTTGATTTGATATTAGAGCTATTTATATTAAGTTAAGCCGTTCTCATAGCGCCACTGTAATTATAGGGCTGACTGCCTTAAGAGCTTCTATAATTTCCTTATCTATCTATTTGTGAGGTTCTTCCTCTTAAAGGAGGTTGAATAGTGCTTCTAAAATTAAATATCTGCTATTATACTTTCCTATATACACTCCTCTCTTAAGTAGATAAGTGCATAACTTTACTCTTATATCAATTTGCATGCGTCTGAAATCTTTAGTAGTAAAGCCTTTAAATTCCTCCTTAAATACTGTCTATAATGTATAGTCTATAAAGTTCTCCTATATATATACGTAGACCTTTGTTACTATATAGTCTCCTAGCTTATCTTTAAAAGCTATAGCAGCAGTAATTCTATTACTATGCTTTAATATCTTCTCATACCACTCCATTATAGTTGTGGGTTGAGTATCTATAAGGTTTAAGTGGAGGTTTAAAGGTAAAAAGGTTTAAGGTTTAAGATTTAAGGTTTAGGGTGTTCTCTACAGCCTTAGGGCCTATAGAGTGTCCTTAGTCTAGGAGTTTAAGGGTTAAGGCTTAAATAGAGGTCAAGGTTAAGGTTAAGGTTAAAGGTTAAGGTTAAGGTCAAGGGTGAGGTCAAGGGTAAGGGTATAGTTAAGGTTAAGGTTTATATGTACGTTCTCTACAGCCGTTGGACCTATAAAGTGTTCTTAGTAAGGCTGCTATTCTCTTAGTGATTTGCTGTATTAGCTATAAGGCCAATATACGCTCTTAAGCTTAAGTAGAAGTCATAGTCTTCTCCTTTAGTAAAATAGACAAGAACTAGGCGATTAATAAACTGTTTCCAGTACTACTCCTTAAGCGCTAGCTATTGCGTATTTCCTAATCTATACGTCTACTAATTAGTGTCGGTATATATGCTTTAATTAACGGGCACGAATATCACTATATAATACATATGCGTTGTTAATTGTTGGATAATTAATTGTTTAGAAGTAAGGGGTTGCTCTAAGGTCAGGTTAACTAGCCTCGCTTCGCGGTCTTGTGACCACGTCACATGACTAACATTCCAACAGTATAGCAGGTTTTATAGTTAAGAGTTAATTTAATTACGATGTAGTTAGTGCTTAAACCAACAATATAAATACACTATTGCAATATTAATTAATAATTTTTAAAATTAGTCTTTTACTTACCCCTTTATCAGCGTTAAAAAGTTGTTTAGTTAAAATACTTTCTTTAAAATTAACTTGGCCGGCAAATATACTATAGGAGCGAAAAAAATTCTGGTCCTATATCCAGCCGTTAGATTTCTCTACTAATCTACTACAGCTAAGCAATTCCCTATACTAGGCTTCCCTATCCCATATATTAAGTTTGAGGGTAGATTCGCGACTTAAAGCCATATACAGGATTTTAGATATTTTGTTAAGCAATAGAGACATTTAATTGGAATCACTAAACAGCCTAGAAGGGGAGAACTGGGCGCCACTAGTATATCTAAGAAGATAATGGTATTAGCAGTCCCATCTTAGTATAGAGAGGTGCGGTTTTTGCTTACCTAACAGTTAAGTGCAGTTAGTAGTAATAAGGTCTTTATTAGATAGGATATACAATCCTTAAGAGTCTATTTATATACACAGAAGACTTAATCAGCCGAAACCGACGCCCTTAATGCTGCATTATATATAGTAAGGCGCAGATCGCGGTGTAAATTAGCTAAGTTAGCCTAAAATGCATATATACGGTAGGTAACAAAGACTTTTCCTAAAAGCACTAATGCCTAACCAATGCTAGTGCTATAAGTAACGAAGACCGGTAAATACCTATCTTAGGTAGAGGTTGTCAAACGCATTAAGGTAAGAAGAGGGTTCCTATAGGGCAAACATCTTCTTACCCCTAGCTATATTAGATGCTTATGGAATATAGGGACACTGTTAATGTTACAGGTAGTGAAAATCGGTAAAGGCTAAGAATGGTACTTAAGGAGTAAGTTAGGGTTACTAAACGGTAAGAAGACGCTATAAATTAATCTACTAAAGTATATCCTATAACACCTCTAGGTTCTTTGCTCTGCCACTAGTTTTATAGGCATATTAGCTACATGCTGTTTAAACGCCTATTTTAGAGCAGAGGTTGAAATCAAGAACTATTAGATACTAAATCCAACTTACTAAACGCTATAAATACAAGAAGACGCCCTATAGGGGGGTTCCAGTCTTGCTATAGGTAGTAAAAGATTGGCAAAGGGTAAGACCAAGTATGCTTGCAGAATATAGGAGGCTAACCTATTACAAATAGAGAAGCCTGGCTTGGCTAGCCACAAGTATAATTATATAGCATAGGGAGGTGTGAATTGGCACGCCATAATTATGCGTAGAAATGCGAAAACGTTATATAATAGCCTTCGCTATGCTATTTACGGAAGGAACAGCTCTTGCTAGCAGAGAGATATATTCTTCTTTAAATTAATCCCCAAAGCCTTAATCCTAGCGACTATGTCCTCCCTATATACGTCCTTATACGCATCCCCATCTTTATCCCGGTCCTCTTTTATACTATACCTTATACTGCGATTTCTATTATCCTATATCTTACGCTCTATCTATTACAGGATTTCTTTTCTACTATTTATCTTCTTAACTATACCTAAGAATGTAAAAACTTTATAATAATTCCCTTAGTAAATAAATTCCCTAAAGATGGTTTTCTAGCCGTAGTATTAGTAACAAGCTAAAGTATAGCAGACAGCCATTATGTTAAGAATCTGTAAAGCTATTAGGTTATATAAAAAAATTTATTCCTTAGCTTTTACCTTAATTTTCTTAAGTTTGTGACTATTATAGTAGGTAAATAGAGCCCAGTCCATATCCTAAGCGCGGATATAAGCATGTCCATCTCTCCAAAACCAGGGGTCCTTTTAAGCCATCTCTATAGTAATACTGAGACCAGTTGTTCTTATAAGGTTGCTTAGATATAAAGATAATTACAGGTAGATAATAGTAAGGAAAGTTTAGGTTAATAGGAGGATAGGGGTCTTTATATAGAAATAGAAAAGACATCTTAATCTATGGCCTATAGCACAACCTCCTTACCGATAAATATTAAAGTAAGTAACAGTCGACTCTCATATATCGCCTAACCTCTTGGACTAAGGCATGTAACCATATTAGATATTTAGGCTTTGTCGTCAACACGTTATATAGGTCCTACCGACCGGAAATCAGCCCCACTAAGATTTTAGCCCCACTAAAAATCCAGCCCCAAATCACCTTTATTATCTTTTACTAATAAAGTCCCCTAATTACAACTTCCTTCTTAAACTCAATTATATCTACACCATAGATAGCCCCTAGCATTAATAGTAAAGATATAGATAATTTAAAAGCCTATCTAGTAATATAAAGCTAAGGGTATTCTTTACAGACGTTTAATACACCCTTCTTTACTTTACCTACCACTACCATAATAGATAAATACATTACTCCATACTTAGAGGTGAGTGCTAAATGCTAGAATAGATATAACGCTTTACTAACAATTATAACTAGATAGCCAGAGCTATCGCTACTATAATCCTAAACATAACCCCTAACGCAGTATCTCTTAAATAGTTATATCTAATACTATATAATAACCTATAAAGCCCCCTTCCGCATATACCTACAGAGAGTTTGGGAAAGGCTATGGTAATATTAGCTATTAGATTGTTGGACTTAGGCAATAGATTACCAAAGTTTAAAGTATTAAAGGACTACCAATCCTTTTAACTCTAAAGTGGCAAGACACTAGGTGCCCTATACCATACACCTCAAATCTTTAAAGGGAGTGGAGGTGGACTTGCTTATATATCCATATAGGCCAAAATAGCTACTGCCCCGCAGCAGCCGTGACAGCGTTAAATTAATATATAAGAGATGCCATATTAAGAACGTTGGAGTATAATAGGCCTTATAGGCTGCAATAATTGGTACACTATATATAAGGAGCCGTAGTGTAGTAATCAAGTCCGTTGTTTATTGTTATAGTACCAACCGGAGTAATATAGAAACTAGAAGACCCGCCCTTACTTAGTGTAGTAATTGGTGGAGGCCCCTAATAGATATCGGGATGGCCGTTAAATAGCTTAGGGGGTATTAACAAAGGGCCCTAATATATATCAGAATTGCTATAAAAGTACTCCTAGGGAATTTACGGAGGACCCTAATATATATTAGGGTGGGCCTTATAGAGCTCCATAGGAATTTACGGAGGGTCTTAATACTAATTGGAATTACCACTAAAGATCTTAACAAGTGTACTCTCCGCCTCCATAACAGTTTGTAATACAGCTATGTTATTTATTAAGGCTATTATTAGTAGTTAAGGAGGGTGCGATATTGTTAGATCTGCATGTCGGTGATTATACGCTAATACAGGATCCCTAGGTTTAGTAACTTCTACATAGGGACGTTTACCAATTGGTAGATAAGGGGAGGAAATTCGCTTTTTTAGGATCGGCTGGGACGGGTTAGTAGTGCTAAGATATAGTAGTCCTAAAGAAAGCATCTAACTAGAATAGAGCTCTTAACACTCTCCTATCCAAATTAAGCATCTTTACACAATTTCAAATATTATAAAATAATTTAGGTGCTGTAAAGCCATAAGAAAGTTGTTAATATTAGGTAAATTTAATCTCTAGTAGGCGTTATAGGTAAAGGCTAAGAGAACTAATAGCCCTGCCACTCTAAGTCTTTATATAATATAAAGCTTAATTCTATGTCTAATAGCTAAAGCCGCTTTAGTAATATTATAACATCCTATACTTCTTATAAATAATTTAATATAACTAACTTCTTTTATAGAAGCGGCTCGACTTTTAACTAAGTGTTTAATCCTTAATGCACCTATAGACCCTAATTACTATTTCTTAAAAGAATCTACAAGTGTCTATTAGCTAAGAAGTTTTTAAAAAATAGTGTTATTTAATAAATTACTGTTAGTAGTAATAAGATCCTTAATAAGGGGATATTTATTCAACCACTTTAGTTTATTAATAATAACCTTTAGATCTTTCCCCACGGATACGTTAATAAATTTCTTAATCTTAGGGAGGTTCATTAATAATACGTTAAGCAGCTTTATATATCTAGATAAAAGAGGAGGTAGAGAAGCAACCTTATTCCCTAAAAAAGGCTAAACACTCCCTAGAGAAAGCTAGACATCCTTACTCTCTAAAAAAGGCTAGACACTCTCTAGAGAAGGTTAAACAACATTATCCTTATTCCCTAGAAAAGGCTAGGCATCCTTACTCACTAGAGAAGGCTAAACAATATCCTTATTCCCTAGAGAAGGCTAGACATCCTTACTTCCTAAAAGGGCATAGAGCAAATTATAGTGGCCGCGTTCATTCTCTAAGAGAGGTGGAGAATATTAAAAGGTATTAATAGGAAGCTTCTAGAGCCTTTAAATAGTATATATAATATTAAGAAGATAAGGTTAAAGCTACTTATTAAAGGCATTACGGATAAGATCTAGGGCTGCTATAATACTAAAGTTTATAATAGTAGATTATAAATTATGTGGTTTATATTAAGATAAAAGAATAGTAGGATGCCCTCTGCTCTTAATTCCCTAGCAGATCGCTAGCGCACCTTCAGCCTAAGACTTAGAAGAGTCTTACGCCAATATATTACTTTAATTAAGTGCGCAATATTTAATTAAAGTAATATAATTGGCGCAAGGCCCTTATCAGAGCTGCGCTAATATAGTAGCGATTATTAGCCTTTAAACTGCATCGCTTTAATCAAGTGCGCAATATTTAATTAAAGCAATATAATTGGCGCAAGGCCTTGTCAGAGCTGCGCTAATATAGTAGCGATTATTAACTTCCAAACTGCATCGCTTTTGCTTATAATACGCAGTTAAAAATCGGATCTCTCTTTTAGCTAATATAGGAGGCGATACAAGTCGCAAACTTAATCGGGCGTGTGATATGAAATATTTAGTAATACAGCTCGTTCTATTATAAAAGGCTATAAGCCTTAGTGCTATTAAAGGATTCCTTTTCTAACTAACGCGTAGAATATACAATTTGTAATAATTTCTTCCTTAAGGAGCTAAAGAGTAAGACGCCTTAATAGATCCAAGGATACTATATAAAGGAAAGGATATGGAAATACCTAATATATAGAGTTAATTTCCGCCCCATTACGCTAGGGATATATAATTACCTTTATTGTCCGCTCTGCCGGTTGCCTTAACGCGTCTTCTATACCTTTTATTCGTTACTACCCTACTTTACTATTTTTACCGCTCCTTTTAAACCATTCCCTAGTTTGTCCTATTTCCGCTAGCTATTTACAGCCACTTTTTACTCTTTAATATAGATACTAATTTAACTATTGGCTTGTTTGTTAAAGCCGCAACTCGCTAAATTACACTAACCATTAGTTTCTTAACGCGTTATATTTAGCTGCCTCTTATATTAATCATTGGTACTTTAACAGCCGCTTACAGTTAGGATTAAGATTTTAGATACAGTGTATTAATTACTAAGCTTTATTAATAAGCGAATACTCCGTAGTCTATTAAGGTAGATCTAGAAAAGGCGTCTTCTATTACTAGAATTAGGTGGCCTATAGAGAGCTTATAAAGCTAGGAAACAATACCTTCCAAGTTAAACAATTTTAAGCGTCCTAGCACCAGTCTATTATATAATCAAATTACTACAGGCCTAAATAACCAGCAAAGGGTATTTAGGGGTCCAGTAGATCCTGTATATATATAATACCAACAAGTCCCCCAAACACTTAATAATATAATATTAAGTGAAATTCTCAGCACTTGCCTAGATGAGACTCTAACAGATAAGACTCCGACTTATAAGAGGACTATAAATATACTCTCTTATAGAATAATTTATTCGTTCCCTAAGCCTCTATAGGATTTCCTTAGTATTCTTTATAGAAGAACTAGAGAGCGAAAAGTATAGGATATTATCTATACATTTACTTTCTCTAAGTTAATGTATAATCGCTTTAACGCATTACAAGTCTAAGTATGTTTAATATCTCCTATACAATATCTATTCTAATCAAATTATAGACCATAATCTAGGCGATTCTCCAAGACTTATAGGGCCATATTAAAGAGAAAGGTGTGTATAGTGCTCTCTTATAGAAGCCACGTCCACTCAATAATGTTATAGACCTTTAATAGTAGTTATTTATATCTAGCTTAGAGTTAAGATTTCGGCATATAATTAAAATTAATCCTCCAATCTTTAAATAAATCTGCTTATACCGTAATGTGAATTTATATACATGCGTCTAAAATTCTTAAAATTATAGCGCTTGTGTATTAAGGGGGAATCGTGCTAGTAGCGTTATTGCATTTATTAGCCGCCTAGTACTCTATTAAATGGATATATTCCGCCAAATGTCCTCCTAATTACTGCTAATGCTCCTACTATACCTCTTACAGCTTTAATACAAGATGCACTCTAATCAATCACTCTAGCAATATAATCTATTACCATTACTTTTAAGGTTAATAAAATCTATTAATCCAGATAACGAAGTTCACTTTATAGATATTCCTAATAAGTTAAGAAGAGCGACTAGTCCAGCGTCTAGTAAGGGTTTTACCAACAATAGTTAATCCAGAGCTACTAGCACCAATTACCCGCTTAATATTAATTAACTTAGCTCTCTGAAAACCACCTAGACTATTAGTTTACACTATTAGCCTTTCCCTAGTAAGACTCCACTAATACCTTATAAAGTGTAACTTAACCAGCCCTTACATAAACAATAAGCCCTTAGTATCCGTATATAAGTCTTAGTTAATTAAGCAACAATTTAAGTTAATAAACACGACTTTTAAGAATAGTAATAGTTAGGATAGTATTTCGTCTAAGCTTAACAGACTAATATTAGGTTATAAGCAGAAATATTACAGCCTTTTTCTTAATGCCGGAGCAAGTGGTAAATAGACAAATAAAAAAAAAGCCATTATATACTTTTTAAGGCAGGATAGGTTTCTATTTATAAATATTACCAGATGGGTGCTATATTCGCCAGCTTAAATTTTAGAGATATACCTAATCTTATACGTTTCATACCTTATCCTACTAAGGCTATATATTACTTACATTTGCTAGGTTGAATAACACGTAGGATCTCTTACAACCCTATAACCTAGATATAGAGTTTTGGCGTATATCGCCGGTTAGTTTCTTTTCTCAGATATAACTTCTAATAGCTTTGCTAATATTTTTAAAGATTGTTATTGTAAATAAAGCCGTGTGGGAGCCCTAGTCTTAAACTATATAGATACCCCGCGAAGATTGTTATTGCAAATAAAGCCGTGCGGGAGCCCTAGTCTTAAACTATATAGATACCCCACGAAGATCGAATCCTTATAGAGCTAGCTCCCTAGGTATTACTTGCAGTTTTATTATAGGATAATATTACAAAAGCCCTGCTAGGGAGAACAGTGGGTACATATCAGCGCCATTATAGCAATATTCTTCGCGCTAAAGAGCCGGTATAGACAGTCAAGGAAGAGAATCTCCTCGTAGAATAACGTAATAAGAAATTTATATTATAGAAAGACATTAAGAGATATTTTCCAAACAGGCACCATCAATTAATTAAGGAATTCTATAAAAAGAGTAAGCTAGGTAGTTGGGCGTAGTGTCCTCTAAACGTATAGCCAGGATCTTAACGGATTTAGCGGCTATGGCTTCGGTCCTACAAGCCAGGAGGTTATAGGAGCTAAGGGCTCGTAGAAGCTAGGGGATCCTACGAGCTAGGTAATCGTGCAAGTAGAGTGGTCTAACCTAGCGCCCTCTAATTAATGCCTAGCGTGTAAATAGGGTATTAATAGGTTTAATAACTTCGCGGCTTTGATCCTGCAAGCTAGGCAATCATGCAAGCTAGATGCTCGTAGGAGCTAGCCGATCCTACGAGCTAGGTGATCGTGCGAGCTAGATAATCGTGCGAGCTAGGTAATTATGCGAGCTAGGTGATCCTACGAGCTGGATACTCGTGGGAGCTGGCCGATCCTACGAGCTAGGTGATCGTGCGAGCCTAGTGCTCGTGGGAGCTGGGCAATCGTGCGAGCAGGGTGATCGCGCGAGCGGGGTGATCGCGCGAGCTGGGCGATCGCGCGAGCTGGGCGATCGTGCGAGCTGGGCGATCGTGCGAGCGGGGTGATTGTGCAAGCAGGGTGATCGCGTGAGCAGGGTGATCTAACCTAGCGCCCTCTATTAACGCCTAGCTTGTAAATAGGAAGCAGATGTTAGAAAAATATTAGAACTATAAAAAAAGGAAATATATAAGTCCTAGATCTAGAATTAAAGAAGTTCCTATATAAAAACTCCTATAAACCTTGCAACGACTTAAAGCCCCCTTATACATACTTAGAGAAGTTTACACGTAAATAGCCCTATAAGCGTAACTATAAGTCTAAGCCCCCTTACGTAACCCAACTACCCCTTCCTACTACACTAGAATAGATAAACAACCGCTATATACTATAAGTAGAGAAATAATTTAAATAAAAAGAAAACACTATAAAAAAAAATATTTATATCCTTAAGATATAAATCTATAAGTACCGTAGTCTTAAACACAACTAATAGTTACTAAGGTGGCATACGTTCTAGGTCCATAAGAAAATCAAAAAATTCTAGGTCGTTAGTATAGATTTGCTTTCTATTATTGCTTTTAAGGTAGTAAATAAATTTATCTAAGTGGAAGCATAGATTATTGCGAATGCTTTATAGCTCGCTATAAGTCAAGCAGGTAGAGACTCTGGTAGGAATAATAAAATATTATTTTGTTTCGCGATAGGCTAAACAAAAACAGGCTAAAGTTTTAACCCTTTTACTAGCTTTTATTAGAAATCTTCTCTATATTTATACCCTATACTTATAGATTTAAGACTATAAAGCCAAGGCCACTATATCCAACCGTTGCCTATATAGCCTTATCGCTTAACATCTCTTCATTGCTATCTGCCCCTATTTCTCGATCTTTAGTACTAAAACCATTTTCTCTATTATATAATATCTCTGCGTCCTATTCTTAATCCTTATTACTAAAGTCACTTTCCTAACCAGCTAACGCCTCTACATTACCGTCGTTATCTCTAGGGTTGGTTTCTCTATCTATAAACGCCTACTTACTAGCTAATAATTTAGGGACGCTACGCTTATAGGTACTTAGGGTTACAGGATACCACTTAAGGAGAAACCATAGTTAATATTATTAGAATATAGAATAAGCCTATAAACCTCTTAGTACCAGCTGCTCAGCGCCTTAAGTAAAAGATCTCCCCTAACGCAAGGCAGATTAATAGGAGTTAATTACCGCCTATATAAGGCGGAGCGCTTATAAAGGGCTTAGCCAGAATGCTAATTAAACTACCCCATAGGCACTAATAGCTCCTTTGCTACAGATAGGGGGTTAATATATAAGATTAACTAGCTAGGATAAGTCTACTACTTAGGTAGTATCTTGCCCCAGGAAGGGTAGGCGTTGGAAGTAGATTATATAATGCTATTCCTACTAAGAGAGGCGTTATTAGGGGTCATTGTTAACTTCTAGTTCTAGTTTATAACTTTATACAAACGCTCCTAAACCCTACTAAGGCATACAGCATCCGTTGGGGATTGTTAGCTATTTAAATTTAGCAACAGCTTAGCTAATAGCTACTCCTAATAATGCCTTACTTATAGATCGCTCTAGGCGCCTATAGTCTTAGGCGCAGACAATATATAAGCTAAGAGTAATTACAGCCACTAAATATTATACTACAGACACTATATAGGGTGGAAAAGGGCGGCTAATATACTCCTTCTTTCCCTTCTACCTTCTATCCTAACTCCGCCCTAGAAGAGAAATAAAATATAAACGTTATACTCCTAGTTCTTATATACTATTAAATTAACTCACCTTTAAACCTAACCTCTTAATTATACACCCCTTACGATCTTTATAGGAATACCAAATATTATATATATTACCTTAACCAAGCTTAAATATGTTGCTAATATAACCTATAGGTCCTTAACTAGTACTTATAGAAATATCACTATATACTACTACCCTAAGGGTAATATACCTAATTATTAACCTACTAGAAACCTTAAATTATCCTAAAATTATATTAATAATAAAGACATGGCATCTAGTAGTAGGGAGGAGAAACAATCGTAGCTTTCCAACCCTATGCAGAAACAGATACCTTATATACCTACTCAAACACCTAATAAAGTCAATCCTTATAAAAAAGACAACAATATAAAAGGCGATATACAAGAGGACACGGTTTGGGGAGGTGTATAAAAAATATACCTTAATTACTTTAAGGACTTAGAAGGCTTTGGCGGAGCTAAAATAGGCTTACCTAAGCTAATAAAGGACCATAGCGAGGCCAAGATAAACTCGCCTTAACTAGCAAATACAGTTACGGTTTCTAAACACGTTTTGCTGGTAACTTAAGGTATATTTATAAGACCCCTATATTTATTTAGCAATACTAATAAGTAAGCAGAGAATAGCTTAGCTAATCTTATAACATTTCTTAGAGTTGCATCTCCCCTATTTAAAGTATTAACAATTTCCAATGCCATAATTTCGCGTGGACAACTAAAGCATCTCGTCTCGTGGCTACCTTCTTGTTATATAAAAAAGGACTTAAGACATCTCCAAAGCCCTAGTCATAAATCATTCATATCTATATTTAGCCCTATCGCAGTAATATGCTAGTATCCTACCTAGGTTTTAGCCGTGGACATACCACCAAAGAGATTTGCATTATACTATACTAAAAATCCCTGTCTCTTTCGCCGTTATGCTAAGATATATAAACCACTTAAAGATATTATAATAGAGATAGCTAAGAGAAGCAAACTGTATAAGCAAGGAGATTAACTAGGAAAGGCATTAGAGGATTTATTAGAAGAGATATTAAGGAGAAGGGTATATAAGAGAAAGGTGGATCCCATAGTAGATAGAGATCCTAAGAGGTCTAAGGTATAAGAGATTTCTTATAGGGAAAGATATTTATAATTACATTTTTATCTTTTAGCATTTATTAAGAATTAAGGCGTTAATTAGGATTTCTTTAGCTTAGTATTTTATTTCTATCTAGTTGCTTCTATATTAAGAATATCTCGTTATTGTTTACGTATAAAGAAACAAGTTTTTACATATTGGATTAAAGTTAGAGAGACTTACTTATAGTATAGAGGTGCGTTTCAAAAGTCTTTACCACTAAGAAATTAACTGCCTTAGCTCATCGCCTTCTAAATCCAGATATCCCATTCTAGGGTGCGAGTTAACTCTAAATTTCATATTAATGGGGTGGGAATATTAAGAATAAATATAGTATCTACCCCTTAATATTGGCCCAAGTTTTAACTAAAAACAAGATCTTATTTTAAGAACTAGATCCAATTCTAAAAACTATATTCTAATTCTAAAGGCTATGTCCTAATTCTAGGTCCGAGCTTAAATTACAATCCCAAAAACTAGATCCAGTAAACAGCCCTATAAGCGTAGCCACAAGTCTAAGCCCCTTTGCGTAACCTAACCACCCTACCCCACTATACTAGAATAGACGAACAACCGCTATATATAATACGCAGAGTCCTCCCTTAACACAAGGCAGATTAACAGAAGTTATTATACCGCCTATATAAGGCGGAGCGCTTATAAAGGGCTTAGCTAGAATACTAATTAAACCACCCTATAACGCACCAACAGCTCCTTTGCCATAGATGGGGAGTAAATATATAAGGTTAACTGGCTAAGATAAGTCTACTACTTAAGCAGTATCCGGCTTCGTAAAGGGTGGGCGTTAGGAGTGGATTATATAATACTATTTCTACTAGGTAAGGCGTTATTAGGGGGTTATTATTAGCTTCTAGTTCTAGTTTATAACTTTATACAAACGCCTCTAAACCCTACACTATTAGGGCTGTCTAAAAGCTAAGTTATCTATTTACCTTATTTTAACCTTAGGCCAGGCTTATCAGCTATTAATTTATTAAGGCAACAGGAAGTTACATTAAGGCATATAATAGGGCTTAAGTAAAGCCACGCAACTAAATGGGCATTACTATATAAAGCAACGCTTAACCGGCCGCCTCTATATCGCCGTCTTGGAATAATTAGAAGAAAGGGGTTAATATTAGCCCTTACCGTTTAATATAACCCTTTTATAGAGGTATAGCAAAGTGGGGTATAGATAGGGAAGGATTATGCTCCTATTATAGCTATATTATAGTGCATTTATAATACTGTGCTAGTATCCCTAAGTTAGTAAATTGGCTTAACTTTTAAGGTATAGTTAAAGCAGAGCCCACCATTAGCTCTCCCATTAGCCAAGTAGTAGAGAGGAGCAGGATATAAAAGGCCTCTATATCCTTTAACCAGACCTATATTAAGTATAGTATCCTTTAAGAAAATCCCTCCTTACTTTCTTATAAAGACACTCCATAGCCTTACCAGTACTAGCCACTCTAAAATACTTCTAGTTTTAGCCCTAAGAGTTTAAACAGGCCTCAGTTTTAAGTCCTTAAGTTAAGCAAACAGTCCTTATAGTGGGAGTAATGCCTTTTTATTAACCAGCTAGTTATCTTAGCCATAGTCATAGTCTCTACAGCCATATACTGCTAGGGCGAGTAGTAGTAACTCACACCTTACTTAGCCACTTCTTGTCCCCCTCCTCTTTATCGCCTACGTTAAGAGTCCGTCGCCGCTTCTAGCCCTTCTACCGTGCTATATTAGGCACAGCATCTTCTATAGCAGCGGAGACTTCTTAGGCAAATCTAATATGCTTCTTAACGGGGCGCTCTTTTTCCTCCTTATCTTCCCTGGATATCCTCCGCCGCTTCCTCCTATATAGTATAGCCGGAGGGCTTTTAGCGGACAGCGGTGGTGTTAAGAGCCAGTCTACTTAGCATGGCCTCTACAGCCTCTAGGGCCGGTCTAGTACTACTACTAGTTTCCCTAGACCGACTCTAGCGTTAATATTATTACTGCCTTTATCTTTATCGTTATCGTTATTATCGCTGCCATTATTAGAGGTGGCCCCCTTTGTCAGAATTAAGCGAGAGATGCTGACTAAGCTCTGGACACGTCGCGAGAGCGAGCTCTGCATGTCAATCTAGATAGAAATCAACCGCATCTACTGCATCACGAATCAATCAATATTCATCGTCTGCGTCATCTCTATCATCAAATAGACCCTCAAGACACCTCCGCTGTGACCTTATAACCTTGTAATTCCAACACCCTTAAGCTCTTCCTACGCCTTTAATTTGGCCTTACGCTTCTCTTTAACCTCTAGTAGCGTATACCCCATAGGCCATTTATCAGCAGCGCCATAATATATAACACTTCTATATATCTGTTCGGTAATAACCACATTAAGGTGTTATTTAAGTGTGGCAGTAAATTAGTTATTATAGGCTTCCTGGGATACCGGTATACCCATATAAGGAACAAGGTAAGCACTTTAAGTAGTAACAATATTAAGGCAGTCCTGCAAGTTCGCGCTACTATTAGTTTAATAGGCTGTAAAGCGAAACTAAATCAAAAGGATACAGGCTTATAATAAGCAGATCTTGGCTAGCTATAGTAGTGGGTAGGCTATCTAGCCGCGATATTATAGCCAGTAATAGCTATATACAGGGACGTTACAAGTTGGGCTATTTTAGGTAGAGGTTAGAAAGGTAGAGAGGTAAGCCTTTAAATAAGGTCGGAAATCCATAAATTAGCATAGGCGGAGGCGTTATTACGTAATTTAATATATAGGGCATAATAAGGGGGTGGCACAAACCCTAGGCCTAACTATAATTAAAAGCAACAGAATATAGGGCAGCGGTATTATTATTAAAAGAAATGGGAATTCAATTGCTACAGGCACTAGATATAGTATATACACTAATACTACTAGTCTCTCTCTTGCATAACTATAATATACCAGCTAGGCGGCCTTCTAAACAACGCTTACTTACGCCTCCCTATCTTTAAGGCCATACTCTAACCGTCATCTCTTTACCTATAGAGATTTGGGTAGTAGCGGGCCCTAAACTAGGTACTAGAGAACCTCGTTAATATTAGGGCGCTACATATAGTTATTTACTGCCCACTAGTATCTTACTATCTTAATAAAGAGACCACCGACTATAAGTTTAGATTAGCCCATCTACTACCAGAAGCCATTAAAGCTCTATAATATAAAACACTTATAATATATATAGCCTCTAGCTAGCAACGCGTACGCACTCTTATAATCCCTAGCTATTTTATTAATAGCATTCTAATAACTCTTTTAGAAAGAAGGGCGCAGCTTCTTATTATCCTTGCTATTACGCCATAGGTTAATAGAGAACTTCTATAGGTAGTAGTTATATATTAGCTTAAATAAGATAATGCCTATAGACTAAATATTAATAAAGTGATTATAGTCCTCTAGCTTAAGCTTAGGAGCGAGATAGCTAATTATACTAACTATGCCTAGCTCGGGCCGTAACGACCCACCTGCCTAGATATACCTAGATATGCCAACGTCTAGCAGAACGGAATGGAGCGGCTTGCTAATAAGGCCGATATTAGTCGGCTTTAGGTCGCGGTATAGCCAGCGTCCATTATATATAACTTTAACACCCAGCAGTACGGCGCGGAATGCAGTCGCCGCCTCTATTATTATACCCTTATACCCTCTATCAAGCTTATACATCGGCTGCGTTCTCTTAAACTATAATTTTAAGAATATAAGAGGCTTACCCCTTACTCTAAGTCCTTACTAAGTCGCTAAAGGTCTAGGGCGTTATCGGCTTTAGGATAATAGCAACATTATTAAAGGCCGTCTTAGAGGAGAACTCTTTACTATTAGAGTAGATTACCTTTGCTATGTGCAGAATTTACTTACTATTATCTAACTTTTGTACGAGATTAGTCACTTCCTAAAGTGTTTTAATCTCTTTATCTACACTATAACAATTTTAGGAAGTCCACTCTACCACTTTAATAGTGGCTACATTGGCTGACTAATCTAAGGTAAAGAATACTCTTCCGTAACTACCCGTACCTAGAGTATCTCCTAGTGTCCACCTACCCATCGTTTTCTTATTGGGGAGTGGGGTCGGTATCTTAATATTAATATTAGTAGCCACCGGCCCGCCAAGAGCGTGAGCTATATAGCGTCTACGCGCTTTCTTAAAGTTATCTTTAGCAGCAAATTCCGTCCACTAGAAGTGGTATTTAAGCTTATTAAGCAGTATCTTTATACTATACTAGTTTAAGTAATACGGCCGCTACGTAGCTGCATCGCTATTAACTATTAGCTACGCCAATAGAGACCTAAAGCAGCCCATAATATAGAGGCCCTTACTTTTAGAAAAGAAGTTAAACTATATATAGGGGTTCCAGAGGTTAATATTATATAACTTTACAAAAAACCTAGTGCAGAGGAGTAGGTTAATAGGCATATTTTTTAAGGGGCCCTTTCCCGCTACCTATTCCCTCTTTGGCACAGCTAGCAGAGACTATAGCCCTAGCAGATAACAGCCGACCTAGACTATACTAAGCTTTTAAAGCTACTCCTTAGTGTTAGTATTTAGCTCTATAAGGGTTTCGCTCGCTTTACTATTAGTGTTATACTTAGTGCGTTCTATCTCGCGTTAAAGGCAAACTATCTTATTATTATATATCTGCTTAGGCTTAACAAGCATACAGCAGAGGGTAGCTTAAGCGCCATCTACCTAGTTATTCTGGCGCCAAAACATAAGGGCGTTATAGATATTACTAAATACTAGCCTAGCAAGGGCATTTGCGGGTATAAGGGACGCAAAGGCGCGGTCTAATATTTAGTAATAGATAGAGTGCGTACAGCAGACTTTAATAAGGGATATAAGCTTTAGAATGCCGTGGGAAATATATACCTTTTTAAATATAACTACTAATTATAAACCCCCTTCCTAGCGGTTCCGTAACATAGAGACAGCCAAACTATAACCACTTAATCTTACTTCCTCTAGTAGGTATAAGATATAGAACGTCCATATATAGTATCTTCGGCGTATCGCGGTTGTCTTACCTCCCACTAAAGTAAGGTAAGCTAATACCAGGGACATACCCTACCCTAGGTACTATAAAAGGTAGGGTCTAAGCTTAATAATTTAGGATCTACCTAGCAGAGAAGGATCTTTAAATCCTTAGGGCCTTCGCTAGCTAGCTTCTTAGCCTATTATTATAGCTAGAACATGCAAGGCTAAAGCCAGACATTACTAATTTATTAATAATATAGGTCCCTACCTTACTTTACTTTTACTCTACTTTACTTCACTTTATATACTTATACTTTACTTCACTTCTCCTATCCCTTATAGTACGGCACATACCCCCCTATACTACTACTTTCCTTCTCCTATACTCTACTCTACTCTACTCTACTTTACTTTACCTAACCGACCTAATTATACCTTTAGTATCGCGCCTGTCTAGCATATATATCACCCTGCTTAGTAAAGCAAAAGTTTACCATAGGCAGCCACACAAGTGGTTACCTTTCCGTTAGGACTTCTTAAAAAGTGCCCGTCTTACTAGTAAAACCATATCCAAAACTTCTAATCTTTACGGGTTATAGTCGCTTTGGGGTTCACCTCTATATATAAAATACTACTAACTAATTAAGTTACTTTAGGGCCACAGACCTGCAGCGGCGGCTATTAAGACTCTGTTAATAAGATTCACTTTTACGTCCTAGTATAGACAGAAAGACGCCAGTTATAAATAACATTGCGTGGGATAATATAGCGCTTTAGCAGCTAATCCAAAACAAGGTAAGTCTTATCTCAAACCCCTATTCCCCACACACCTCTCCCCCTTAAAGAGCACCAATAATTAGTACGCCAGTTCCCATCCACTGACCCTATAATACTTAGAGACTAGGAGGTCAAAACAGGTCGGTTTTCCTCCCCCTAAAAGGGCCTACCGCAGGGGCGGAAGCTCTACAGCGTAGTAGTTAGGGTGCATAGCGAGAACGGCGCAGTGTGGGTAGGTGGCGAGATATACAGTAACGTCAAAACGGAAAATATGGAGATGGGGCAGTATCTTAAGGACAAGCATTTCCTCCTCATCGTAGACGCTAGCAACTAGTGCATAACACTAGGCAGGCCGACGTATCGTCTTATATTAATGTAATAAAACACACTACTAGCTTTATTCCGCTGGCTAAATATAGGTAGCCTCCCTCTATATACTATGCTCTATAACTACCTTTATAATACCTAGGCCGAACTCCATCCTTATGCCCTATTCCGCCAGTCCAAACTTAGTAGAGGGTAGAGAGTACTTATCAAATAGGCAGTTAATCTACACTAGTGCGTCCATATATTTGTCCTTTAAAAAATCCAGCAGGTTGTATAGGGGCATTATTAGAGATACCCCTCCCTACGGCATCACCCTATAGGGTAGACCATTATAGCGTTCTATCTCCTAGTCTAGGCTCTCTAGCTAGTCTAGCAGTATAGGGAGCTAAGCAGCGTAGTGCTTAATCGCCTAAGCCAGGCCCTCCGGCTTAGCCACAGTGCGCCACCAATTAGAGACAGCATTGGTATAGATATTAGTAGTCATAGCATATGCCTATTTACTGCGTAGGTTCCAGCGTAGTTTGCTAAGCGCATCTAGGGTAGTGCCAATAGCGCACAGGAAGAAGACTTTAAGGGAAATAGATAAAAGCTTAACAAGAATTATCCTAGCTTTTTTACGGTAATTATTACTAATAATCATATCCAGGTCCTCCCTAACAACGGCTACTGCCTTTAATAACCTGTTTTCCTTAAGATCTTCTAGGGGGGAGAATCCGCTTAAAACCCTCTAAATCCCATTATTAAGTACGGCGATAAGGCTGGTATAATCTATAAGCATAGGGGTGGGAGCCATAGAGCTATCTATAGAAAGGCTCAAATAGCAGGGAGAAGAAAAGTAAGTAAAGTAAAGTAAGGTAGATAAAGTAAGGTGAAGTAGGTAGGTATATAAAGTTAAAGTGAAGTGGAGCGGAGTGGAGTAATAATACAACGCTATACAGCTGTGTATTGGTCCATGCCCCCTATTAGGAGGGCTATATAGCCGAACCAGCCATAAGTTCTAAAGGAACCGGTGGTTATTTTTAGTAGTCTCTAAGAGGGTCCCATTTAGAATGTTTTTAACCTTATAACAAAATTAGGTACTCTATTTTTAGTCTCCTAGAAGCTATAGGCTCCTAGGATTAATTCTCTAAAGAGCCTTTAAGTCCTAGTAGCCAAATCCCAGTAATGGTCTCCTAGTAGTCCTAGACCTAGGAGCTCTTAGGAACCCAAGGCTTCTAAAAGAATTAGTTTTCTAGGAGCCTTAGGTTCCTAGGGAATATATTCTTAAAAGTTCCATAACACCCTATAACGGAATAATTATTTCTTCTAGAATCGCATCCCTCCTAGGATCGGCCCTCCTAGACTAAGAGCCTCCTAAGATTAAATCTCTTAGATATTAAGCCCTTCTAGAAGCTCTACCTAGATAACTAGGAGCCGAGTGCTAGTAATAGCAGCCTACAAAAATTATACGGCTAAAGAAATATGCTGCCTATAGAAAGTGTACGGCCGCAGCGCCTAGAAGCAACTTATAGCCTAAAAGCATTACCCTAAGATTAATTTATTTCTAGTGGCCTTTCCTATTATATAGCCCTATTGTTTTTAGCAAAATATCTAATAGTATTTAAGCTCTTGGCCGGGGCATCTAGAGGGGAAATATTCTCTTAGGATGCTTACTAACTAAACCTATAGTAGAATAGCCTGCTTGGCGCTATGCCCTATTATTTGCAGCGGATAAGACAGTATCCCAGTATACGTTTGGATTTAAGGTCGCTTATATATATCTATATACCCCCTAATAATGTAAGTATTCCGTATATTTATATTATACCAAAGCTACATAACGCAAATTTATTGGAATGTATATATATTACTTGCCCGCAAAGCCCTACTGCACGCGTCTACGTCGCCGCGGGTGGAAACATCATCTAGAATCCTATTCCTATTGATGGCCAAGTGCAGAGGCGATGGTAGAGAGCCGTCACAGCGCGTGTAGCGCTGTCGTTCGACTCTATGGTGATGGGCCCGCGACGCGTACAAAGCATCGCCCTTAACAACACCAGGAGCCTTACTGCCTCCGCTTAGAGCTCTTGTTCTACCATCTAGGGAGGCCTAGCAAGGGAAACTGGGATATAAAAACCGCCCAATATACAACTACCTGGCTCGCAGCTAGGCCTAAAACTGGCCTTATCCAGCTAGTTAACGTGGACACGTCCTAGGCGTATAACAGGACACCCTTAGGCTTGCACTAGCTCTAAAATTACAAAGTATATATAATAAGGGCGTAGGAATCCTCCTTTTATAAGAACTTGTTAAGGTTAACGCGTTATAGATACTTTATACAAAACTTATTAAGGCCCTAAGGCCATCGTAAAGAACTTATTAAGGCCCTACCTAGAGAACTTATTAAGGCCCCTCTATAAGGGCCTATCTAGTATCTGGTATACTTAGGTAACTCAGAAAAGGGTCTTAATAGGCGTGGTGCGCGCGACCTAGTACAGCGACAGCGATATAATGGCAACGCGACGGCGACCAGACGGCTTAATAAGGTGGAAACACAGGTAAAGCTCTAGGCAGCGGAAATACAGGCCAGCTTTAACGGCCCTATAGCGTTTAACTTATAGTCAACTTACAGTTAACCCATAGTTGACTTATAGGCGACTCACAGAAGGGTCTTAATAGGTATAGTGCACGCAACCTAATACGCATATATATAAGGCGACTTATAGGAGGGTCTTAATAGGCGTAGTGCTCGCAACCTAATGCATATATATAGGGGAGGCTATAGGGGAAACACTGGCCAGTTAGACAAGGACTTAATAGTTAAAGATATAGGCTAGCTTATAAAAGGGGGGGATATAAGCTTAGTTAGTAAAAAAGGGGAGAGTAGGTTATTTAGTATAAAACCTAGTATCTCTATAGCCCCTCTCCTACAAGATATGGTTGGCCTATTATAAGAAGACTCTTATAGGTAACGCGAAACGGGAACTGGCAGTAGTATAGGGTATTACGCCCCTATATTACTACTAGCCTCCTATAGGGCGTAGTGTATAGTAGCTACTACTAGCTTTAAGGACCTTACCCCTTAGCTAGGCCCTAACCCTTAGTGCACCTAGTAGGTAGGCAGGATTACGTCCTAGCTAGAGAGACTACTACATGGCTTAAGAGAACGAATGCGCGTATTAGTATACTAATAGATAGAACCGTTCGCCTCTAGGGCGGTACGCCAGTAAGGTATACTTAAGAAGCAAATAGGAGTTACTTAGGCAGGGGAGGCTTTTAGTCTAGGCCTTAACTATAAAAGGTATCCAAGGCTTCTATATTACAGGATGCAGCCACGACGCCCTTATAGGATTACGCTAGTAGGCATATAAGAAGGAAGTTGCGACCCCTAGAAGTGGCAGCTTATGCCTATACTAACGGAAATAATAAAGAAAGGCGTAAAACTAGAGGCTATAGAAGGCTCCTAAGCTATGCAAAAGCATACTAACTCTAAAAGGAAATTCTTATATAGACTACTAGGGGGCGGTCTAGTACTTAGGTTAACCCCATTATAAAATATCTAAAAGAATGGTAAAACCCCCCGTTAATTAGTAGTGGCAGCTAACTGCTTATAGAAAGCCCCCTAGGCCTTTAGGCCTAGGTAACTGGGACTAAATACTAGAAAACTAGGATAGAGGCCTAGATAAGCAGGCATATTAAACTCTACTATATAACTACCTACCAGGCAGCGATTAAAAACAGGCTAGAAGAGTATTACCCGGTCTCAAAATCAGGCCCCTACGCGCGATATACATGGTCCGCACAATGCGCGGTTCTTATAGCTAGCCAACAATAAGCAAGAAGGAAATATATAAGCAGCCATAACCCTAAAGACAAGAGATAATACAAAGACACAAGAAACTAGCTAAAGAATACCCTAAAAAAAGAAGCAAGAAATAACTAGAGACGGTTTATAAACAAACATACTACTAACCTAAGCATCCCCTATAATAAGGGCCTTTGGACCATAGCAAGATAGGTAAAGAAAAAGGTGGGACGCCTAGCAGAAGACCTATACCTACTACCCCTACAAAGAGCAGGCAAACCACAGGCCACAAGTAACAATAATAAAAAGGCAAAGATCCTTATAGAAAGATTTTTCCTCTAACTAGCTCTAGTAGACCTTAGTAATATTACTAGCGAAACACTAGTAACTCGCCTAAGGGTTAACAGCGACATAATAACTAAAGAAATGGCTAGAACTATTAGTTGCCTCTTAAATAATATAGTACTAGGACTAGATAGGATCCTAAACAAAGCCTTAAAGACCTGTGGTCCACTTATAGCACCTTAGCTTGCAGATATAGCTAGAGTATACTTTACAATAGGCTACTACCCGCAACTTAGAAGATCTATAACGACGGTTATCTTATAAAAAGAAGGTAAAGCAGACTACTTAATCCCAGGAAGCTACCGCCCTATTGCCTTAGAAAACACCCTAAGCAAAATCTTAGAAAAGGTTATAGCGGACTATATAGCAGACACGGCAGAGGAACACGCCTTACTACCATAAAGCCAAATAGGGGCAAGAAAGAATCGCTTAACACTATTAGCACTTATACTACTCGCTACTACCATTAAAACTGCATGGGCTATACGCAAGAACTTTATAGTATTAATACTTAGCCTAGACATTAGTAGCGCCTATAATAATATACCCTATAAGCGCCTCCTATATATTCTTAGGGCAAAGGGCTTCCTAGAATGGATTATACAATTTATTTAAGGGTTTATAGGCCAGAAAGAGATATTACTAGTCTTTAGTAGATACCAAAGCCCCCCCATTATAGTTATAATAGGTATACTATAAGGATTACCTCTTTTACCTATACTCTTCCTTTTCTTTATAAGTAACTTACTTAATACCTTTAAGGAAGGGGCGACCTAGGGGATAGGCTTTA
>Ga0307507_10000629_pt1 | contig 76223 bp, 33 predicted proteins | sample 7_EM_MG_FD_207223 | JGI IMG/M metagenome (GOLD analysis project Ga0307507, IMG submission 207223) | Populus trichocarpa ectomycorrhiza microbial communities from riparian zone in the Pacific Northwest, United States - 7_EM | ecosystem: Host-associated > Plants > Roots > Unclassified | place...
AACCCCCCCCCCCCCCCCCCCCCCCTCTTAAAAAAGCCTGCCCTCAGGCTTTATCTAAGTTCTTTATTATTATCTAAATTATCATAGTTATCTAACCCCTCTTCCTAGCATTTAATCCAGTTATCTAATTTATATGGTGGTCTAGGGAGGTCTAGGTAGGCTAGGTGAAAATCTTATAGCTTATAGGGAGAGTACTTAAAATTAGATACAGGGTACCATTCTGGATCTTTGTTATAACCTACCTAGCTTATATAGTATTTTAAGGTACCACGGTCCTTTTTAACTGCTAAAATCTCTTTAACTTCCTATTCTTTATCCTCTGCAATCTAAATTGGCGGTGGGGGATTATTATACTATCCAGGTAACGGGTCGTCTGCGGCCTTCCGCAGTTAGTCTAAAGAGAAGACAGGGTGGATCTTTATTAACTCTAGTAGCTTAACCTTAAAAGAGTGCCCTACCTTCTTAGGGATCTTATAGGGGCCAGCCATTTGGTGGTCTAGCTTGCGGCTTAGCCTCTAGGTCTTCTAGTTCTTTATTAACACCTATACCTTATCTCCTATATAGAAGTCTACCTCACAATAATATTAATCCACGTTGGATTCTTTCTTTTCTTATGCCCTTTTTATAATTGCTTGGGCGGTTTCCCAGGCTCTTTATATTCTCTTAGTAAATGCCTGGGCCTCTTTATAGCTAAGGCGTTCGCGGGCTATTATAGGTCCTATAGGTCTATTCCAATTAAAAGATGTTCATAGTTTATATCCATAGAGTAGCTTAAATAGCGACATTCCTATACTATTATAAGGGAGTGTAAGCTGTGCGTAGTCCATTATAGGTAGTAGTTCCAACTAGTTATCCTAGTAGTAACTAATAAAGGGGCGGAGTTGCTGGTTGAGGTACTAGTTTATAATCTTAGTTTAGCCGTTAGTCTAAGGGTGGAATACGGTAAAGAGCTTAATCTAGATTCTAAGGATACGGCAGAATTCGTCCCAGAAGTCCAATATAAATTAGGGTCTATAGTTAAAGATAATTAACTTAGGAGCGCTATAGATCCGGTAGATATTATTAATATATATATAGGCCATGTCCTTTGCGGTCATAGTCTTAAAGCAAGGGAGGGAAATAGCTTGCTTACTTAGTCGGTCAACTACTATAAAGGCCATATTATAGCCGTGTTTATCCTTTAGGAATAATTTAAAGTCCATTATAATATATTGCTAAGGGTATTTAGGGACTAGCAGTAGTTACAGCCATCCAGGAGTTCGGTCCCTAGGGGTATTCACACATTTACAAGCATAATAATTTCTAATAAATCGTTCTATATCAGACAGGAGTCCTCACTAATAGTAATAAGGTAATAGTAGTTGGTAGGTCTTATTTCTACCAGGATGCGCCATAGAGACTTAACAGTGGGCTTTACGGATCAGCTCTATTTATAGGTTATTAACATCTAGAACTATAAGCCATTCTTAATATAGGAGTAGTCCATCTTCTATTTCCAAATTAGGGTCACCTCCCGTAGCTTAATTACAGAGGGCTTTTAGGGACTTAGCCGTGCGGTTTACAGTTAGGATATAATTAATTAGTTCCATTAGTTTATCTAGGGCCTCTCCTTCTATAGGTGCTACCTTATTCTGTTTAGAGCTCAGTTCCTTAAGGATACACGGGTCAAGCTGTTCAGTACGGAGGAGGGCGCGTGTCTAATTCTAAGCCTTTAGTTTATCTTATAGCCCCACGTCCTGTTCTCTCTAGGTTAGGGCATTAGCTTTAGTATTTTGCCTACTAGGGCGGTATATAATTATAAAGAAGAATTAGGAGAGTATTTTAGCCCACCGGGCCTATTAACTAGCAAGTTGTTTTATTATTATAAAATACTTAAGGGCTTTATAATCGGTATAGACCTTAATTTAAGAGTCTGAGCTTCTAAGCTCTGCGCACCACTAGAACAATAATTATATAATAGCCAACATTTCTTTATTATGCACTTCGTAGTTGTACTTAGCTAGGGCTATTGTTTTTAAGAAGAATATAATAGGGTACTATTTACTGTCTGGGTATAGCTATAAGAGGACTCCCACTACTACCCTATTAGAGGCGTCCGTTTCTAGCATTAATTTAAGGTCTAGGTTATAGTAACAAAGAATTAGGGAGGAGATAAGTCGGTCCTTTAACTCCTTAAAGGCTTAGCTATAACTCTATAGTCATAAATAAACTAACGGTAGAAATTATAGAAGCTAAGGAAGGACTGGATTCCCTTTACAGTATAAGGGGGTTTCTAGTTGCGGATTGCCTTAACCTCTCTAGGTTAACTTTAATCCCTTCTATACTAATAATAAACCTAAGGTACTTTATACATTTTACTCCAAATTCGCATTTTTTTTATATTAACCTATAGGCCTGCATTTCGTAGTCTCTCTAGGACTTTCTTAACATAAACTTAGTGCTTAAGTTTGTTATCTAAGTATATAAGAATATTATCTAGGTATGCCGTACAGAATTTATTAAGGTAATCAAAAAGAATATTATTTATATACCGTTAATAAGTGGCTGGCCCATTTGTTAGTCTAAAAGAAAGAACTTTATATTTATAAGACCTGTAACGGGTGTAGAACGTTATTAGATCTTCTAATACAGGGTCTATCCTAATTTAGTAAAAAGCTTAGCGGACATTAAGCTTAGTAAAGATTTTGGCTCGGCTTAGATATATAAGGGTCTTATTAATTAGGGGGAGAGGGTAATAATCTTTCTAAGTAATAGCGTTTAGTTTCTAATAGTTAATGTAAAAACAAAGGCCTTTATTAGGTTTCTTTATAAATAAAATAGGGGAAGTAAAAAGGGCCTAACTTAGCTTAATAAACCCCTTATAGAGGTTATTAATTAAGTACTACTTAGTTACTTTTAGTTCCTCTATAGTTTATTAGTAAAGGGGGCTATAGCTAAAAGAGTTATTGGCCTTTAGTTAAATCTTATAATTATAGGTTTGGTAGGGGGGCAGCATATCTAAGGCTACTTTTAAGAACGCGTCTCTATAGTTTAAGAGGTATATAGGGAGGAGGCGCTTAACTAGCTCCTTATTAGTTTCCTCTACTAGCCCTTCTTCCTTCTTATTAATGATCTAGTTAATTTTATATAAGCTAGTTATAAAGACCTTATTGTCCTTCTAATATATATTAAAGTGGAAACCTATAGCGCTAATTGCCGTAATGTCTACTATAGGGGGGTTATATAATAGTAGGGGTGTCCGCAATTTTGGGGGGCTTTAGCGTATTAGCGTTGTCTTTACTCCTTTTAGCTCTCGTTATATCTTTTAAAGGTTATCCTCTATATCCTATTAGTACGTCCTCTTCCCTATTAGCCAGATCTCCACAATTTAGAAGTTATCTATATTACTACCCGTTCCACTTCCGTAAGTAGAGTCCTCCTTAACTATAGTCCTTTAGGGGAGTATCCTTATTGGTATAGAGTTCCTACCGGCCTTATAGCAGGTATCTTCTTAAGCAAAAGCTAGGTCACGGTCCCTAACATCCTACTAGTAGATAGGGTTAGCCTTTATAGCTAGTGTCTTGTAGTTGGTGCGGATCTCTCTAACAAAAGAGGGTAACTTTAGTCTATTCTCCAGCCAGACGAACTGTCTTTATTAAACGTTTAGCTAAATATTAAAGTAGGACATCTATTTTTGGCTAAGGATTATATTATAGGACCCTAGGTCTAGGATGTAGAAGGGGATACTAAACTAGTGTTATCCATTAATAGTAATATATAGCTTTAAGATATGGGTAACCAGCTTACCAGCTTAGCTATTATAGCCTTTTACTTAAATAGGCTTCTCTAGTTAGGTAGTATTTATATTTAAGAACTTAGCAACGTTATTTATATAAGCAGTGTTTATAAAGGCAAAGCTATTTACTCTAGTATTAATAAGGGCATTTATATTAACTCTATATCCATTTTAAGATACTATACATAGAACTATAAAGTGTTTTCCACCTATTAGCTAACTTAGATTAATCTCTTTAAGATTAATAGGATACCCTAGGGGGGAGTCTTTCCCTAAGGTTTTTCTTTTCCTAACTTATTAGATATTTCTTCATTCTCTATCTCCTTAATATTACCTATATCCTTTAGCTCTAGGCAGGATATAGTAAAGTAACTATCCTTTCCACAATTAAAGTAAGTAACCGTGGTAGGGTTAATTAGGGTATTATAATAAGCATTAACTAAAAGCATGGTACGTAATAAGTCGGGCGAGGCTTAAGGGTAGGTAGTTATGACCGCTTTTAATATAAGGGCGGTTGTGGTTTATCTTCCAACGCCAGCTCCTATTAGTGTGGTGGGTAGGTTCTAGTTACTATAGAACCTCTTTAGTAAATCTAATTAAGCATTAATTTATTTTAGTTCTAAATCTAGCGATAAATATTAGGCTGCGAGTCTTTGGTAGGTTAGTAGGTCGTCTAAGGCTACCGCGATCTTCTCTTATAGTTAGACCATAAGCTTATTATATAGGTCTAAACGGTAGTTCTTAGGGGGAACCTAACCTTCGCCTACTAGGTATAAGAACTGGGTCTAGAACTTAGCAAAGGAGAGAAAACCTACCTCACCTCCTGCAAACTCCTGAGCCAATCAGCGGCTGGCACCGCCACACCTCTATAACCCCTGTGACTCCTGTAAACTCCTGAGCCAATTAGCGACCGGCGCCGCAGCCTAATATACGCCACGGGCGTTAGCGCTTGCGCTAGCTTCAGCAGCCAATTACAGAGCGCCAAGGTGGATTCCTCTCCAAGGGTCTAAGAGATTATGGGCGCCTTTTGTAAAGGCTATACAGCCTTACTAGTAGAAGACAGTTCTATTACCTTTAACATTGTATATCGCCCCCTAATACGGCACTACTTAGCTCGCCAATACCTCTATTTAAAAGCCTATCTCTTACTCTATATATTGCATCTATAATAGAGCCTAATCGTCCCCCTAATAGGCGTCTATCTAAGTAGGATACTTAAAGTCCTCTATCTAGCCTTTTAAGCCTACTTACTCTTTCTAGCCCGCTAGAACACTTTATTAATATATCTAAGGATTTCTCTAATAGCGATAACTAGATAGATAATAATAGCTAACCTAATACTAGCAAGCCCAAACCTCCCTTATTAAACTAAAGTATATAATAGCAGAGACGCGTAAGGAAGCTATAAGCCATAGTTAATACCCTAAAATAAGAAGGTTAGAGCTTTATATAATTCCTATCTACCTAGGTTAGAGCAGATAATATAGATAATAGGGGGGTTATAATTAGGCACCATTAGTATAATCGCGTTAAAAGATAACGGCGAGTATTACTAAATACAGTTATAAAAAATCCGCAACTTAGCTATATTTAAGGGGCAGTTATGCTAGTAGGGTTTTTTACTATAGAGCTAAACCGCCTTATCTAGGAGCTATACTTTAATACGTTTAATAGGACGTTTGTAACGGAACCTTGTACCAGGAACTACGGTGGGTCCTATTATTGGGCTAGGTATATAGGTAAGAACAGTGCAACAACATAATATAACTGGTGGAGTGGTTGCCTAACAGATTAACTCTAATTATATTCTGAGATTTACTACGAAGAGAGAACTATCTGGGTAAGGACTGTGGTCCTTTAAATACACAACTATACGCCTAAGAAATCCCTTCGCTCTGTGAGGTACGTGTGCTCTATCTACTCTGTTACAGATTATATAGATTATATAGATTATATAGATTACACCACATGACCTTAGATACTATTTCTTGTTATATAGCTCTACTAGATCTATCCTGGACCGTGCCTGTATTAACTAACTAGCTTTCTCCAACTCTTCTCTAAGTAGTTATAATATTGTACTTAAGCTGTCCGTAATACTATCTCCCTCCTCTTTATCTTTGTCCTTAAAGATTCCTAACATTTCTAAGTTGTCTACTAGAGGTGTAATGTCCGTTTATTTATTCTGGTTAATATCCTTACTTATTATACTTAAAGCATTCTCTTCTTCTTCTATAGCTCGCCGGTCTTGCACTGTTGCTGCAATCTTGTCTTTGGGTAAGATAATACTATCTCCGTATTCTCGTTGTGTAAAAGAGGGGCTAGTCTGTGTTGCGTTGGTAAGCCCTTTACCTTAATACCCTTCCTCTTGTTTGGAGTGCACTAAAGTAAACGTTTAATTGTCCTGTGACGTTTAATTTATCTCTAACGCTAAATATATGCATTCTATGACTTTTAACAGTCTTCTAGTTTCTTAAGTAACTTGTTATAGGGTCTTATATTTAATCTACCGCTGAGAAGCTTAACGGTAAACTAGCCTCTACGCTGTTTAAGGTTTAACGTGTCTTAGAAGAGTCTGCATATATTTTTAAAGCTTAACATCTAGCTTATGCTCGTCTTTAATGTCTTAAATATGTTTGCAAGAAGGTCCGTTTTAAGAAATAGAAGCTTATCTAATAGGGTCTTAATAAGCTAGGTAACAAGAGGGTAGAGTTTCCTCCTATAAGGGAAACAACTCTGAGTAGCTCAGCAATTGCTCCTTTTGGGTCCCCCTTAGGTAACTTATTCTTTAGCAATCCTTCTTTGTTAATGCTGCCTAACCTACTCTCTTTTAATACTTCTATACCTTTCCTATAGCGTTCTCTAGGTTGCTTAGTGGTTCCTAGGTAGTCTTACTATAGCCTATCTACTTTACTTTGTACTACATTTCGTTATCTATGTCCTTGTGACCGATGATCTTTAAAACTTGCCATTTATCCTCTTCTTGCCCTCTGTATATGTCTGCCTTATAGACTAGTAGCTTAATATTCCCGTGTGCTAGCTCTAGCATTGCGACGTGCTATATAGGGTAAATTTTTATTTTGGCTGGTAGGTTTAACTTATACGTAACTAGTGAAATCCTTTACTTGATTTTAAAAGGTCCTAGTCTAACATGGTCTAACTTCTTGCTTAGTTATCAACTCTTGAAATTTTTATATAGTAGCTACACTTTATCTCCCTCCTTAAGATCTAGTCCCTTAGATCTTTTAGCATTATAGTACCCTTTTATCCTTATTATACTAGTTTAGCTGTTTCTATAAGGTCTGTATAAAGATTTATTAATATCTCCATTCTTTATTTAGCTGTGCTACTCGTCTTCTTTGCTTAATGTGGCGATAATAACGTTCTTGGCTTATACCCGTAGTTTACCTTAAATGGTAATATCCCCATTCCTTCTTATAGTGTTGTATTGTATGCAAACTATATAACTAGTAATAGCGACACCTAATTATTCTATACATAATTAATATAATGCCTTAGATACTACTCTAGTGTTTAGTTTAGTCTTTCTGTCTATCCGTCTATCTGCGGATAATATACTATAGAGGTTGCTACGCAAACTCCTTATTCTGCTAGAAATACTTCCTAAAATACTGCTATAAATCTTGGATCTCTGTCCGATATAACCTTATCTAGTGCTTTATATCTTGTAAATATTTCTCTTATATAGATCCTAGCGATATCTTCTACTAATATTTCTTTAGTATATGCTATGAAGTATCCCTACTTTGTTAGCTTATCTACTATTACTAAAATCGCGTTATAATCTTGTCCTATAATAGGATCTCTTAACTTTGGTAACTTAATAATAAAGTCTTATAATATAACCTCCTACGGTCTTCCTGGTGTTTTAATAGGTTGTAGCCCTCTATATAGCCTATGCCTCGTTGGCTTATTTCTCTGGCAATTTAGATATTCCTTTATAACTTATTTTGCTAGTCCCTAGATTTCTTAAATAACGTACTTCTTTTAAAGTCTTAACACTAAGCCTATAGCTCCGTTGTGCCCCTATATTATTCCCTTGTAAAACTCTTTTATAAACTCCTCTGCAATTAACCTTGGAATATAAGTAGCTTCTTTATTCTTGTATTGCTCTAAGTCTAGATCCTCTACCTACGCTTTTTAGATCTTCCGCGTTTAATTACTTTTTAGTGACTTATGGACCTGACTTTCTCTAGTTACTATAATCCTTAGGTAATTATAACTAATTAATCCGTCCTTGTCTTTTTGTAATAATACTCCTAATAGCTTATCGTTGTTCTGTAGTTTAGCCTTCCTGCTTAGAGCGTCTACTCTTATATTGTCTGTACCCTTGGTATGCTGAATTTCAAAATAGTATTCTGTAAGTATTTCCGCCTATCTAACCTGTCTTTGGTTAAGTTCCTTTATTATTAGGAATCCTGTAAGGTTCTTATAGTCCGTCTTAACTATAAATAGTTCTTTGGTGCCCTATAAGAATACTCTCTATTTTTTAAGTACTATAACTATACCTAACAACTCCTTGTTGTAGATGTCGTAGTTTAACTCTGGTGGTGTTTTCTTCCAACTATAGTATGCTATTGGATGCCATACGTCCTAGTGCTTCTATAGTAAATATACTCCTAGTGCGAAGTCTAATGCATCTATCTCAATAACCGTGTCTAACTTTAGTTAATAGATCTTGAGGACTGGTTCCTAGGTAAACATTTTTTTAAGTTTTTAGAATAGCTTCTTCTACTTGCTATTCTAAACCTATGGTTTCTCCTTTCTTGTTAACCTTATAAACGGCTTAATGCTCTTTAACTATTATGTTATAAACCTCCTATAGTAGTTGCAAACCCTTAGAAACGACCTTAACTATATAACGTTCTTAGGTTCTTGCTAACTTACTATAGCTTTAACTTTCTTTGGGTCCATGCTGATTTTTCCTAGTTTAATAATAAATCCTATAAAATCGGTTTTCTTTGTAAAGAACTTGCATTTCTTAATTGCTACTAGTATTTGTTCTTCCTATAGTCTTTCTAAGACCTACTTAACGTGTTCTCTATGTTTTTCCTTGTTCTCTAAGTAGATAATAATATTATTAAGATATGCCATAACAAACTCGTCTAGGTGTTCTCCTAATATACTATTAATTCGCTTCTAGAACGTTGCTAGTATATTTATAAGCCCGAATTGTATAACTAATGGTTTATATAGTCCTTCCTTTAACCTAAAAGCTGCTTTCCATTTATTGCCTTCCTTAATCTTAATCTGATGGTACGCCCACCTTAGATTTATCTTTATAAAGATTTTTACGTTGCCTATCCTATCTTAGATTTTGCTAATTAAGGGTAAAGGATACCTATTCTTCTAGGTGATGCTATTTAACTATTTATAGTCTATACACATTCTAAGTTTTCTGTTTTTCTTTAGGATGAATAATACTGGATATTTTACTAACGACTGCAACGGTCTAATATATCCCTTTTATAAGTTCTCCTAGATAAACTCTTTAAGTGCCACTAACTTGGTTTTAGTAAGCTTATAGATTGGAAAAAACTTTAGACTTATTCCCTCTTCTAACTCTATTTTATGGTCCCATGCTGTATATTCTAACAGCTTTTCGCTTTCCGGTGACTATAACTTTTTACTATACTTGTGGTATTTTTTTGGTACATAACTTAAGCCTTACTTAGTCTCTTTATATATTGCTCCTACTTGGTATTATACCAACTTGGTTTACTGTTATATTTTGCGTTATTAAGTATCTCTAATATTAACCTGATCTGTAACCTAATTAATCTTTAGATTATACTCCTGTAACTAAGGCATCCCTAATATTGCCTTGTCCTGTCCTAATAGTAGGATATTAAAAGATATTCTAACTAGTCTCCCCTTAATAGTTAACTAAATAGGTCCTATTTTAAGATTAATAATGCCTCCTCTATAGGCTATCTAATCTCCTGAAATTGTTGTAAGTAGATATAGGTGTTTTTTTTATATGTGTGGTAACCCTATCCTTTTTACTATTATTAGTGATATATGGTTCCTTATTGCTCCACTATCTATTAACGCTTTAAACTGCTAATCTTGCCACTTAACTTATAAATTTAGGTATTGTTCTTAAATTCCTTTAAGGGTTTAAGGCTCTAATACTAGTTCCCTTTAGTCCTATACGCCTCCCCTTTTCCTAACTGTTAGCTGCTAGATCCTGCCTATACTTAATCTAACCTTAGTTAATACTTAGTTTGTTTTTTGTCCTCTATATACTATAGATAAGTGTTCTCTAGGTACTCCCACTACTATTATCTATCTAGGTATTCTTCCGTAAGGAATCTTCCTGGCTAAAGTATTAAGTCCCCTTAACTTTGTACTTCTACTAGGTGCTATCTATATATATACTTAGCATCTTTAAACTGCCTTTTTTCTGATGCCTAATATATCCTTACTGGGTACTTCCGGTTCTTGTCTTTTGGTGCTCTATATATGTTACATGTGTTATCCACACAAGCTATCTATAATAGTGTATAATGCGTTAAGTGACTTGGGTCTACTCTTGGCTCGTTTTTACTTTTAAGTTTAAACCTCTATCTAGCTAATCTAACTGTTGGTCTTTCTTCTATAGGTACTAAGATTTATTGCTTACTTCTCTAGTCCCTAGATCCTTCTTCTAAGTTCCTTAACATTATAATTAATGCTTCTTTAATGTAACTTATATGTTTTTCCATAATAAGTTGGTCTTGGATAACTTTTTTATCTAGCTATATATAGAAATCTACCTATTTGTTATTGCTTTGTTGCCTATATCACTTTCCGTATAACTGGTTTAGTGTGTATAGTTTATCTATTAGAAAGTACCTTATTATCGCTATATTGTAATATCCTTTAGTATATCTTTCTTTGAATTTAACTAGAACGTCTAGATCCTCTTCTTATTCTAGTTTATCTAACTACTTTGCTCTAGGTGTCCCTGTACTAGGCCTATTAGTAATTCTTTATATGGGTGCTCTATCCCTCGTATAACCTGGCATAGCTGACCTTTTGTCTAGCTTTTGCTCTTACTATGCGATAATTCTTTGCCTAAACTTATCCATAGTTTCTTGTTTTCTGCGTCTTATAGCTAGATCCTTGAAGTCGTCTTGCTTCCTAATTTTAGTATTAACTTTTTAATCTTTAGGCTAAACACCGTACTTACTTAGAACTGCTGTGGTTCTTATTTATTTCTTAAAATCTTGGCTTTCTAATAACGTTCTTATTTGTTCCCTAAACTTGTGGTTCTTAAACTCGCGTCCTATACTTATTTATTTGTTACTAAACTGAGTTATTGCTCTTTCCTATCGGTTTTCGTCTATTATAGGCTCTTAAGCTGTCCTTATTGCGTCTTGCGAGTCTAGAGCCTTCCTTATCTCTTCTTAAGAATCTTAGACCTGTGGCTTCTTACCTTTTATAAGTGGTGAGCTAGCACTAGCAGTTGTCTGCTTGCTTAATTGTCTCTAGATATTATTCCTTCTATTTTATAAAGTGATAGATATTGTATCTAATGGTGTTATAATACCCGTTACTGATCCTTATTCTATGGTGGTTTTAGTTTCTGCTTCTATTTTAACTTCTTTAAGGTCTACATGCTCCTAGTAAGCTGCCTTTATTGCCTTATTATTAGTAAATGCTTCGCCTGTGTTAAATTTATTGTCTTTAATATCCAATCTGTAAGCTGGTTTGTTAGTTCCTCTAAACTTAGATAATAATGGCTCTTATAGCTAATAGCTTACGCCATATTTAGCGTCCTTATAAACTTGGTATATGTTGTTATAATAAAATATAAAACTATTAATTGAATACTCTTTTATTCCTTATAGTGCACCGTTGTCCCTCTATATATACGTGCCGTCTGCTAGTCTTGTTCCCTTTACTACGTGGTTACTTTAACTACCTCTATAGTCTCTGGCGAAATGACCCTGTTTTCCGCAATTTATATAAGCCCTATCTTTAAACTATCTTTCTTGCTATGGAGTCCGCCTAAATGTCTTCTGCTGCTAAGATCCCTAGTTTAGCCTCTGCTTTTGGGTTCTATAATTACTAGATTCTTAACCTCTAGGTTTCTATAGTTTCTTTATCCATCTCTTAGACTCTTTGGTACTGCTTAGGTCCATTAGCTCTATACTATTCTATAGTTTCTAACTCTATGTTAGTCGTTGCGTACTCTGCGCCTTATATAACTATGGAACTCTATTTTAACCCTTCTTGGCCTGTTCCCTTTAATAGATTCTATTATTAATCTTTATTAACTGGTTTATTAACTCTCTTAGAGTATCCACATCTTCTATTAGGATGATTGTGTCCTAGACTTTAGCCTTAAGTCCCTGTTTATACTATACTATAAGCGCCTTATTATTCCACTCGACCTATATGACTAGTGTTTAAAACTGCGTTATATACTTAATTGCTAAAGTGCGTTATACTAGGTTCTGAAGTTTTCGTTCTGCTATTGTGGTTGCTTTAGGGTCTCTAAATATTTACGTTAACCATTCTACGAACCCGTTCTAACTTGTAAATATATACCGTACATCTAGGTTAGTAGTCGTTATACTATTTACTTATATCTCTGTAAGGTAAGGTTCGAACCACTCTAAGGCTCTTTCTATTAAGAATAGTCCTGCGTACGCTACCTAATCTATAGGTATTGCTAGCTTTGCTCCCTCCTATATAACCTTAAAGTGCATTTATGTAAGAAACCCTTTAAGCTTTAACTTCTCTCCTAAAAACCGTTTAATTGAAGGTAACTTAACCTTTACTGCTCCAATTCCACTAATGCGCTCTTTAAATAGTTTACTATTGTCTTATAAATAATTAACCATTTCCTATAACTGACCTTGTGTTACTACTTGAGAATCTGTATCTGCTATACTAGTATCTCCTCCTAAGCCTAAGGTTATGGCTGCCGTCGATGGCGTTGTGACTAGTGCTTTGGGTGGTATGTTATTCGACCTTGTTTAATACTGTAACCCTAGTAGTGAATGTATAACGGAACCTTGTAGTAGGAACTACGGTGGGTCCTGTTATTAGGCTAGGTATATAGGTAAGAATAGTGCAATAATATAATATAACTGGTGGAGTGGTTGCCTAATAGATTAACTTTAATTATATTCTGAGATTTACTACGAAGAGAGAACTATCTGGGTAGGGACTGTGGTCCTTTAAATATACAACTATATGCCTAAGAAATCCCTTCGCTCTGTGAGGTATGTATGCTCTGTCTGCTCCGTTATAGATTATATAGATTATATAGATTATATAGATTACACCACGTGACCTTGGCTACTATTTCTTGTTATATAGCTCTACCGGATCCATCCTAGACCGTGCCTGTATTAACTAACTAGCTTCCTCCGACTCTTCTCTAAGTAGTTGTAATATTGTACTTAAGCTGTCCGTAACAACGTTAAATATAGAGGACTTAGACTTTAAAGTTGCCTTCCGTACTATGCAAGATATTACCCTAATATGGCATACAACTTTACTATAGCTGCTCGGTAACTAGCGCGCCTATAGAGTAAGTTATTAGGCAGGAGGTTAGAAGGCAGAGGGTTAGGACGCTTTAGTTAGGCGGGTATATACTATTACTAGCATAATCTATTCTTCTAGAGCTAAGAAGCGGTCTAATTTCTTTACTTTACTTATAGATATCTATTTTATAGGCTCTAGGGTAAAAAGGAGGGTGTTTAAAAAGCTATCTAGCTTTAGGCTATATTATAGCTATTATTTAGCAAATTATATTATAAATAATATTGCTAAGGAGGCAGAGATATATTAACTATCTTATATCTATGTCCTATAAACTCCTAGGCTAATTAAAAGAGCTCCTATAAACTTCTATAGGCACCTACAAACTTCTATGAACTTTTAGGCCAATTAGAAGGGCTCCTACGGACTCCTTTAGGGGCTAATATTTATAAAGGCATCTTAAGACCCTAGCGCACAACCCATAAACAGTGGTTGTATATAATAATATAAACTTTAAGGACATAAAACGCAATAAATTGCTTAGTTATACGTCTATTATGCGTTTGCTAACAACTACTACCGGAATTACCTTTATCTAGGCTACGCCAATTAATACACAATCTAACGAAACCGCTATAACTTAATAATATCTTCCGGTTACCTAGCTTTATTAGAGATAAGTTAACAGCAAAGATTAGCTATTACCTTATTGCTAATATAATAAAGGGGGTTTATCTATATAGGGTAGAGCGCGTCTTTACTAAAAGTAATCTTTTCCCTTAGATACTAAGTATACACTATATTAACACCAAGAAGACTAAGTTCTAGCAGTTTAGTACTATAATAGAAGATAAGGGTACTATCTAGGGTATATACAGCGTCTATAAGAATATCTTTCTTAACTAGCTTGGACTTTAGGCTCTGGATAACCCCTATAGCTCTACACATAACAACTTTACCAATTAACTCTAGCTTACCTATGGTAACCAGCTTACTGCGTATTATATTAGGTCGGTAAAACAAGAATAGGCCCACGCGGGTCATCCTTTTAACCGTTAAAACTAGCTCCTTAGTATACCTTTATAGTTCTATATTAAGATAAACCTATATAACACTATTATACGCACGCATTTGGCGCCTAAGGACTATTAAGAGGAGGCGCACTATTATCTAAGATCTAACGTTACTCTATAAAATCGTGCACCATTTATACAGGAGAACGCTAAGTACCATTAAGTGGTACCAATTATTAAGTAGGGCTTTATAGCGCGCATAACAGCCCTCTTTTATACGGCTATACAGCGCCAAGGTCTCCTTACTATAATACCTAAACTATCTAACCTATCTAATCCGTCATTATCGGAACGTATAGAGAATATCACTTAGGCGATTAGTTGCCTCACACTAGAGCGGTTCCTAGAAATAGTTAAGGATATTTAGTCTACTGCTTTTACTATTAAAGCATAGAGCGGCATGGACTTAAGAGGGCGCGCGTATAGCGATATTAAGTTTTAGATAATATGTCGCCTACTTTAAGAAGCCGAGCTACTTTTTACTATTTGGCATGCCGTTAAACATACTAATATAGGTATGCTATAACAGCTTATTAACCCCTCATTATCTACTTCTTTGGCGCGTTATAGCATAATTACAGCCGCGAGATGCTGTTCTATTAGTAGAATCTTACTGTCGGTATCACTTCCGGTAATACGTAATGCTATTGCAATAGTATAGGTGGTAACTGATTTTGATTGATGCTTATCAATTCTCCTATTCTATAGGTGGAATTTGGTGGATTTCTTGAGCTCGCTTAGCTCACGTAATCAACCCCTTTTGACTCGCGTTCGTAGGCAAGTTGCCGTAAATTGCCCTAGATTGCCGTTACGTGATGGCAATTTGCGGTTATATGACTGCAAGGACGCAACCTTGATCAGACACTAGGAGTATTTAGTTTTTAACGGTGCTTAAGCACGCCGCCTGCTAAATTCCACTACTTTCTACCTGTCGAATTCCACTACTTTCTACCTGTTGAATTCCACTACTTTCCACCTATTAAATTCTACCAAATTCTGCTAAATGGCTGAAGTAACTAATCACGATTTTCTATACCTAGTATGGAAAATCGCTATTGGCTCGCTTAGTACTAGCGCCTTAGCTACTAGCTTAATATCTTTATACTCTCTATTCCTATCTTTCCATCTTCTTCTCTTTCTACCTACTTAGTAACCTGTAGCTTAATTATATTCGTATTAATTAGGTCCTTTAACACTTGGTAAGGTTTTAATTTTATTATAGTATCTATAGGGTTACTGCCTCTATTAATCTATTTAATTTTTGCTATTTCTCTTCTCTTATACAATTATTATAAACATATTAGGTTAACCATAAGTTGTTTCTCTTATATTGTCCCGAGTTTAACTAGGCAGTTATATAAAGATTTTAAATTGGTATAAAGGGTAAATGGTAGTCGTTTAAGTTATAGGATCTTCTTAATAGTTGCTTTAATTATAGCTCCGGTATTAAATCCGTGGGCTATACTATATAGTTTAGATGCTAAGACGCTTTATGTAACTTGCTTGCATTTAATAGATAACTAATAGAGGATATTAGCCCTATTATCCTTGTCCGTGAGTATAATAATAAAGCCAATCTGAGAAGAGAGGTTATAGTTATTAGTAAAGGACGAGTCCGTGAATATTATTAGTTTAAGAGTGCTTGTATTAAGTTATACAAAGCGAAGTCCTTAGGAGGGATTATTAATTTGCTATTATAGCCGCTTATTAAGCTGCTTTATATATTCTTCCTTTAAGTTAACAACTTGTGCTATAAAGGAGAGGTTAAAGGCAGCTTCTAGTTAATAGACTGTGGCGATATAGGCTCCTCTTGCTCTCTAGGCAATATACTAGTCCTTTGGTGTAACTGCCTTACGGACTTCCCCTCTGGAGCTAGTTAGGTCTGTAGCCTTTATAGTGACCAACTTTAGGTTCTGGCATTAACGTTCCTAGGTAAGGGCTATTAAGTCCTTTTCTTGCCTAATGCAGCCTCCGTTAAACTTAATTAGGGTATTTAGCGTAAGCTTCTCTCTCTTCTTTACTAAAAACTTTGCTTCCTAAAGCCTAGCTTCTTTAGCCTCCGCAAAGGTTTTATTAGCAAGAAATAGTGTGTTATTAGTCTATAGTCCTACAATTTTAAAGCCGTTGCTATTTGTGTATAATAAGCAGGGGTTATATGTTGACTAGTTCATCCGTAGCTTATTAAGGTGGTGGCGGTGGTATATATTAAACCAATAGTTGCCAGCTTCTGGGACACTATAGAGTGGTTTAATAACTCTTAGAATTAATCTATTCTTTAGTTTAAGTTCTAATAGTAGGCGTATAAAGAAGTCTCTATTTAGGTGGGTACTGGACTATATGTAAGCTTATAAGATATCGCATAGGTATAAAAAGGCTGGTCTTCTTTTATTTCCTTATAGGGTTGCCGTAAGTGCTAGGATAATTCTCTGGCTAACACGTTAAATAGTTAGTAATTATGTTAAGACTAGATCTTTACTATAGTTGTTATAGGCTTATACAACCAGTCTAGACTTTTTAAAGGCCTTGTTTGTTTTAGCGTTTTTAATCTTGTTAATAAATTAGGAGTTAAAGATTCTAACTCCTTTTAGGATATCTACTGTATCAGTAAACTTAAAGATACCTTTCTTAAGTAAACCATTTATCTCCTTGCGTTGAGACTCTATAAATGACGGTAAGGTATACTTAGAGGTTATACTATCTGGTTTCGTTAGGCTGTTATTAATAAATATTAATATATCTGTAATGTTTTGCTATAACTTTGTTGGCGGTCGTCGTGTCCGTTTTAATCTTTAGGGGGGTATAGTAGCTGCCAGTTCCTTAGTTGGTTCCTTAGTTGGTTTCTTATTTAGTTCTTTAGTTGATTCCTTAGTTGGTTTTTCTGGTTTAGGTTATAGGTATGGTTTTACTGCTATGGTCCTAAAGTTAGTAGGTCTATTAGGGAGCTATATCTTATATATCTCTCCGTTAATTCTGAGTAGCTTAAATGGGCTAGTCTATCTACCGCTTTGTCTAGTATTGCCTTTACGTTATATGAGTACATCTGAGTTAAGGAGGAGGTTGTGAATTGTGGTAATAGATAGACCGTTTTATTGGTTTAGTATATTATTAACTTGCTTCTTTACCCTAATCCTTGCGATCTCCTCTATTGCCTTCTTTATAGCTGCCGCTTGCTGTGTAATAGAGGGTGCTAGTAGGTCGAGTTCGCTTATTTAAGGGTAGGCACCAAAAATAAGTAGTGTTGGGACTAGGCCGTCTGGGCTAGCTGTGTTATTGGCGGCTTTTACTGCTATTTATAAAGCTAGTTCTTTAGTTATTTCTAAGTCCTATAGTTCCTCTATAATTATCTGGTATGCTTAGTATAGTATTAGATAAGCTCTTTCTACCATTTTAATAGACCAGTGAGCTTTCACTAGGACGCTCTTGGTTAATATAGCTATTATTATAGCGTGCTATTAAAACTCCTTACTTACGAAGTTCTTCCCAGTATTGTGGGTAATGTAGTTAGGTAGTCTGATATAGGTGTTAATCTAGTATAGTTATAGGATATCCTATGTATGTTTTACAGAGATATTGCGTAGCTATCTCGCGGCTTGAAATCTGGTAGCTTTGTTAATAACATGGAGGATAGGGTTTCTGTTAATGTATATAATATTAATAAAGATGGAACGGTTAAAATCGGAGTCTTAGTTTTCTTGTAATATAAACTTAAACTATTTAGGAGATTTGCTGTGTTTCTAGTAGTAGGAACAGTACTTAGTGAGATAGTTAATAACCTGCTTATTAATGTTATTGTGGCCAGAGCGTTCTAATACTTTATGCAGCTTATTTGCCGATGGGTGTCCAAAGTGACGGTGGAGTTAGTGGAGTTTGGTAGTGGTTAGGTAGTAAGGGTTTTAATTAAATAAGTAGGTTATAAATAACTGCAGTAACTCTTCCTATAATAAGAAGGGGTGACCGAATTGGCGAACCACTGGCACCGATTTTGTTAGGGTAACTAGGACGTTTTTAAGGTTATTATAGTAGACCTTTAGTACGTCCATATCTGCGAGACACAGTAGGAAAGGTGTGTCGGCCTTTATAATATGGAACTTAACATTGCCGACTGGTGTATTAACTATGACGGAGCCAATGGAAGAGGTAGAACCGATACTGAACTGGACGTTAATAGTGCCAGCCTTTAAAGTATTGATAACGGTATTATGGGTCTTCCTATATGCGAGGTATTGTCTATAGCCAGCTATTAATCTCTTTAAGGCTCCTGTGTTAATTATTACTCTATAGAACTTGTCAGAGGTATATTAGCTAGTAGTAACGTAGGCAAATGGGTCTGAGTTGTTGTGGTAAGCAATTGGATTAGTGCCGGTAATTATATAGGTAAAGGATCAGTCCGCTAAGTCAGTTATAGTATTAATGGCTCCTTCGTGCTATATCGTTCCGAAAGAGGTAAGGAATAATTTGGTCTATTCCTAAGTTAGAAATAATAGTAGTGACTTAATATCAATTATAAGAGCTTCTATTACGTCATTAGTAGATTCTAAGTTAAGTTTATTATTATAATCTGTTCCCTTATACTTAGTAATATATTACTTGGCGTACCTATTAAAGCGGCGGTTAAGTCTATCTTTAAACTTCTTCCTTAATTTGTTGCGTTCTTCTCTTAAATATTTAGATAACTAGTAGCCTTCCTTATAACAAATAATGCAGCGCTTCTTTAATAATGCATATTGGTTGGATAAAGATGGTTATATTCTATAAGGTAATTGGGGGTGTTGTCTATAGTAGCAGCGGTTAGTAAAGAAGGCTTAGGGGTTCTTACTATTTAACTTTTTAAATATTGTAATAGAGGATTATAAGTTATTAATTAGACCAGTTAGGCTGTTAGAAGGTTTAAAGCAGGCATATTAGTACACTAGTAACTCTTAACAGGCGTTAATAAGCTTATTATAAAGGAACTTATCTATACGTAAATCTGGGTTAAGGCTATACTGGAGGTGTCTTAGTTCTTTAATAAGTAACTATAGGTAGTCTAAGGTTAACTTTCTAGCATTTTCGCTCTTGCCTATTATGGACTTTAGAGTTGTCGCGTTCTACCACCCTAGTATGCTACGTCTATACTTAGGTCCCTTAAAGTAGTTGCGTGTAGCGTTACAGATTTGGTTAAATAAAAGGGTTAGGGTGACATTCTTAAGGTTAGTGTAGTAGTGGTTAAGTGCTAGACCGTGTAGCATTATAGGGTAGGCTTTGACCTTAGCTTCTTAGGGTATATCAGCTCTGCTATAAAGGTTATAAAAAATAGTAAGTTTAAAGTTAAAGTTATCATTTTCTCCGCTATACTTGTTATCTTCTATGTACATCTTTGTAAGGTTTGTTAGCTTCTTGCCAAAACTCTAGGTTTAACTCTATCCCCTAGGTGGTTCTAGTTATAGGGTTAGGTTAATATAGTTAGGCTCCTATTATAGGGGTAGTATAGGGGTAGGTTAGGGTGTAGTGGGTAGTATTATAAGTAGGGTAGGGTTCGTGGTTGGTGAGATTAAGATTAGGGTTTTAATAGTACTAGTGCTGGCGAAGTTGTTCTTAAGAAGGTAGTTAATTCGTCCTAAGGTAAACTTTCCTCCAGTTACCATATGCTCCTTAATCTCAGGCTTAGTCTATTCTATAGGGTCTTCTTCTTGCAAGGTGTTAAATAGTAATTTAGGGACTGTAGTATTCCTGTACTTCTTTATCCATACGCTATTGGTCCGTAGGAACGTTTAGAGCTTTTAGATACCAATTTAGTTGTAATCCTTGAAGATTTATATTATAAAGTTTTGGAAATCTTCCTTATAGACCTCCCATAGTTTATCGTCCTTAAGGTCATACGCTTTGTATTCTAGGATCTTAAACTTCACAAATTTATTAATATCCTTTATGGTGGTTTTGTCGGACTGTAGGTTGATGCCTTTAGGCCATTTCTCCTGTCCTGCGTTGACTTGTGCCCTAATGTCTAATATGTTAATTATTGTCTTATTGGGTTCTGGCTAAAAACGCATAATAGACGCGAACTAAGGGCCTATTAAAAGGGTTGGTTCCTTAAGTACCTAACGCGTTTAAAATGCGTGATGGACGCGAACTAAGGGCCTATTAGATAGGGGTCGGTTCTTTAAGTACCTAAAGGCTGTATATGAAAAATTAAGGGCCTATTAGATAGGGGTTGACTTTTTAAGTATACGTTAACTAATACTCCTTGATGTAATCTGGGTAGTACAAAATGCGTAATAGACGCGAACTAAGGGCCTATTAAAAGGGGTTGGTTTCTTAAACACCTAAGGGCTGTATATAAAAAATTAAGGGCCTATTAGATAGGGGTTAACTTTTTAAATATACGTTAACTAATGCTCCTTAGCAGACGGGTTCGGTAGAGGCCTATAACAGGGACTGATTAAGCTTGTCTCTCTTTGTAGATAATACGTCTCCTAATCTATAATTACTGATTAGTGTTGGTATCACTTCCGGTAATACATAATGCTATTGCAATAGTATAGGTGGTAACTGATTTTAATTAATGCTTATTAATTCTCCTATTCTACAGGTGGAATTTGGTGGATTTCTTAAGCTCGCTTAGCTCACGTAATCAACCCCTTTTGACTCGCGTTTGTAGGCAAGTTGCCGCAAATTGCCCTAGATTGCCGTCACGTGATGGCAATTTGCGGTCACATGACTGCAAGGACGCAACCTTGATCAAATACTTACTTTAGTAAATTCGCCTAAACTCTAGTATATAATACTAGCTTTAGGGGTTATAAACTGGCTTAGGTCTCCTAATATGTATAAGGCTATTAATCTTAGACTAGAGTACCTAAATAGCAGCTATAAAATTGAGATAAAGTATTATAAGAACTCTACCTAAGATACTAATATTATATTTAATTAAGTATGTCTATTAAACGCAACGGTTAGGATAGTGCGTAGTAAGATAGAGTACACATTTGGCAAGGAGATATTGGGTGCTTATACGCGGGCTTCTACAGAACTTAACATATTCCTACTTGCTTGTACAATCTATTTAAGTAATCTAGCTATGCCGCAAGGCCCTAGGCAGTTAGTAGGCTTACAGCTATTTAACTCTTATAATATTCTCTATACTAGTATAGACGTTTTAGCGGAGAGGATTAAGTAGTTTAACTAGCTCTATATACGGGACCTATATTTAGCCACTACTTCCTATCCTCTTCTAGATACTAATAACCTAACTAGCTTTACGGATATACAAGAGTTTACTAATATTATTGGCGATGGGTTAGATAAGGTAGATCTTACCTCTAACTAAAATATAGGCTAGGAGCTGGACGTCTTTTAAGCTCCTACGCAGACATTACCTAAACTACTGTAAACTCCTAGGCCAATTAGAGCGCGCGCTAAGCCCCTTACTACTATTATTCCCTAGGGTCTCCTAGCAAACTGTTATAAACTCCTAGGCCAATTAGAACACGCGCTAAGTTCCCTATTATTATTATTATTCCCTAAGGTCTCCTAATAAACTGCTATAAACTCCTAAGCCAATTAGAACGCGCGCTAAGTTTCCTACTATTGTCGTCATTCCCTAAGGTCTCCTAGTAAACTGCTATAAACTATTGCAAACTCCTAGGCCAATTAGAACGCGCGCTAAGTTCCCTACTATTATTGTTCCCTAAGGTCTCCTAATAAACTACTGTAAACTCCTAGGCCAATTAGAACGCGCGCTAAGTTCCCTACTATTATTATCGTTCCCTAAGGTCTCCTAGCAAACTACTGTAAACTCCTAGGCCAATTAGAACGCGTGCTAAGCTCCCTACTATTGTCGTTGTTCCCTAAAGTCTCCTAGTAAACTACTATAAACTCCTAGACTAATTAGAACGCGCGCTAGGCTATAAGCTTACGCACTTTAAGGAGGTGGGAATAGTTATGGTATATTTAAGCGGCAGAACAAAGACAACCTCTATTCTAATACTACTACTTTAGAGCAGAGGCCCATTATACTTACTCTCTCCATCCATCTATACTAAAGCAGAGGCCTGCTATACTTACTCTTTCTATCTATCCATACCAGAGCAGAGGCCCGCTATACTTGCTCTCTCCGTCTATCTACACTAGAGCAGAGGCCTGCCATACTTGCTTTCTCTACCTACCCTACCCTAGAACAAAGGCCCCCTATACTTATCCTAACCCATAACGCCTTACAGTTAGGCCTTTCTAAGACACTAGCTTTTACTAGAATAAGGTTAAAGCTTACCTATAAAGGATACCTTACAGTTAGGCCCGCCTAAAATACTAGCTTCTTTACTTATACGGGATCTAAACTAACTAGAATAAGGTTAAAGCTTACCCTACAAAGGATATACCAAAGCCGCTATATCTACCCCTCTAACCTAAACCCAGATAAATAGAATAAGGGCTTTTATAACGCCTTATAGTTACCTATAAAGAATAACTTATAGTTAGGCCCGCCTAGAATACCGGCTTCTTTACCTATATAGGATCTAAACCAACTAGAATAAGGTTAAAGCTTACCTATAAAGAGATACCAGTCTCCACTATGGCCATTAATCCCACACTATGCCTTCTTACGCTGTTATACCTAAGCCCCTAGCTCCCAGAGGAGGCGGCGGCGGCCCCTTTAGAAGAAGAGACTAAGGGGGAGGAGGCGGCGACCGTGAGCCTCTCCAGGACTTGCGCCGCCTTAATAGACTGCACCCGCCGGAGCGGGCCGCCACACAATAGCGAGCACAGGCGTCACCGGGCCTGCTTACCTGCTAGGAACCCTTTCTAGAGTAGGCCTAGCACTCCTCGTCCCTTACTTAGCAAGCCAAGCACCAATCCTCTCTCGTAAGCTACTTACCTAGCTCCATCTCTATAATCCTCCTAATATAAGAGGTGTTTTTGGCGCCCACTAACACCAGGAGGTCCAACCACCATTTGCCCGCAACTATAGGTATATAGTTAACAGTAGCCTTCCTATAGAGGGCCCAGTTCTATAGGAGCCACTATTAGTCCACCCACTAGGCAGCCGCAAAGCCAGCCTAAGCAAGGGGCAGCAGCAGGGCCGCGAGCAGCAGTAGCGGTAGTGGTGGTAGTAGTAGAGGAGGAGGTGGTGGTAATAGTAATAGTAATCTATATGCTATATTAGCTAACGTTTAAAACATAAGGCATTGCAAAATATATAGTAGATTAGGCTACTAGCCAAAACCATTATTATTATTACTATCGTCGTTGCCGCTAAGAGGTATTATAGGAGAGGGATAGGGGATAGGGGCGGGGACAGGGACGGCAATAGGAACGGGGATAGGGGGAGCGTAAGCACGGCAAGGGCAAGGGGGGCTATAGAATTAGTTAGTAAACGGTCTCTCTAAGTAGGGAAGTAGTTAGAAGCTTAGGTTAATTTGCTAAAGCTTTAATTAACTACTTAGTATAGGAAAATACTTATAGAGGATGCCGGACGCAACCCAAACGTAGGGCTCCGCGATAGAGTGTAGAGGCGGCGGCAAGAATAGTCTCTTTACTAATTAAAAAGTTTACTAGGTATAAAAGCACCTAAGCTACAGGAGAAGTCATTATAAACAATTTTTAAAAAAAATTGGTATTATTATAGAGAGAACTTAGGGGCGTAGATAACTGTAAGTACTAGCTTATCTACTTTACCTTTATAAATACTTACTACAATCTAATACTTATTCACCTTATTAATTAAGTTACTAGCGCAAAACTTCTAAAGACTCCTATAAACTCCTAGGCTAATTAGAGCACGTTATAATATTTTAAGCAGAGGTCGCGGGTTTATAGGTAAGATTCTATATAAAATCCGCTATATAAACTCCTACCAACTCCTGCTAACTCCTACCGACCCCTACTAACTCCTACTAACTCCTAGACTAATTAGAACACGCTAAGGTAGAAATATTACCTTTATAATATATTATTAGGACTTCCGCTAACTCCTAAGCCGTTATTTAAAACTGCTATTATATAAAACCCTAAGCTACCTATATCTACAATTCTGTAAGAAAATTCTCTTTACCCCTTAGTATTGCTTTCCTAATACACCCAGATCTAGTTTTTAGAGTAAATATAAGTATTATATCTATATTTATATCCCTCTCCTATATAACTGTCTAACGTTTAGTAGGTAATTCCCTTTAGTTACTAGCTTATCTTTTTTAGCTAGGCGTTAAGACCTACAACTAGGATATAACTAGAACGGCGGGCTAAGAATTAAGAATAGCTATAACTTAAGAGTTAAGAACAGCAACAACTTAAGAATTAAGACCGGCCGTATCCTAGGAGTTAAGAACTACAACATCCTAAGCATTAGAAGCAGCAACATCCTAAGAGCCTATAGCGGACGTACTATGCGTTATAGGCGTAGAGATCAGTCTCTAAACATCCTTAAGTACCTACATTACACGTTTAATACCCTCTAGTACGGCTAGAAGTAAAGTACTAGATAGAGAGCTTGGCGCGCTAATCCTACTAGTAACCTAACTTCTAAGTAGCGAAGCTAGTATATCTACTACACTCTATACTACCTCCCGTATAGCAACCTGGACGGCAAGGCTATTATCCCGTCACTAAACGTACGTAGTATACTCCGCTAGTATAGACAGCTACTCTAGCAACTTGCGTACCACTAAGGCCTTGCCCTAAGTAGCTTTTGCCCGTCTCTTCTACGCTAGATTGCTCTTATAGGTAATCCTAACCGTCTTAGCTATACTCCTTAATCGCTTAATTAACTAATCGCCATAGGTATTGCAATATCGCTATAAAATAAATAGGGGAGCCGTACTTCCTAGTAAACCCGCCGCAAGTATCTCCTAGAAGGTATTAGGTATAGTCCTATTATATAGATGCGCAAGCTGCCAGCAACATTTCTCGTCTATAAATACAGACAATGGCATAGGGAAGCGTCGATATTTACTAGCGTATATTAACTCTACCTACTTAACCGCCCACTTATTAATAAACCCTAATATAATATTAGGCTAGGTACTAGCCCTTAGCCAATAAAACGGTGCTAGAGCATTAGGGGCTAATATAAACGCAGAAAATAATAAGGGATTGCATTAATTATAACACTAATTAGTTAGGGCGCGAATAATACAGTTTAAAACCGCTAGTGGTAACCTATCCTCTCCTAGGAAGGTAAGGAAGGCCTTTTAATAGCATTTACTATTTACCATTTCCTTCTATTTAGTTAATATCTTCTTATAACTAGCTATCTCAGCCTTTAACCAGAATGGAAGGTCACTATTAGCTATAGAATTGCAACTTATAGCTAATTTCTCCAAGGCGATACTCTCTACATTACTAATATCGCTAGGCATATAACTCTAGATAAGTTAACTCCATTTATATCTAGTAGGTAGGCTATTACGTCCTCTCTAAGGCACTTAAGTGGGCCGCGGCTTTACATATAGTAGTTATAGCTTCCGTCCTAGCCTATTTACTCCCTCTATATTAAACGCCCAGTGCGGTAAGAAGATAAAGCCTATACTAGTGCGATTCTTCTCTTATCTGCCTTAACCAATTCACTACTACACGTCGCCTAGGCTCTTTATAATTAGAAACCCCCAAACAATTACACGCTTAATATTAGCGACATTTACACCTATACTAAGGGAGGTTATAGCTATTATAATTTAGATAATAGAAGAAGGCTTCTTAAACTCTGCATACTATTAGTTATAATTATACTCCTATATAGTAGCGGTAAACTCCTAGATTACGCTACTAATACAAAAAGCCTCGTTATTATTGGTGGCCCCTTTTATATACGCCTTAGACTTCTAGAGCAGCATATTCTAGAGATACTCTACTACATCCCAAACAGAAATTCAACTATTAATAAAGACTATTGTCTTTAGTATACGTATAAGTGTAGGTATTCTATTACTATCTATATAGTCGTCTAATAGAAAATATAGGTTCTCCTATAGGTCTACCTTTCGCCTAGAAATTGGCTATATATATATAAATACGTCCGGACGATTAATAGATGTTTTTATAACCTTAGTCTAGTACAAACAAACGCTAACTACTTGGAACCTAGCGCGTAATAAGACTAATCTCTCTACCTTCTTATTAAGTATCGCAGAATAGGCAAACTAGACAATACTTAGACGGAGGATTATCCGCAGCTCGCCTAGCATTAAGTAGGCCAGTTAGAAGCTTTCCCAATCCTTTACCAGATAACATTTATTAATTATAACTAGCTTAATCTAAAACTGCAGCTCTGGCCCCTTTAAGGCGTCCTAGAATAACTTTATTAACGCCTATTTAAGTCCAAAAAGTATATGCGTATACACCCCTTCCTAAATCTTTGCAATTAAATCCTTCTCCTAACTTCTTGTCTTAGCGTTAATAAAAACCAGATTAAACCCATCTATCTTCTTAATATTATCCAACTGCTCATTACTAAGCTTATTTAATGGTATTATCTAGATAGTAATCTTACCGGTAAGGACAGAATACGTATAGAAGATTAGACTTTTACTAAAGCCTATATAGGCAATAAGAAGAGTGTCGCCTTTCCTAAATATAAGCTAACGTAGAGTACGCACCTACTTATTGCGCGGCTTAAAGTCTTTAAGCTATAGACAGGTTTAAAGAAGAATTCGCTAAAGACAAAGGCTAACAACCTTATGCTGGAATAGTACATTCTCTATATACCCTACCTGTTAAATAACTAATAGTAATTGCTTTACGCTTAGACTCTAAATTAACTATAGAGTCTCTAGGATAGAACCACAATTAGCTAACAGTTATGGTGTAGGTAACTCTACTGCCCTACCCTAAGATCTATACTATTAACCCCAACGGTCAGCGCCCTTCTTCTTCTTCTTCGGTTTAGGCCTATATCTCAGCATCTACCTAGCTTAGCCTAGGGGCTCACATAAGCTCATCTAATTGGCCTAAGAGTTTATAGAAGTTTATAGAAGCTTTTCTAATTAGCCTAGGAGTTCACAGAAGTTTATAAAAGCTCTTCTAATTAGCCTAGGAGTTTGCAGAAGTTTATAAAAGCTTTTTTAATTAGTTTAGGAGTTTATAGAAGCTTATAAAAGTCCCTAAAAGAGTATACCTAACTAATAACGCGCTACAAATATTGTATAAGTGTAGTGTAATTAGGCAAGCTGTTTATAATAGGGTATAAGAGGTACCTTATAAAGTTTAGTAGTAAATGGAGTTATAGTAGTGGAGTATGGTTACTGTATTAATAAGGCTAGTTAGGCGTAACCGGGTTTAAAAACGCGTCTTTAAACTTTAAGGTTATACTTTACCCCCTAATACGTTAATTAGCTAGTTAAATTTGCTAAAATATACTAGTAGAGGATGTTATAATTTAATTGCATTAGGAACCGTAGCTGTAGCCGCTATATTAACCCCATTATAGTTACTTAAAGTTAGTATACGTTAAGAATCGCGCCCAGTTTACAGCAAACGCGCGCCCATAATCTCTTAGACGCTTCGCAGAGGAATTTTGGGGTTACAGGGGGGCTAGGGAGTAGCGCGACGTTCTATTGGCTCAGGAGTTTGCAGGAGTTAGTGCGCGCCGCTAATTGGCTCAGGAGTTCGCACGAGTTGGCAGAGTGGGGCTGTGGCGGGAGAGTGGGGCCATACAACGCCACAAATTCCTCGGAGAAGCGGCTGAGGCACTTGAGATAAACTGAAGGATGTAATCGCAGAAAAAATAGTAGGCTCTTCGCGAAAGCGAGGGGGCCTCCTACTAAAGGGTTTGTAAAAATATAGGAATTTGGTACGCAAACCGAGTATGTCCAGGTTCACAGGAGTGATGAGATTTCAGTGCTGCGCCTCCACAAGACTGGTGCACAAGGCTGGCGTGGCGGTGCTGCGTCTTATCCGCTGGTAATGCGGCGATCTGCTGAAGCATCGATCTAGAAGACTCCCACTGATAGAGTCTTCGTGAGAGCTTGTGACTTCAGCCTCATTCATCAGTTGATTAGGACGTGCCTCATGGCGGCCCCTCCCGCCGGTTCTGTAGCCGCGGTAGATACGATCCAGCAAGCGTTCGAGGACTTCGAACAAACAGTAACGCCTAACGACTCCTACACATTTTCCGCGACAACTTTGGGGAATGTGCGGCAGGCGGCCCTCGATGTTGAGCGGTTGCTGGCTGCTCGACAGTCCCTTTGCAATGTGGCCCGTCTTGAACCATTTTTCGCTGGGTTAGAACATTACTCAAAAGTCATCGAGATCCTCTGCAATGGAACTCCTTACCTTCCCTGGATTTGGGCTCCCGTCAAACTTACCTTGCAGGTAGGTACTGTCATTTGCATGTCCCAAAAGCCTTCGCGACTCGGCTTACTTAAACAATCCGCAGCTTGCTTCTGAGCATATCGAATCTTTCAAAATCATTATCGACGCATACGCGCAGATTGCAGAGACACTGCCACGATTCGATAGGCTAGGTGAAGCTTTCAAAGCGAATCCGGAATTCCAGCAGGTCTTAGCTGTCTCTTATGCAGATATCCTACGGTTCCATAAAGAAGCCTACATATTTCTTCGCAGGAGCGGTTTGTCCACTCCCCCAGGCATTTGGGAGACCTAAACTGAATGTTGCTCAGGTTGGAGTACCTTCTTTCGTTCTTCATGGGGCCGCTTTAATCGTCGATTTAAGGGTATTCTCGCAAACCTATCGAGACATTCAGACAGGGCTTCCATCAATATTCAATATCAGTATGAGGCCGTATTGATATTGATATTGAATAGTAATTCAGTATTGAAAAGATATTGAATATTGAATTTTTGCCAAGCTTCCATACAAATATAGGCTGCGAACCGTGTATAATCAAGGCCTTAGTATAAACGTACGCCCAAAACGGACACCTTACATCCAAAATAGCCACCTTATACTGTCCTATAGCCTTTATACACCTTATTATACTCTACTACGTATAACAGAGTATATATTTCTAATACTTATTATAGCAGAAGCCATAAAACTAGCTGTTTTATATACTTTTATATATTCTCTTTCAATATTCAATACTGATGGAAGCCCTGCATTCAGAGTTAGTGGATAAGGAGGCCAATGCCTGGGATATCGCTGAAGCACAGAAATGGAGGAAGGAAACAAGGCTTTGGAGAGAAGAATCTCTTTCGGAGATTGCCAAGCGGGAAAGGGAGCAAGCTTCCGCCCAATATCAGTCAGTACTCTTATGGTTGGAGGCCAAGGACTCAGAACAGGACGACATTTTCGATGCGCTTTCAAATTCCAGTTATCCAGGAACATGTGAATGGATTTTAAAGAATCCAAAGATAGTCTCTTGGCTGCGGCAAGAACAACATGAACCATTCCTATGGCTTATGGGAAAACCTGGCTCTGGCAAGTAAATTCAAGTTTCGCCCTAATCTTGATTTTCTAACCCAGTTGGTAAACCGCCCTATACAGCAACTAACATATGGGAAGGCAAAAGCGTTATGACTAGCAGGATCGTTCATTTCCTCCAACAAGATAAACAAACAACTATACTGTACCACTTTTGTACGTATGTTTCGTCGCTATCGACCCGATATGGCCATATTCTCAGATCGTTGGTTGCCAAGCTGCTCCGAGGCAACAGCGATCTTCTGGCATATGTCTATGAGGAATATGTCTTAGACCGCAAGACTGCGTCGCCAACAAATTTGGAACACCTCATCCTAACGCTTTTGCCTTCTCTATCAAGTGAACGGTCCAAGGTTACAGTCAGAATCATCTTAGATGGATTAGACGAATGTGAGGAGGACCAGCAACAGCGTATCATAAGCATATTAGATCGCGCCAGTCGCTTGCCGACGACTAGCACCGTCTGCAAAGTACTTGTATCGAGTCGAGATACCCCAAAATTGACAAGATTGTTGAGGAGAAAACCTTCTATTTCTTTCAAAGATGAAATCGCAGCCGTGTCGAAAGCAATACAATACTACATCCAGAAAAGATTGGATGATATGAAACTGGAATTGTTGGAGTTGCAGATAACTGATTCACAAATCGAGTATGCTAGGAATGCTATCGTAGCGAAGTCTGATGGTATGATTATCTGTCTATTTCCGATTGAAGATACTATTATTTACTGGCATTGGAAAGGGATGATACTCTGGGCTCGACTTGTTTTAGACATGCTCAGCTCAGAAGTTTTCAATTTCAACGACATGAAAGCTGCAGTCGATTCCTTGCCCAAGGGATTGCCAGAGTTGTAAGCACCATCACCTATGGTTCGCTAGGAGTTATCTTTAGCTAACGTCTTCTTAGCTATGGTAGAATTCTGAGTCGGCTTTATGCGCAATTGGGCTCCGCCTCCCTTGAAAGAGCCAGGCGCACCTTATCATGGATTGCGTTCGCAAAAAGGCCGATGAAAAAGTTCGAGTTGCAGACAGTCATTGACCTCCACACGGAAAATACCGTTCTCACTCCTTTACTCCCTGATCAGGCGTTTGACTTGTGTAAACCGCTGATAGAAATCACCTCAGAAGGCATACTCCGATTTGTGCATTTGTCAGTCCAAGAGTAAGGGTATCAACCCACTAGACTGTGACATGTCCTAATAATACTCACCACCCAGATATCTTGTGGATCCTACGAGTGGTCCTTTTCTTAGAGAGACTATCGGTTGTCATGATATGTCTTTAGCCTGTGCGGCGTATCTTACCAACGCTCTGCGAGTGCTCAGCCCGTCTTTCTCCGAGCATGATCGAATTTGCCTAGTCGGAAAGGGCCTTCACGGGTTTCACCTCTATGCCCACGAGTTCTGGATCGAGCATCTGTTAGGATTCGCAAAGATTGATGGCGACATTGTCACAGGAGGTTCCACCCCCTTATCACGCTTACTCCATGAGTTTTGCAACATGATTCACCCATCTAACGCATTAGATTCAACCATTATGGATGGTGATGCCAGACCGTCAAACTGGGATGCAAGACTGGCTCTGCTCGCAGCAGATGATCGTATATATGCCGCTGTTGCCTCTGAGCTCTATTCCCGTTCTCGAACAAAAGATGGAGCTCGCACTTGTACGTAAATATCCTATTCCGTATTCGAGCTACAATGAAGCCTAATGTTATGTTTTATAGCAAATTCTGGCCGGACTCCAAGTACTGCGCTAACACAAGCTCTGAAGACTTATCAAAACACTGTGCAGCTTCTTCTTGACTCTGAATCGTATCCTGGATTAAGCCGGGAAGAACTGGAGACCTTCAAGACCACGCATAGGACTGAAGCATACACTTGCCGATATTCTCGATGCCCACGTGCATCCAATGGATTCAAATCAGATCAGTTGCGTTGCCAACATGAAAATGATGTACACAGACAATCTCTGAAATGCACCGTGCCTGAATGCAAGTTTGGATTGTCTTTCGCATCTAATAGAGCACTGAAGAGTCATATTCAAAAGTACCATTCCCTACCCTCCACTAAAAATTACCCGCAATCGATACGGCGCTTGCTTCCGCCATCTCAAGGTCCACTAGTGCCACCAGGAGTGCCACCGCAATATTACGGTCAGATGCCCAACAACCATATTATGAGGGCCCCGAGCTCCCATCCTGGTTATAATCCACAGTATACTCCACAACAAATGGAACTAATTACCAGAAATGGTGGTCGGATGCCAAACGGAGCTACTTGGCCAGGTGGTCCCCCGCAAATGATGCTAAATCAGGGTCAACAACAAGGCCCTATGGGGACGTCCCAGCAGCGGAATGCGATGCCTCCTCCACCAGCGCCGCCCACCGGCGGCGAGCCGGGACGTACAAACCCCTCATCTCCACAGCAGTCTGCTGCACCCCCAACACCTTCACAGGCTCCAAAAGCGAACCCGAGGGGTAAGAAAGACAACAAGGAGACGAAGAAGGTGAGCTTAGTGCTTCATATATATTTGGTCATTGTTGATATTCATTATAGAAGTCTGCAAAGAGGAATGCGGCAACTATAGGTGCGACTCCAGCCTCAGAAACAGAACACCCTCCAACTCCCACACCTGCGACGCCGATCACGCCAATGCATTCCTCTTCTTTCAATAAACAGTTTCAGCCAGGCAGGTATCAAGACAAATGACATAAGCTAGCTGATAGGTAGAGACAGAATTGTACGTGTGATCTGTTTTATTCAAGGTGGCTCTAAGAGCCCTAATATACATAAGGAATTGACCCCCTACAGGGGTCCCTAGAGAGTGATGATACAGGTTGAAACTAGACTGACACCGTCTGATACGGACGTCGAACAGCACCCGTCGCACCTCTGCAGTAAAGCTACCTCCGTGGCCAACAAACAGCAGAATGGGGCAGGACAGCAACCTAACGTGCAACCACAAGCTCCAGCTGTGGCTCCCGCACCCCCAGTGCAGCCGGCCCCAATTGATGCCAACGGAGCACCTTTTGGAAATATCACCGAAGATGTAAGCTAAATGATATTACTATTAGGGACCTTTAGCCATCGATTTTGACGGCATATTGACGCTACTTTGGTGTGCATAGCCACAATCTAGGCCTAATCAAGGAGTCAGGCCCGAGGACCGTCAACCTCCATATTGACGAGTTCAATATGGGGTTTGACGGCCCATTGTAGTTAGATCTTGATAACTAAGCACGTTGTTTCAACTGCCCTCCACGTGTCCTCATAAACGGATCTATGGGCGATGCTATACCAAGGGGCATTTCTCCCCATAACTTTTAATTTATAACTTCTATAGAAAAGCTTTATATTATAGAAATATAGAGCTTAATAAGGCGAATCCAATAGTTCAAAAAATTTAAAATTTTATTCAGTATTGGTAAAGATATAGCCGTCTTAAATTGTACCGGTCGCATTTCGCCTATTCGCGATCAAAAGCTGTATTTTGCTTCTCCCTTTCTACTACTAGCTTTGTCAGGCCGTAGATATACCTCTGCTATGTGCATCGCCCATACAAACTCTATGGAATCTCTCATTTTGATGGGGTAGATATTGCTGAGTAACCTAACGCACGGTAACGCACGGCTATTGTGGCTCATCAACTTCTAGCGTCAATATTTGGCTAAAGGTCCCTATTATCCCTTAACTTGTCGAAGTGCAACGCCAAGCTGCACCGTGCACGAACACGGTGCTGAGCTGACCAAATAGGCTCAAACAAGAGGTTCTGATTGGCTATATCCTTATCGATAACGTAGGACCAAAGACGACGGGTTAAGGGATAAACGAGCTTTCTCACAGCAGCACAGGGCGGTTTTGGCCTCGATTTTGGTCCTCTCGACGGACCCGACGTTCTTGAGAATTTCGATTTCGACTCGTTTCTCCACACCGAAGATAACAGCGCCTTCGGTTCTCTGAGTGGTGACTTTAATTTCGGCGGCCCGGATGGTGTTAAGGCAAGTACAGGTGACCTTTAGGCGTCCGAACTGCTCGTTTTCTACTCCTTACCTGTCTCTCTTACCACCCTCTCTGCTTCACGTTTTCTCTTATGGTATAAAAGGGACCAAATAAATTACCACTCGCATTTTCGTCTCTCTTAATAGCGAATAGGATACTTGAGGCACACTTTCTCAAACCTATGTTTATTGCCAAATTTAGATTACCAAAGCCACCATTTGGTCTCAACATTCTGTTTTCTGGATAGCCCAAAGGCGGCCAACTTCCTAGGGACATTAATCACTCTCCGAGCGTTTATGCTCTCTTTGCATCTCTTTTCCACTTCAGAAAAACGATGCCATTGGTGGATAGTCGTGGCTTGGCAATTTCTCAGGAATTGACACGTTCATCAATTATCAAGTTTAGAACCTTCAATCAAATTCTCACTCGTGAATTAAGCGCACCTTATTTAGACGAATGTTTGAGGATATCAAGGCTCGGTGCTGGTACTCGTGGCTGCGGGCATTCTGGTTGCTGTTTGCTGGGTGAGAAAGGAGGGTTTATGAGACCAAACTCATGTATAAGACGATGAGAGTGTCATCTTGGGGTTTGAGCCGCTAAGCATATGAAATTCTTGCCGTGAAGTATTCAATGTCGGTATACGTTTTGGTAGTTACGCCATCGTTGTTCAGGGAATAGACACGAATGTACAAGATTACAGCATAGCTAAAGAGCTTTGAGGTAGTGAGGCAGAATCGATGCTGGACACATAAACGAATCAATCAGCAGCTCGATTGTAGCGCATGGCCACAAACGTCAGCAAAAGCAAAAATGAAGCAACCTACCCTTCTGACAGCAACCTTATTTCATCGTATCGGTGCCTTTTGTTTATTTCTAATAGCAATAACCATTATTCCCTTATTAAAGCGGGAGTAAAAAGAAAAAAGCTCGACAAAGAAGAGAGAGTCTCGGTCCGTCGGTGCTCGCATCCGCGTGATCGGAGAATATCCTGCTTGACAGAACCTGCGTCGCATCCAGCCGATATCGCATGGCCACGAGGATAATAATATTGGCGTGTCTGCATTAAATGCCATCAAAGGGAGATAAATTTGCATGACAAAACAATATACTCTTATCTGTATAGTGACTGTCAGCGACCTTCCTATTAAGACGAAAAGCTAAGCAGGTAAAGAAGGTGCCGATCTCTCTGTGAAGTCTCCCTCTGTCTCTCTCTCCCTCTGAGTCTCCCTCTCTCGCCGGCTAGTGCTGCCGAACGAGATCAGCGCCACATGTTGGCAAGTAGTGGTCATCTGTGAGGAGCATTAAGACTGCGGGCAGGCCCTGCTACCCATGCGGGCACGACACCTTCGTCATCCATCGATTCCTCACTGCTGATCCTCGGCTGCACTACCAACACCATCAATCCTGAAGACTTGATGCAATCCTTCATATACGCCATAACTATACCCACTATCACTTTATCCGACCTGAGAGAACGTCTTTGATAGATAGCTCCTTAAGCTTGCTACAATTTCCCTACTCCACCTCCCAAACTCCAACTCGCCACTGTCAAGACAATGGACTCTCACAAGCCCCCTCTCTTTACCCTCCCTGCCGAGCTCATTCATCATGTTCTCTCTTTTCTCTCCCCTCTGGATCTCGTCGAAGTTTCTCAAACCTGCCATCTCTTGCACAACCACACTCTCTCCGACCAACTGTGGCAACCCTTCGTCCAAGCCAACGTTCCCGGAACCGTCCTTAAAAGCCCCTACCCAGCCACATCCTGGCGGTCCCTTTACATAGACCACCACCCCTACTGGTTCCTCTCCAAGCACAAGATCTGGTTCGCCGACAACCAGCACACGGGCAAACTGCTCATCGCGCGCTACGACCCGCGTCTCCCAGCCATCGAGGCCTACGCCCTGGTGGCGGAGCGCCGCCAACCCACCATCCCGCACTGGCACTGGAACCCGAACGCCATCATCCACACCTTCTCCCCGCGCATCCAGCTCGACCTGAACGCGCCCGTCCTCCGCCTCGACACCGCCGCCCTGGCGCAGGCCCGCCGCACCGGCCCGGACACCGGCTCGCGGCTGCAGCGCGAAATCCCCATGGCCGTGCACGGCATCACCACCACCACCTCGGCGGGGCTCTTCTCGCGCCTGCTGCTCTCGCGCCCCCTCCCCCCCGCCGCCATCACCCCCGGCACGCGCGTCTGGCCGCCCGCCACGATCCCCGCGCCCGAGCGCACCCGCCGCGAGAGCGTGTCGCGCTACCGCAGCTCCGGCCACCGCCCCGGCCGGCTGTCTGAGCTCAGCAGCACGACGTTCCGGCTGCGCAAGTGGGTGCAGTTCAGCGGCCGCGCGCCGCAGCAGGGGCCCGGCATGCGCGTCGGCGAGGATGTCGCCACGTTCGCGACGCTGGATCCCGCGCTCTACACGCCGACGGCCGCGCGGCCCTGGCGTGGCATCTGGTGTGGGGATTATGCCGGGCATGGGTGCGAGTTTCTGGTCGTTATGCAGCCGGAGGAGCCGGGGCGGTTGCCCGAGGCTGCGGAGCGGGCGTTGACGCGGCGGAGTGCGAGCGTGGGGAGTGAGGAGAGTGGAGGTAGCGCGGCGATGGGGGCAGACGACGGGGGTGGAGAGGGGGCTGATGTGGAGGCGGGGTTGGGCGCGCTGCGGATCGGGGTGGAGGATCCGGAGGAGCGGAAGTATCGCGGGCGGATCGAGGCGGTGAAGTTGACGGGCGATCCTAACATCCCGCGCGGCGAGTATACGTTCATTGCGCCCGATATCAGCCGGGATGGACTGCTCCGTGTTGCGCAGGAGGAGATCTTTAAGGGTGCGAGGGTGATTAGGTGTGTGGGGCATATTGCTGCGGCGGGGTTTCGGGAAGGTATGTCTGTCAAGTCTGACTCCTCCTTTTCCTCTCTTTCCTTTTCCTTCGCCATTTAATAGTCATCTAAAAAACCTATTTGTGCTGCAATTTTGATCTTTCAAACGGTGTCTATGGTTTCGGAGTATGGGATGGAGCTAACAGCACAATCCCCAGACGACTTCATCCCCTCCCAACTCATCCTCATCTCCCACGACAAACTGGCACAGTACTGGGAGACATTCGGCCATGTGTCATTCTACCAGCGCGTCGACATCGACCAATTCACCCGCATCCCCTGAGCCAAACCCAACTCTCAGCCCTCCATCCAAGCAGTGCATGACTGCGTGGGTAGCATGGACGGGGGCTAGTTGATGCCTGCGAGTCTATCCTTGTTTCCGTGCTCAAGCGCGTGGTGGAGCCATTGGCTCGCACTGGATAAGCTTTTCTTGTTGACTTCTATGCTCGGTTTGCATAGCGCGGAGTTCTAGTTTTAACGGGCTGGGTTGGGTCTGAAAGTTGCATTTTAGGGATTTCAGATTGTATGCTAAACTTGGGAGTGTCGATAGGATAGTGTATTAAGGACAGCAGCTAGTTGAAGCTCTGTAGGGAATGTAGGATGCTTGATATTCCCTCAATAGATGTCATACCAGACAACATCGGCTTGGCTATTGGAGTGCATGTACTCTGAACATCTTCAACTGGTGATCGCTAGTATGGAACGCATGTCAAGTAAGAGAACCTCCTTCGGGCTAGACTAGGAATATCCTTTAGAGCCCATAACCTTGTGATGGAAGATTTGCATTCTCTACTCTTTACAACCCAATCGTCATGAAACACACAATACTCGTGTACCAACCGCACCCTTTCCGGCCCTCTACTGCATTTATACATTTCTCTAAAACACCCCAAGCGTAAAGTTCACTCTCCTCACCTCTACCAACCCAACGCCAACCGCTACCATCCCCCCAACTCCCTTGTCTCCATGCCATCGTACCCGCTGAAATGCACCATAGCCATCCCAACCAAACACCATCCGCCCCATCTTCTCTTCTATAAAAAGACAAAATATTCACACACCAGTCCCGCACTCAACCCATTCCCATAACACCGGCAAGCTCCTTCCTCATCCCGGCCACCAAAGTGTCGCTGGCCCTCAAGAGCTGTTGATAATATTGGGGACTCAATATAACACTTCGAGTCCTAATCCACGCCCTCGTCCACATACGTCGACTTCCCCTGCTCGCCTGCACCTCCCTCTGTCTCTTTCCTCTCGCCGCTCTCCTGTCCAGTTACCGTGTCTGCTTGCTCGGTTGGTATGAGCTGGAAGCTGACGATGAAAAGCTCGGTATTGGTTTCGCGGTCCTTGAGGACGTATCTGAGGGTGTGTGTGCTATGTTAGTCAGGTGAGGGAAGTTCGCTAGGGGCGGGTAGAGGGGCGATTGGGGTTTAGATGGGGATGCGGAAAGGGTGAGGTGAGATGATATGAGGTGAGATGGGGGGTGAACTAAGGGAGGAAAGGAGGGAGCGAGGGAGGAGAGGAGGGAGTGGGAAAAGGAGAGTGAAGAACAGCGACTTACCGCAACGGCTGCCCGTCCCAGTGACTAACGATTCCGATGGTCGGGAGGCCATAGCCAAGCTTAAGGGAAAAATCTAGGAGCCAAGTCAGCACCGCTCAGCAAACCTCACTCTCAGCATGCAGAAAAGACCAGTCGCGCATCTCGTCCCACCGGCCTTAGAACCCGCTCCCACCCCAGCACCCCAGCACCCCAGCATCCTCGCGCCCGAAAAAATGACAACCCCACTCACCATTGAAATCCAAATACGGATTGAAGAAATCGCACGCATACACCCTCCCCTCCTCAAACACAAACCCCTCCCTCCTCTCCCCCTGCAAAAAGAACTTCCGCCGCGCCCCCGGCTCCTCAGGAACCCCCAACTCCGTCCGCACAACCTCCCCATCCCCTTCCGCCCCCTCCTCAAACACGACCTCCTCGCCCGCCTTCTCCGCCTCCCTCCCCACCGTCCCCGCACCCTCCCCCTTGGCCCCAATCCTCAGCACATTAATCGAGCTCAGCAGCGGGCCGTACAGGAACGGCTTGTCGCCGTACACATCGCCGTCGAGCCCCGGGTCGATCCACCATTTGACGATCCCGAAGGCCTTGTCGAAGAGCGGGGGCAGGCGGTCGCGGATGGGGTGGTCGAAGTCGTTGCCGAAGACGAGGTGGGCGCCGCTGAGGGCGCGCTTGGGCCGCAGGGTGAAGGCGATGCTGTAGCGGTCGTGGAGGTGGTGCGGGTGGGTGAAGTAGGGGGATGTGGGGGAGGAGGAGGGGAGGCCTGGGGGGTGAGGGTTAGTTTTATGTGGGGGAGGGTGTTTGGGGGGTGGGCGGGGTTGGGATGGAGGGGGAGGGAGGGGTGAGGGGGGCTGTTACCCCGGTAGTCTTTTATTCGGACGTGGATCCGGGCGTCGAGGTGCGAGGTAGAGATGGTGACGGGCGTTGGGCTGTTGACGTGCACGTCTTGGTGCGTGGTTGGGTCGTAGGTCGGGCCTGCGGTTACTTTGAGGATGTAGTTTTCGTGGTGGGCCATGCTGGAGCTGATGGCGGCGGATGGATAGACGGAATTGCCAAGGTTGATGCGGCGGGTTTCCCGGGCGTGTTAGAGGTCCGGAAGAGGAATTGATGGGATATATAAGGGCGAGGCTTTTGGTGAGATGCTTTTACTTTGGTGTCTAATACAATATTTGTTGCGAAGCAATGACGTCCTGCCCTTTGGCGGGGGCCCTTTGTCGTTCCCTACGCGAACATAAAATATGCTGGGAAAAGAGCACTGAAGAACCTCCACATCTCTAGTCGAGGTATCTCTACTTCCCACAAAGTATCTGTACTGGAGAAGTAGCGCTGAGAGATTCAGTCCTTCTGAAATATTGCCAGCCGAAACAAAGGTATCCGCGTTGCAAATATCTACAAGAAGTGGGATATGGGATATTTCAACATGACTCTGATGCCATCTACAGCCTCTTGATTATGTCCTCAATCACTTGCCCGGTGGTCGCATTTCCGCCCATGTCAGGAGTGAGCAGCTTTCCCTCTTCGAGATTTGCATCGACCGCTGCGTATATCTTCGCCGCTGCCTTCTCCTCACCTTGGAATTCCAACATAAGAGCGGTACTCCTAATGGTGGCAATTGGATTTGAGATTCCCTTGCCTTCAATATCTGGCGCTGACCCATGGCATGGCTCTCCAATGACAAAACCGTGGCCTACGTTTGCGCTTGGAACTAGGCCCAAGCTGCCTACCAATGCAGCAGCACCGTCGCTGAGGATGTCTCCATACAGATTAGGCGCCACAATGACATCGTAGTCACTTGGTTGCCGGAATAGCTTGTAGACCATGCTGTCCACAATCTGCTCATCAATATTGACCATCTGGTATTTGTCCCGAGCAAGCGCCTTGCGGGACGTTTCGCGGAAAAGCCCATCTGTCTGGCTCAAGACATTACTCTTGTGTGTGATTGTGACTGTTGGCCTGTGGTGGATGCTCTTTCCACCTGCCTCTCTCACCCTCTGTCTCTGTAAAGCAAGGTCTCCAGCCATAGTAGCTATGTTCCAGCTTGCGCGCTCAGAGATGCGCTTGATTGCTTCCGCAATCTTACCATCTGGGCTATCGTACGTCTTCTCCTCTTTAACGTAAAGGTCTTCTGTATTTTCACGTACAATAACGAGGTCGACTAGGGATTTAGCGTTTGCTACTGACTTCACGGGACGCACGTTGGCGTATAGAGCCAGACGTTTGCGGAGGGCAACGATCGGAGAAGAGTAACCCTCGGTCTTCACGGTGGGAGAGCTATGAGAGAAATGTCACGGTGTCAGCTTGATGGCTTGAAATAATATTATATACCTCGGGCTTTGTGCGCGTAATTACCTCACGGCTCCGAAAAGTGCGCCATCGCATTCCTTCTTCAAAGTCTCAACAGTTTTCTCTGGTAGAGCAGCACCAGTGCTCTTGAAGGTCCCGAAGCCAGCTTCAAGATCCACAAAGGAAAATTGTAGTCCAAAAGAGCTCGGCAGAGCTTCAAGGATTCGACGCCCTGCAGGAATAACTTCCCGCCCAATGCCATCGCCGGGTATCAATCCTACGAGATTGTTAGATGCAGAGACGCTTCATTGCAGAGACCTACTTTACCAATTCGAAGTGTTCTGGCGGCCATTGGAACTGATTGTTAGTGGGGAAACAAAAAGTAATTGATAGAAATTGTTTCAGCCCTGGTGCAGGAGGGCAGTTGTGCCGAATAATAGCCGTCGGTGTGACTGTAGCGGGTTTTCTTTTGTCCCATCGTATGTAGATTCAACAGGAAGAACTTCAATCAAATTTATTACATTTCATTAAATCATGCACTGCAAAATATACCCAATCGTCGACGAAGATGTTACAGATGTTTCCTTTCCGAAAGCCAAGATGGCCAAGTCTATTCCTGCATTGACCAATCCAACGACTCTCGATGGTTTACCAGTGGAACTCTTACTTAAAATACTCTCCTACATATCCAGCAGACGCAGTGCTTTGAATGATAGCACATTTCAGTCTGATCCTACGACTTGGGAATATCCAACGAATCCTAATGCTACACTGTGGAGTCTATGCTTGACCAACCGCTACCTCAATTATGTTTCCGAGCCGGTTCTGTATCAAGAATTCCATCACACCCTCCTGGAATACCCAACACTTATCTGTTTCCTCCGAGCAATCATTCGACGACCCCATCTAGCTAGCCATGTCAAGAGAATAAGTCTGGATTACACCAATCTGTATAAGACATTTGAATATTCTTGGCATCTACCGCCACCACCTTCCATAACCCCCCCCGTAAATCCGCTGGGTGGCGACGATCTTCGACTTTTTATACGAACTGCACGGGAAAGCTTACTGGTATCCAAGGTGGATGAGGCGCGAATCTGGAGACTTGAAGACCCTGCCCTGGTTCTTCTACTCTTTTCCCAAACCTCCAACTTGCAAGAACTTCACTATAACGTTACTGGAAACCACCTAAAACAAGATTCCACGATAAATACTGCCATTTGGGATATGCTTGTGTCTGACGGACGGCTGCTCGGGCTTTTCCCATTCAGGTCTCTTAGGAAAGTGACGTTATCCTCCTTCAATGCAGTTGAAGAACGGAATAGAAGGTTTACTTTCAAAAGTACAGCAGCATGGCTCTTCCTTCCATCTGTAGAGACTTTGAACCTATCCGGTTGCATAATGAGTATAATTTGCCCCTATGGCGTCTTCACAAGGTCAAGTGACGAACCCTGCCTTCAGGAACGTCTCCCTGCAGGACTTTCAGTTTCTTCGCTCACCTCAATCACCTTTAGAGACAGCGTAGTACACATTGACGCCTTGTACGACATGCTATCCCATTGCAAATCTTTGAAATCTTTCGATTTCCAATGGGATCGCCCCGAAGTTGGTTCTGGGGATTATGACTACGGGAATATCGGGCGCGCATTACGGACCCAAAATCATTCCCTTCAGACTTTAAGGTTTGACGCAACGAAAGCCATTGACGACCATGGTCCGGTCATTTTAAAAGAATACATGGTCGACTCGTTTGGATCACTGAAAATTTTCGAGAAGCTTTCGTACGTCGACGTACCGGGACTTGCTACTATAAAATTGGAAACCCCACTGGATTTAGATGAATTTCTTCCTCCGAACATTCAGACACTCAAAATTCAATCAATAGGCTATAATGATCTATATCAGATTGAGGAGCTGGCCCGCGTTGCTCCGGAAAGTTTCCCGTCGTTGTTGCTTGTTGAGATTGGTGTTTGGGAACTAAAATTAGTCGACTATTTGATAACAAACTGCGTCGAGTTTTTCGCCGAGCGAGGAGTGAATCTTGTTGTAAAAAGTGAGTCGCAAGACATGAAATCCTAAAGCGAGGCATACATTTTGACTAACAATCTCAACGCTAGAACATACTGTCAGGTGACGAAGTTACCTCGCCTATATGTATTGTTCCGCACAGCCGTGTCTGGCATCTTGCCAGTCACTCGCTTACCTTTTGGGGTTCGTGCCGTGGCTGGGTGGTGCGGAGCCTGTCACCTCACACATACCTCAGCAAGCTCAGACTAAGGAATTGACACCCCTATTTGTTTTGTGGATAATTAAATATACGCTAAACTATTTTTCAAACAGGGCTAATTCCTTAAGTAAAGGACTTTTATATATTTTATTAAGCTTATTAGCTAGCTTTATATAGCACATAGTTATTAACTTTAAAATTAATCTCTTCTCCTATCCTGTGCGCCATTAAGGTGCACCTTCAAATGTGGCCCGTGCGCGAACACCAAAACACTAACAATGGAATCTTCGAAAAGAAACATGACACGATAGTAGATGGCTAGGATGGTCCAAATTACAGATCTGACAGAATGTATAGTGAGATGAAAAGGGTTGAGAAATATAGTTGTACCTTGCAGGGCGCATGACGAAATGTGGGAATATATTGTGATACCATCATGGCTCGCAAGAAATCCCAATGTATTCTATACGACGAGTGAGAAGCTGGTACTCCGCCGGAATATAGGTATAGTCGGGTTGCACTCCTGAAAAGTGGTTAGAGACATCTTATATATTTTATTTTGTCTATATCACGTGATTGTCACGTGAAGGTAGCCTAACGTTATAAACAGCGAGACGCCACCTCGCGTAGCGAGGTGGTTGATTACCTAGGTAGATAGCATGTACCATTGGTATTGCGATATGGTCGGCCGTAAGACCCGCATTGTTATAAAGAGTTTTGACCTTTACCTTGGTTTCTGAACTTTTCGCCTTCTTTTTAGCCCATAAACCATTCTTAACTTCCTTACTTGCTACTTCGTCCTTGCGAGTCCGTCGTCAACGGATACAAATCCATGGTTAACATCGTCTTTACGGTCATACGCTTCCAGTGGAAGCGTAAAATCCAGCGTGCCCTGGGCTACAGCTTCAGCTGATTCCGATCTTAAGTCAAGTGAGACTTGCCGTACCGTCCTATTCTTGTAGCATGCGATTCTCCCCGATTAGTTTGGGGGCCAAATGCGGGAACGCATCCTCAAGTCGTGAATTACCCTTCGAATTCTGACTACCACAATAGCCGCAGTCACCCTTTATCTTACACGCAAGTCCTGAAGCTCCGCTTCTCCACCTTTCCCGGCATTTACGAAAAGCACCACCTCTTCGCATTCATAGCTCCTCGGCTTTTGTGTTTGCGATGATTTGATGTTTTGAAACTAGAGTGTGGCTGAGTCGCAGAAGCTGAGCATGCGGAAAGCAGCTTATAGCGAGCTGAACAGCTTTTTCATGGGCTGTTGGACTAGTCCGCCGTCTAGATCGGTTTGAATTGCACTCTCAACAGCCATTCTCGCCATTTCGAACAGTGACCATTTTCTTCTTCTATGCTGCTCGTATTGAAGCTCTTACAAGACATTGAAACGCGCGAACATCCAGCCGCATAATGGAGCAACCAGAGCAGCGCCCACCCACGTTCTTCAATGTGGCTGCAGCATGGCCTCCACAGTCATGCATGCTGTCTGCTGGCTATCCACCAGACCTGGAATAAGTAGCAGATCTAAGCACCGGATCTACTTCCGAAATTTATCATTTTCAACATCTTCGAATCCGGCTTCAACCCTGTTGTTCTTCTGTATCCTTCTGAAGCCCTGTTGATGGCTGATCCATACACATCAACACGAAACCTCTTGCCAAGTCACGGACGACCTCTGCAGAGCCACGCCCGACATCAAAATATCCGGCAGACTCCATGGCTCGTCATCTTCTGTATCGTTGTCTTGTTGGCAAGTATGGTGGTTTCCATAACCATCATTGCGCTATCAAATGACCAGCCCGTCAAGCGGTGGAAGATCCAGCCTGCCGTATTGCTTTCGGTCATGTCGTCCATCTTCACCCTCACGCTCGAAGCCCTGGTCGCGATAGGCCTCGCTATTTGCTGGTGGCGGAGTGCGGCACACGGGACGACCTTGAAACATCTCCACTACATCTGGAACGGCATGAATGTACTGAACTTCGTGCCTGCTGTGATCGCGGGCGTCGATACCCGTAAGGTTGCTCTTACAGCAGCTGCGATCGCGCTGGCAAAGTTTGCGAACGGTCCACTACTACAACGAGCTACACACACGAGGAATCCCGAGATAGCAGCGGATGTTCAGATGAAAATACATCTGGCCCAACAGATTCCGGACGGCCACTTCGGACCAAGAGACGATGGACCATTTGGGGCGTCTGTTTTCCTAGATCAAAATAGCCTCGCGTCACTTCAGGAATGGTATTTCAACAGGACTCTCACAACCTTCAACGACACCGGCTTTTACTGCCAAGGAAATGGGACTTGTAGAGCCAGAGTTACGGGCGCCGGGCTGAACTATAGCTGTGTTTCGACATCTGAGACTCTGGGCATGCTAGATCCCAAGAACAATCAATCAACAATCTTCAATATCACCTTATACATGAATTACGATCACGGCCAGCCGATGCTCTTTCTTGAAGTCGTGTATCTTTCGGAAGCCGACGACTCGTGTATAGGGACTATCGTTACCGAGACATGTAACATCATCGCCGCAACTATCGAGTACCCCATCATCATCCAAAACACCACCCTTTCACTCGATTACAATAATCTTTTCGTAAATCGGACCGTGGTGTCGAACTATACATCACCGGGCGATCTCCTCTCTGCGCCAGCCTACACTCTGGCTGGGCCTCTCACAAGCCTCGAATCCATCGCGAGCTAGTTCTTTGACACGTACGCCTTGATGAATTTCCCTCCGATATCTTACAGCTCATCAACTACTCTCGTGGATCTCTGGTTCGACCCATACCGGATCCACTATACCAATTCCACTTGGTACAATTGCTGTTTGAAATGGTCTCGTAATTCTACCTTGTATGTTATGGAAGGTTTATTTGATATCATGTGGCGCTCCGCGCTAAGGGTACCGTACACCAATGCCACGACACCCACGACCGACCTCCAGACCTTCACTGCCCACTTCACCGGGACAGAACTCCGCTACAAATCTGACTTCCGCTTCCTCGCCGCCGCGATCATCATAATGCTGCTCGGCCTCTTCGCTATCTTTGTGCTCCTCTGGGGCTGGTGGGAGCTCGGGCGGCCCGTCACACTAAGTCCACTCGAAACCGCAAAAGCGTTCGGGGCGCCGATTTTGCTGGGGGCAGGACACAGAAAGGAGGTCCATGGCATATTGGAGGAGGTGGGAGATGAAAGAGTTGCGCATGACGGCGATGAGATGATTTGGAATGGGGTTATGAATGCTTCGGCGCGGTGGGAGATGGGGCTGGTGCCCAGTGTGAGAAATAGGCATGGGAGTGGGGGCAGTGGTGGGAGTGGAAATGGATATGGGAGCGAGAGTCCAAGGAGAAACGAAGACGAGAGACCAATTGGATATGGGAACGGGATTAGGGCCAGGACTAGGTATTATGAGGATAATAGGCACGGGGGAAGCGGGGGAGGTAGAAGCGGCCAGAGGAGAGGAAGCAGGCAGTTGAGGACGATTGATGAGGCTTCGCTGTAGATTAATGTCTTTTCATGAATAGGCGTTCGGCAGGACAAGTGTAGTCCACCATGGGCTCCAAGTGGTTCCATTCTAACTCCCGTGTGACTCGTGGTGCGTGACTGTGTGGATCAACCCGCTCGCACGCGCGCACAACTGCCACGATCAATTCGTTCGTACGATCACTTAGCTCGCACGACCACGGCGTTCGCACGATCAACCAGTTCGCATGAATGATTAGATCGTAGGAGTGATTAGATCATATGAGCGATTAGATGTGAACTTCAGGTTGTTAAGGTGACCCCCACAGACCTTCTTGAGGAAGGCAAGCTCTTGCCGGACATCTTCCAAGGCGGAACTGTTGCTCTTCATCTAATACAGTGCGCGTCTGCTGCCTCGAAAAGCAATAAAATGTATTTCTAAAGAGTTTGTCTAATAACAGGTACTAGATCTTATTACCTAACCACGGTCTTACCTGACGCACGATTTTTTTACCCTACTACCCCTCTATAACATAACAACCCTATAAGCTATTAAGTAAAAAATTTAATTTAATATAGATATAATATATAAGAAGCGTTATATATTTTTCTTTTAATGAAAAACATTTATATATAGTATAATTTTTATATATAATTTTTTTTTTTAAGTTTTATAACTTCTAATACTTAAATATACTTATATAATAATATATATATATTTAAAATTATTTAATATATACTTATTATAAGTCTAAAAGACAATTTATAAACTAACTACCCCCGTATTAAGATAAGCATAATTTTAAGATAGAACTTAAGCCTAATATAATATTAAAGTTTAGTCTGCTGTATGGTATATTATAAGAAGAACTACTTATAATATAATAATACTGTCTAAATGTCTGAACAAGGTTTCGCAATGTAGGTGCACGCGATCACGTGAGCTAAGCGAGCTCAGGAATTCCACCAAATTCCACCTGTAGAATAGGAGAATCAATAAGCATTAATCAAAATTAGTTACCACCCATACTATTGCAATAGCATTACGTATTACTGAAAGTGATACTGACACTGATCAGTGATCACAGATTAGGAGACGTACCACCTACGAAGAGAGATGAGCTCGATTAGTCCCTGCTAAAGGCCTCTACCAATCTCGTTTGCTAAGGAGCATTAGTCGACGTGTATTTGAAAAGTCAACCCCTATCTAATAGGCCCTTGATTTTTTATACACGACCCTTAGGTGTTTAAGGAACCGACCCCTTTTAATAGGCCCTCGGTTCGCGTCTATTACGCATTTTATACTACCCAGATCACATTAAGGAGCATTAGTCGATGTGTACTTAAAAAGTTAACCCCTATTTAATAGGCCCTTAATTTTTTATACACGGCCCTTAGGTGTTTAAGGAACTAATCCCTTTTAACAGGCCCTTGGTTCGCGTCTATTACGCATTTTGTACTACCCAGATCACATTAAGAAGCATTAGTTGACGTATATTTAAAAAGTTAACCCCTATCTAATAGGCCCTTGATTCTTTATACACGACCTTTAGGTACTTAAGGAACCGACCCCTATCTAGTATAGGCCCTTGGTTCGCGTCCATCACGCATTTAAACTTAAAAGTCAAGCACTCGCGTCTACTACGTAGTTCGCGTCGACTATGCGTTTAGAATCCAAATTAAACCTGACAAGGAGTATTAGTCCCCTTAAAAGGTCCTAGGTACTTAAGGAACCAACCTTTTTAATAGGCCCTTAGTTCACGCCCACTACACATTTAAACTTAACAAAAGTTAAGCACTTGCGTCTATTACGCATTTCAAAACACCATATAGATTATCTACTACTATAAGAACCACTATGGCAGATATTAGGGCACAAATTAGAGAAGGATAGGAGAAATGGGGTAAAGGCATTAACCTACAGTCCAATAAAACTACTACAGAGGAGATTGATGACTTTGTATAATTTAAGATCCTAGAATATAAAGCCTATGATTTTAAAGATAATGAACTGTGGGAGGTTTATAAGGAAGATTTTAGCAACTTTATACTATAGATCTTTAAGAATTGCAACCAGACAACTATTTGTGACCTTTAACACTTCCTTTAAGTTCACGGAGTATGGGTTAAGAAGGATAGACGTATTACAGTCCTACAGTCACTATTCAACACCTTACAAAAAGAAGATCCTACAGAATGGACTGAGCTTAAGATTAGGGAATACATAGCAGCTGGAGAAGAGTTTAATTTAGGACGAATTGCCTACCTTCTCAAGAACAACTTTACTAGTATTAGCACCAGTACTAGTACTAGCATCAGCACCATTAAGAACCTGACCTTACCTACCAGTACCACTACCATCAAAACTACTGCGACTTCGCCTCGACCTATACCTACGACTTGACCTACCCCTACTTCTCGACCTACCTCTACTTCTTGACCTACCCCTACTCCTCGACCCACCCCTACGCCTCGACCTACCCCTACACCACTACCTACCGCTACACCCCAACCTACCACTACACCTCGACCTACCCCTACTACTCGACCTACCGCTACACCTTGACCTACCCCTATGCCTCAACCTACCCCCACACTACCCCTATAACGGGAGTCTGATTATATTGACTTAACCTCACCACTAGAACTACCCACACCACCAATGCAACAAGATACCCCGCATATTAATTCAACTTCGCCGATAGGGCCCCCTAGTAGCAGCGGCAGAGAATAGAGTTAGGGTATTGGCAGTGGCAGAGAATAGAGTCAGGGTATTGGCAGTGGCAGAGAACAGAGCCAGGGTATTGGCAGTGGCAAAGAACAGAGCTAGGGTATTGGCAGCGGCAGAGAACAGAGTTAAACCCAGAGCTTCGGCAAGGAATTAGCAAAGATATACATAGAAGACAATAAGCACAGCCGGGAGGATAACAATAATGCGACTAGCCTAGACTTGGGAACTACTAAAGAGTTAGCTCTACAAATGACCATAAAGGCTGTAAACAACACAGCTAACCCAGACGGTTCAGTACCAACTCTTCTTATCTCAGGCACCTACCCCCTAAGGAGTCAACCTAATCTACTAGCCCCTCCTACTATACAGCGGGCAGTGGCAATACGATAGGCAATAGAGAAGGTATTAAAGATTAGAACCACGAGACAAGTTAACGGTGTACTAAACCAACGAAACGGTCCATCTGTCACTATAATCTACAGCCTCCCCCTTAACTCAGACGTACTTATACGGCGTAAAGGCAATACTAGACAGAGCGGCAAATAGACTAGCCTATTTTAGTTGCTTGGAATTAACGGAGAGACCTATAGGGTATAACTCCCCAGTAGACCTACCGGACCTCAGACTATGGCAGTAAAACTATACCTAACAACCACAGAACTCCGCCAGCCCTACTACCGTTTTGGACATCCGTCTGTAGACAAACTATATAGGGTATTAGAGCGCTCTGGTTACGACAATATTAACAAACAAGCCATTAACTACCTTATTAAGTACTGCCCCTACTGCCAGAAACAGGGAAAATCACCTCGCAGGTTTAAGTTTATCTTACGACTATACTGGATTAACACCTATATTAGACCCCCTGATTATACTACCTATAACAGTAGCGCCTGCTTTAAATCTTCTGTAACTGGCCTAATTAATAACCTACAATCTTCTATTGCAATATTTGAAAAGTTAAATAGTTTCCTAAGTACCCCCAGTACTCTGCATATCTAAGACCTCCCAAATATCCGCAGCAGCCGAACATCCGCAGTAGCCACAATAACCGCAGCAGCTTTAGCAATCTTAGTAGCTAAAGCCTCCAGAATTGACACAAATATGGTCAAGCTATAGGTTACTAAGTGGGCAGAGAGAGGAGAAGACGTCAAGGCAGGGATAGAGTGTGAAGATGTTAAACTAGTAGCCAAGGCGCTAGTGGTAAGCGAGCCAATGGCGATTTTCTATGCCGGGCATGGAAAATTATGATTGGCTAGTTTAACCACTATGGCAGGATTTAACACCAATAGCGATTTTCTATCCCGGGGATGGAAAATCCTAATTGGCTAATTTAACGGTATGGCAGAATTTGGTAGAGAATTACGGATCTTACGAATATGGCAGAACTTAATGGAATTTGGTGGAATTTAGCAGAACTTGGCAGAATTCAGCAGTGACGCGCTTAAGCACCGTCATAAAACTAAATGCCCCCAGTGTCTGAACAAGGTTTTGCAATGTAGGTGCACGCGATCACGTAAGCTAAGCGAGCTTAGGAAATCCACCAAATTCCACCTATAGAATAGGAGAATCAATAAGCATCAATCAAAATCAGTTACCACCCATACTATTGCAATAGCATTACGTATCACCGGAAGTGATACTGACACTAAATAAGGTTCTGTAATATAGTAGACACGGTTGCTTGTAACCAATTGGGTTGACCACGTAAGCTAAGCGAGCTCAGGAGATCCATCAAATTCCACCTATAGAAGTAGGAGAAAGAAAGAGGAAGAAAACGATTGAAACCAAAACCTCCCCCACCGTGATTCCAACAAATATCTTAATAAATATATAGAAAAAGGATTTATTTGCCCTAGTTAATCTCTATTTACCTTACCTATACTATTTATTAAAAAGCTAGAAGAAGGCTTAAGATTCTATATTAATTATTAAGCTTTAAACGCAATTACGATTTAAAACGAATATCCAATTCCCCTAATTTAAGAGACGCTTAACTATTTAGTAAAGGTATAGTACTTTATAAAGCATAATATAGTTACTATTAGAGAATAATCTATATTGGTCCTAATTGGATTAGTATCTATAGTTAGCAAACCTGTATTTAGCCTTAAAGTAGAACATAACTAAATCTATACGTTTTCTACCCCGAACTTAGACCCTTAAGAGGGTTATTATCTTAACAGGTTATAAGGCCCAGGTTCGCGTTTACGCAGTAGGAAGTTATCTAGAGACTATCGCTTTTGTAATTCCAAGATTAGGAGGCCGTCGCCTTTATAGGGACACGTAGGTCCTAAAGATACTGGCGTAAACGCTATTTCGATAAGAAGGTTAAAAAAGGCGTAGACGCTATTTCTAATAAGAAGGTTAAAGAGAGCATAGCTCTATTTTCTAGCAAGTAGGCTAAAGGGCGAGAAGGCCATTTCCGATAAGTAGGTTAATAAGAGCGTATAGGCTCTACTTTTTATTAACTACACCTCTAAAAACATCTTAAATTGTCTACCTTTTAATAGTAAACCTATAAGATTCTACAAAACTAAAATCCTTTTTACCTTTAACGTATAATACTATAAGGGGACTTTGTAGATAGGGGGCTATAAGGACACGATTGTAAAACAGAATAGATTAGTAAGAGAGACAAATCCTTAAGGAGGTAAGGCCTTAGGGATTGTGGAGACTATATACTACAGGCACGTGCCTCCGGCACGTAACCGGCAACTATTTAAGGGGCGTCTAGAGGTTGTCCTAAGGGCAACCTAAGGTATCCACAATAATATCCCTTATATTACCCCCCCTTCTTACAGTTAGCCCCCAATTACCATTACCTTACGGTAGGGAGATTATAAGGGCTTGTCCTAGAAGGGGTTTGGAGAGATATTAGGGAGATATTGGTATGCCGCTATATATTATCTATCTATCTAACCCCTACTTTAAACTCCTAAAAACCTTAATAAGGAAAAAATATAACTAGAGAAAAGATATAAGGATTGCTAGGAGACCTATTAAAAGCCTACTAAAAACATACTGGTGACTACCTAGGCTAACCTAAGGATTTTTATATAACTCTACTTCTAAGCCTTTATGCTAGTTTGCAATTAATCGTAAGTATTATAGGAAATTTAGTATTCCTAATATGGTTCCGTAGAACCTTTTAGTATAGAATTTAATATATAGAGCCTTAGCTTGCCGTCGTCTTTAACTTTTAAGATATTAATCTATAATCCTTTCTCGTTGGTCCTGTGCTATATATTTAGCATAGCTCTACTACCCAGCAAATAGGAAGGATACTTTATAATAGCGCCTCTAGCTATTATATAGTTATTAAGAACGTCTATAACGTTATTCTTTAATTGTTGGTTATATAAGGGGATATCACGTAGCTACGGTTTGTAGATAGTATGATGGTTGTTCTTCTTCTTTTATAGGAATGAGGAAAGGGGTAAGGAACTTAAGGTTTCTTACCACACTAGGGCCACGTTAGCATGTGACGGCAATATGCCTAGCGTGACGGCAGCTTGCTTTATTCCCGATACTGGCAATTCTTCTTTTTGTGGTTGCCATCTATATATAGATAAATAGACAGGATGCGACAATACTAGATAGTGTATAACAATACCAAACAATATGCGACAATACTAAACAATATGCGATAATACCAAACAATATGCGACAATATGCGACAATGCGGCAGTTGGCAGATAACGTAAAGACGGGTAGGCCGCTAAGGCGCTAGTAGTAAGCGAGCTAATAGCGATTTTCTATCCCGGGGATGGAAAATCCTGATTGGCTGGTTTGAGTTAGGGTCTACAGAATGTTATACTCCTACTCCCTTTTAACCCAACCTTTAACTCGTATATGTAGAGTGTTTGTGTTAACAAACATTTCTAGAGCCTTGTTTAGGTTTGCCTTTGTTATTATATCTACTGGGTTATCTTAACCGTTAATCTATTAAATCTTAAAGAGTTCTCGCCGTTTGTAGGATTAATAAAGTGCTATAATATTAATTATAAGGCGCTTCTTTTTTATAGTACCAAGCTTAACCAAGCACTTATAGAGGGAGTATAAATTGGTGCATACAATTATAGGGATAATAGGAAGTTCGAGTTGATCTATAATTATCTTTAGGGTAGTTCTAATTGTAATTGCCATATTAACTCCGCTAACTATTCCATATATCTCTAACGCCAAAACACTTTGGGTAACGCGCTTGCTCTTAGTTAAGCTCTAATGGATAAGGTTACTATAGATTGTAAAGTTATTCTCTCTAGTAAACTTGTTTGTGATAATAATCTTATATCCTAGCTAGGAGCTAAAATCTTTATTATTTGTGAATAATCCATTAATAAATACAAAGAGCTTAGTAGTGGGAAGATTAATAGGCACGTAGTATAGGCCCCGGTCGAGATGGTTCATTTGCCAGAAAAGGCGTTTATTTAGGGCAAGAACGTTGTCCTTAGTTGGTTTCTGGTGTTAGGCAGTAATAGAGAGATTAAATAAAGCCTTGGGTTAATAGATAGAAGCAATATAAGCTTTATAAGCGCGTTGCTCCACGTATCCTTGCTTTAGAGAATTAGCGTTAATAATATTAATCTTCTTGCCTTAACCCTTCTGGCGCAGAGCAATAGAATCCTTGTTTAGGGAGAGGATGCATCTATTAAAGAGTAATAGTATTGTTAAACTAAGCTTTTCCTTTAGCTTTGCTATAAGATTTGCCTTTACTAGCTTGTCTTCTTTAAGAGCTGAGAATTAGTCGTCTCCTAAGATAATTATATTGTTAGTTTATATGCCGATAATTCTAAATGGAGTTCCTGTAGTTATAATAAGGAAGCAGGGATTGAATATAGAAGTAGTTATTAAAAGCTTCTCTTTATAGTGCTTACTGTAGGTAGCCTACTAGTAAGTTCCTACCTCTGCGATCCTATATAATGGCTTAAGCATAACCATAATCGTATCTTTAGGATACTGGTAGCGAATTTGCTCTGAAAGGTATGCTAATATTAAGCGCTGAAGGTGTGTCTCTAATTGGGTATAGGCTTAAGTAATATCTTATAAATAAACCGCTATTCTATTCTTTATTAAGGAGGGAGCTAGCGCAATAATAACTTGCTAACTAGCTTGTTAAATTATAGGAGACTACATAAGAATTACCTCCTTGCTATTGTTGTTGTAGCCTTAGATAACAAGCCTTGATTTCTTAAATAGGGTGTTAGTAGCTTTGCCCTTAATTTTGTTAACTATTTTTAACTTAAAGATGCGAACTCTATTAAACTTGGTAGAGTTATACTTCTTAAATTTAAAGACTCCTTTTATGATAAGACCCTCGATCTCCTGCTTATTAGATGCTTAAAAAGGAGCTCCTAGAGTTATAATATAACCTTCCTTTTAGAGCTGTTTTGCGAGTTTAAAGTCATCCTTCTCCTTAACTGTTATAAAGGCCATTAATAACTTAACTTTATTTTTGATGGCAATAATAAATTGCTCTTTAAAATTAATAAGATGTTAGCGATTTTGTAATCCCTTTGGGCGACCTCTACCGCGTTATAGTTATAGCGCATCTACTAATATTGTATTGGGATTGTAGTCGCCTTCTAGAGCATATTAATTGTGGTTCTCTTCTAGGGCATCTTCTAGGGCATCCTATAAAGGCTTAGAACTGTTATCTTTGTAGTAAGGCTTAATAACAGTTAAACGGAATTAAGTGGGTCTATAAGGTATCTAAATAGTGCAAATCTAGCCATTAATTGCAATGAGTTAATATGGGCCTAACTATCCTCCCTTTTCACGCCATACGCGTACCTTAGACTGGAGTGGCAGATTAAGTGTAGTTAAGGTATTTAGGCCATTTCTTATTTCTAGTACGTCGTTGACTTGGCGTGTAGCGTAGAGATGTTGTACCTCCTTTGTTGCCTTGTGAATAGCCTCAGCTTATTACATAATGGAGGGAGATGGTGGAGAATTATTAGTTATTTAAGGGTAGGCGCTAAAGACTAGTAATATAGGTATGAGTCTATCTAGGCTAGCAGAATTGTTAATAGCTTTAACAGCTATTTGCAAGGTAAGTTCTTTGCTAGCGTCCTCTAGTTCTAAAGAGATAATCTTATATACGCGGCGTAATGGCGCGTAATATCGCTCTACTTTTCTAATACTATTATGTGCCTTAATAGGGACTTCCTTAACCTTAATTGCCATTGCCTTTATCTATTATTAAAACTCTATAGATAAGAAGTTCTTTCCTACGTTATAGATGATTTGATTAGGGGGTCCTAGGTAGATATTAATCTAGTATAACTAAAGGGTATTCTATGTGTTCCTAGCTAACATATCCTTTAAGAATTATGTGGCTTAGAAGGAGATTAAGAAGTTAACAACTTGGAGTACTAGCTTGCCGCTAAGATATATAATGTTGACGATAATACAGAAGTTAAAGTTATAGTTATCTTTAAGGGTGAACTTAAATTGGCTAGGGGACTTCTGGTTTATTTAGTAGTAATGGCAGTACTTTATAAGATGCTTAATTGCCTTAACCTTGACTTTATGGCCTACTTGCTAAAGAACCCTAAGTAATTAATAAACGGATAGGTGGCTAAAATAATGGTATAGTTAGCGTAATTCTAACTTAGTTAAGTGGCTCTAAGCAACACTCTTTTTTAGTTAATAAAGGAGTAACTAGGGGTAACCCTACTTGCGTATAACGGGCACTTAATTGTCTCCCTAAATAAGTATATTCTTAAGGTTGTTAAGCCTAACGCCTAACTTATCTATATCTTTGATGCAAAATAGAAACGGAGTGTTTGTAGGAATAATATAGAAAGTGATATATCCTAAGGGGGTTTGGACCCTAATTGTGCTGAGAGAGATTGTAGTACCTTTACTAAAGCGAATTGTATGTTGGCCTACCGTTGATTAGTTAATCTAAATAGAGCTATTAAGCTGCTAAAGGGCTTGAACTTAAGGTTCTCCTACTGTAGATACTCCTACGGCTCTAGTATCCGGCATAATACTATAGAAGACGTTCGCCGAGTATCTATTATTAAAGGAAAACGCGGAGCTCTCCTTTGGCTTGTTAAAGATATCTAACTTTGTGATAAAATGGAGTATAGATTGGTTATTAAGAACAGTAATGGTTTATGTGCCATTTACCTCACTATACTTAGTAAAGTATTAGTTAGGAGAGTAGTCCTTAATTTCTATATCTATAAGGAGCTGTTTGACCTTATTAACCTTACCCTTAAGGTCTTCTACGCCTTCGTATTAAACCAGGAAGCTTTGGAAGTAGGCTATAGTAACCTTGCAATTTCTGACGTTTCTTATACTTTAATGGAACTTGTTATATGCCTCTTTTTACTTATCTAGGGAGTGTCTAGTTAACTAGCACTTTAGCTTCTTATAAACATAGTACTTCTTCTGGCGATTACTTCGAAATGAACCTCTATAAGGACCTCTACGGTTGCCTTATAGTTAATGTTAATTATACTCTCTTCCGTATTCCCTACTACGGCTACTATATATTCGATTAGTCTAGTTGTGATTATATTAGTCAGGAATACTTATTTAGGTAGGGTTTTTAGTATAGAGCTATTAAGATTCTTGTGTTCGCATCGCAGTACCTATAGTGGAGTGTAGCTTAGTATATACTCCTTTAAACGTATCCGTAGGTTTATATAGCGCTAAGTTGCACTTAGGAACGCTATAGCATACCAAGATAACCTAGTCCCTTAGGCTGTTCTTGTTTTGGTAAGTTTTGGTAAGGCTATATTGGATTTTCTAGAGTTTATTAAAGAGTAATTGAAGGCACTCTAAACGAGTCTTTATTAGGTTGGAAGCAATAACTCTCTGGAACGTAGTCTCTCGCCATTTGGATATATAAAGTTGGCGATTCTTATTAGTCTTAAAGTGGGCTCTAGTAAGCTAAAGTATTATATTAAAGCTATAGTTTTTACCTGTAATATGGTTGTAATAGAATGTTACTGCCCGTCCCTTTAATATAATAGAGAAAGCGTGATGGTACTAGTGGCGTTAAATTCTGACCTTATTGCAATAGTTATAAAAGACCTATAATTTTGCTTTAAGTATATTGTATAGTTCTTCTTTAAACTTCTTCTCTTTGTCCGAATATACCTTTATTAGATTTGTGACTTCTTGTAGTAAAGGCTTACTGGTTAGCTAGAGTAGAAGAGGTAGAGGCGGAGCAACTTTAAGTAGGAGGGCACCTCTAGGTGGGAGAGTAGCTCTAGGTGGGGGGTCAGCGTTCTAGGGGTTTTGATATAAATTAAAGTTGCCTTCTAAAGAATATGGGTTGTTTTTAGGTTTTTGTAGTTAATGTATAATCTTAGCTTCTGTCTATATTAGTTCTTCTGTACTAGTAATAACGGCCTAAATATTATTAGTAATTGGGTTACTGTTCTTAGCAACGTATACCCTATTCCTATAGAGGAAGTCTTGAAAATCCTAAATAATATTAACATTGCTAAGTGCCTAGGTATTAGCAGTCCATCCTATAAAATCCTCCCTAAAATACTCCTATAGTTGTAAATCGGCGTAGCATCTATTTTGGTAGAATATAATATGGTGTAGGAGAAAGCCGTTGACTTATTTTGCGGTATAAGTTGTTATATTAAAGGCGAATTCGTCCCAATCTTTATTAATGAGTTTCGCGTGCTCAGCTACCCCTAGTGGTAAGGAGTCTTTCCAGTTATTTAAAGTAGGCGTAGCCATGTTTTTGGAGGGAGGGAAGTGTTATTAGTGTAGGGATTGTTGTTTGGTACGCGTTCGTGGTTTGGTACGCGTTTGTGATAAGAATTTGCAATTGTGGGGCTTAGGACTAGTTCTGGCCTTAAATCGCGAAGACTTGTAAAGCGTGTTGTTCTGCGTGATGGACGCAAGAATCCGTAATCTTAGAAAGGCTTAGGACCAGTTCTGGCCTTTTAGATCCTTAGATTTGTGGAAGAGTTCTATTTAAGGTTTAGGACTAGTTCTAACCTTAAAAGACAGCTTCCTCTAGCACGAGTAGCACTAGTACAGTGGCTTGTCTCTTTTTAGTAATACCTAGCTGTTCTATGGTATAACAGTAAAGTTAACCACTAATTAGTGTTGGTTATATAAGGGGATATCACGTAGCTACGGTTTGTAGATAGTATAATAGTTGTTCTTCTTCTTTTATAGGAATAAGGAAAGGGGTAAGGAACTTAAGGTTCCTCACCACGCTAGGGCCACGTCAGCACGTAACAGCAACATGCCTGGCGTGACGGCAGCTTGCCTCATTCCCGACATTAATACTATAGTATTGTTTAGGTATAATTTAACCCATATACGTCTGTAATTAACGTCTTAATTACCTTCCCTAGCCGCGTAATTAGTTTTTCTTATAAGGAAGTAATAGCCAAATGGCGTATACGCGTATTTCCTTCCTTCTAAATTGCGCTATTATAACGGAGTTATATTAGCAAGGTTACGGCTATTTACTAAAAGGGTATTAGAAGGTAAAGTATAAAGACATCTTACTTACTAAGCTGCTCCTTTTCCTTAACACCTTACTTCCCATTATTAACCTTCGTCTAAATTTAGATGTATCTTTAATATATTATTAAGATTTTCTTTTTTTTTCTATTATTAATTTAATATACCTCTTTGTTCTCCCACTAACTGCTCTTCTAAGCTAATTCCATAGCGTATTCTAGCCCTGCCGCTATATATAAAACCCTAACCTCACCAACCCGTAACTAGTGCTATTCCTACCTAAATAACTTTATATATACGTCCTTAAAAGACCAAAAGTCTAATAAGAAGATTCTAGATACTTATAATAAGACTTACTATATAAGGTCTAACACCTTTAGTCCTTATAATTAATGCATACGTACCAAAAGCAGTAGTTATATTAAGGTAAGCTTTCCTATCCTTAATAGGTTTTCATTGCTAACTTTAGGCTTCTATATAGCCTAGGCCTAAGTAGCAACAATCCTTTAATATTCTTAACTACTATATTGCCTAGGCTCTCTCTTATTCTAGCGCCAATGCTAAACATCTAAGTTAAATTCAAGACTATGCTATAGCTATCTACACCGCCTATAATTCCCAGTAAGCTAGCTAGTAACGCCTAATAAGGGAGCAAGGTTAATATATTAAGGATAGGGTAGGGGATAGGGGTAATAAGAAGAAGGTCGCCGTCTACTATAAGAAGGAGTTTGCGTATGCGCGTTAAGTTTTAAAAGAGCATAATATAATACGGTATTAGGTAGGTTACCCTTTAGGTACCTAGCAGATAGGTAACTAATAGTTGCTATAGTAAGGTCTTGGTAGTTCCGGACTATATTAGCCAGCCAACATATCTGTTCATTCTAGGCTTAAGCGTATCTTTATTAACTATAAGCTAACGCCTTAAGAGCTTTATTGGTATTAGTTTGGACCTAATATTAGTGTTAAGCATTTAAGAATCTCTGCTCTATCTATACCTCATCATCCTGCCCCTATTTTTATACCTACTTATACACCTATAAAGGGATCTCATTCCCATTAGCCATCCCTTAAAGGGCTAATAGATACTAATCCTACTCCTAAGGATAAGGCATAGTGGCTTTTAATTTAGGTATTTAGGATTTATTCTTATATATAGTAGCAATTAAGGATTTTAACTAGTGCTTGGAAAGGCCTTAGAAGGCTTTTAAGAAGGTATAGAAACACTATTTCTAATATAGGCTAATAAATAGGAATGCAATTCTAGCAAAATACCCTATTAATTCTATGCTATATATATAAAAAGGCTAAGGACCTATCCTACCTTAGGCCGTAGCCCTAATTAATCCTTATAGTTTCCGGAGCCTATCTATTCTATATCTAATTTAACCTATTTTTTACTCTTTGCGCAAGTCTTCTTTATAGGCTGCGATAACACTATATTATTAGAGCGCTTTCTATAATTTATAGATTACGGACCTTAGTCCTAATATTCTTTTAAAATATCTTTATAATAATTAAGATAATCCTCTAGTTTCTATATAGAGTCCTTAGTGGGCTAGCCTAGCTATTTAACTTTATATTAAAGCTTATTCTTAACGGACTTATAGCATAATATAGCTTTAACCTTATACTACTCGCCCACTACTTTAAGGTGTTTAATTGGGCCTAAATAGAAGTTCTTTTCTGGCGGCGGTCTATACCATAGCTCTAGTAGATTTACGTAAAATACTAGATATATATGGGCCATAAATAGGGGTAGCTAGAGACGGTAGGCTAGCTTACTAATTTGTTCCTTAACTTAGAAGAGACCTAGGTATCTTATATTAAGCTTCTTTAATAGTTAACGGGTCTTAATATTTATTAAACGTAATAAAACCTTATCATCTACTCTAAAATGCTTATCCTAGTATTTATAGTTATACTAGAGTCTCTGCTGCTCTTAGGCATCTTAAAGGCTCTGCTTTATATACTTTTATTACTCCTCCTATTCCTAGAGGTATCCTTATACTCTCTAGTAAATGTCCTTAAACTTCCCAGTAGGATCCTATAATTAATTATACGGCCTTAGCTAGTAATTACTAGGTATACTATTAAATCCAAATAGTTAGACACTATAGGCAATCTAAATTGGTATATACTTATACAATATGTATTACTTTAAATTATAAGCGTACTCCGCGTACGGAAGTAGTTTATACTAATTATCTTACTAGTAGTTCAAATATATTTATAAGTAAAACTCCAATTCCTAGTTCTAGCGTTCCGTTTACCCGTCTATTTATAGATAGAAAGCTATACTATAACGGCAGTCTATCTTTAAATAAAAGCATAAATCCAACTAGTACTAGCTTATAAAGACGCTACCCCTATTAGTAATAATAGAGTATAGCTAGTCTACTTTAAGAAAGCATTTCTCCTTAATTAGGTTGGTAAGCGCTTATATATTAATCGTCTTATTAACGGGAAGGTATTAAACGTACTTTAAAAACCCATTAATAAGTACCAGGACTAAATCGTATATTCATCCTTACTTATCCTTTAATAGCGGAAGATCCGTAATAAAATCCATAGTATAATATTGCTATAGTTCGCTAGTGGGAGAAACCAATTTAAGTAGACCCCATAGCTTATGCCTTTAGATTTTATATACTTAACACTTCTTATAATAGCTAATATACTCCTTTGCTTCCTGCTTAAGTTTTAGCTAATAATATTTATATTAAAGTAATTCCACTATCTTAGCTTAACTATAGTGACCACCTAGAGGATTATTATAATTCTTTATAAGAATTTTCTGTTGTAGATTTACTTCTTATAGCACACAAACCTTGCCATTTCTACACAGTAGGCCCATTAGGTCCAGTTCCCAATTTTAGCGCCTTTTAGCTTCCTTTCCGTTACATTTTCGGTCTACTTCCGCATTAAAGATAGTATAGGAGGTGTCCCTCCGTTATACCTTACAAATAAGATCCGTTAACCTTTTAAATAGTTCCTAGGTAAAAGCTGTTTCGTCTTATACTGCTCTAAGTACGTAACTAGATAGTACTATAGATCTTATAACTCTCCAGTGCGCATACATTAGGAAGGCCGCTACAAGATTAAAGTCCTTTAGTCTTTATAGGGCTCTAGGTTCCAATTACTCTATAGCTTCGCTTTTAGTTTAAGGGGACAGCTTAGTAATTAGAGGTAACGTATTACTAAGTTCTAAAAGTATGTTGGGGATGTCCTATCTAGGTATATTCGGACCCTTATTAGTAACGGACCGGGTACCAGCTAGAACGTTAGTAAAAGCCAATAAGGTTTATACTGCCTAAGACTTGGCGCTTAAAGCTATAGGTACTTAAGCATCCTATACCTAAAGCTTATTCTACAATATAGGGAGTAAGATATCTATTATCTATTATCCTTCTCCCATTTTAAAGCCTTTGGCATAGTCTAGCCGTTATAACAGTCTATTAGCAGTGTTACGGACGCTTTAAGTACGATGTTATAACTACTTGGGGAAGAGTCGCAGGAAGCTAGTTAGTTGATATAGGCACGGTCCAGGATGGACCCAGTGGAACCATATGACGAGGAATGGTAAGCGAGTCACATGGTGTTATACGTAGTGTACGGAGTATACGTAGTGTACGTCTACGTATAACACGTATAACACGTACCTTACGTACAAGAGAGGATTTCTTAGGAGTACGGTTGTGTATTTAAAGGACCTCAGTCCCTACCGTAGATAGTTCTCTCCTTATAGTGAATCTTAGAATATAATTGGAGTTAATCTATTAGGCAACTACTCTACTAGTTATTATTATGTTGTTAATTTGTTCTTACCTACATACCTAGCCTAATAATAGGACCTACCGTAGTTCCTGCTATAAGGTTCTGTTACACATTTACTACTAAGGTTATGGTATTAAATAAGATCGAATAATATGCCACCTAAAGTACTAGTCACGACGGCGTTAACAATAGCCATAACCTCAGGACCAAGAGACACTAGTATGGCAGATATAGATTCTTAAGTAGTTACGCGAGGTCAGTTATAGGAAATGGTTAATCACTTATAAGACAATAATAGGATACTTAAAGAACGCATTAATGGAATCGGAGTAGTAAAAATTAAGCTACCTTTAATTAAACGGTTCTTAGGAGAGAAGTTGAAGCTTAAGGGATTTCTTACACAGATGCACTTTAAGGTAATGCAGGAAGGAGCGAAGTTAGTAATATTATTAGCCTATACAGGGTTGTTCCTAATAGGAAGGGCACTTAAGTGGTTTAAACTATACCTTATGGAAATACAGGCCAATAGCATAACAACTACTAACTAGGACGTATAGTATATATTTACCAGTTAGAACGGGTTCGCGGAACAACTAACGCAGATATTTAGAGACCCAAAGGCCATAACTATAGCGGAATAAAAGCTTTAGAACTTAGTATAACGCACTTTAGCAATTAAGTATATAACGCAGTTTCAAACACTAGCTACATAGGTTAAGTGGAATAATAGGGCGCTTATAGCATAGTATAAATAAGGACTTAAGGCTAAAGTCTAGGATGCAATTATCCTAATAGAAGATGCGGATACTTTAAGGGAGTTAATAAACTAATTAATAAAGATTAATAATAGGATCTATTAAAGGGAACAAGCTAAGAGAGGGCAAGACAGAGTTCCATAGTTATATAAGGCGCAGAGTACGCAACGACAGACATAGAGTTAAAAACTATGGAATGGCGCAGAGCTAATAGACCTAAGCGGTACTAAAGAAACCTAAAGGTGGGAAAAGAAACTATAGAAACCCAGAGGTTAAGGATTTAGTAATTAAAGGACCTAGGAGCAGAGGCTAAACCAGAAATCTTAGTAGCAGAAGACGTTTAGGCAGACTCTATAGCAAGAAAAGTGGTTTAAAGATGGAGCTTATATAAATTACAGAAAACAAGGTTATTTCGCCAGAGACTATAGAGGTAGTTAGAGTAACCACATGGTAAAGGGAATAAGGCTAGCAGACAGCACATACGTACAGAGGGACAATGGTGCACTATAAGGAACAAAAGAATGTTTAATTAATAGTTTTGCGTATTATTACAACAACACATGCCAAATTTATAAGGACGCTAAGTATGGCGCAAGCTATTGGCTATAGGAGCCATTATTATCTAAGTTTAGAGGAACCAATAAACTAGCTCATAGATCGGACATTAAAGATGATAAATTCGACATAGGCGAAGCATTTACTGATAATAAGGCAATAAAGGCAGCTTACTAGGAGCATACAGACCTTAGAGAAGTTAAAATAGAAGCAGAAACTAAGACCATTACAGAACAGGGTTTAGTAACGGATATTATAACACTATTGGATACAATTTCCATCGCTTTATAAGACGAAAGGAGTAATATTTAGAAGAAACTAAGCAAGTAGACAACTGCTAGTGCTAGCTTATCACTTAATAAAGGTAAAAGGCCATAGGCTTAAGATTCTTAAGAAGAGATGCGAAAAGCTTAAGATTCTTAAAACAAGATAAGACATACTTAAGGACCCACAACGGACGAAAACCGATGGGAAAGAGTAGTGACTTAGTTTAGTAATAAATAAATAAGTACAGGACGCAAGTTTAAGAACTACGAGTTTAGGGAATGAATAAGAACATTAGCAATCCTAGGTAAACGCAGTATTCAGCCTAAAGATTAAACAGTTGATACCGGGATTAAAAAGCAAAACGACTACAAAGATCCAGCTGCAAGACGCAGAAAATAAGAAACTATGGATAAGTTTAGAATAAGAATTATTGTATAGCAAGAGCAAAAGCTAGACAAGAGGTCAGCTACGCTAGGTCGTATAAGGGACAGAGCACCTATATGCAGCAATAACAAGGTACTTTCTAATAGATAAACTATACACACTAAACCAGTTATACGGAAAGTGGTATAGGCAACAACACAATAATAAATGGGAAGACTTTTATATGTGGCTAGATAAAAAAGTTGTCCAAGACTAACCTATTACGGAAAAACGCATGGGTTACATTAAAGGGGTATTAATTATAACGTTAAGGAACCTAGAAGAAGGATCTAGGGACTAGAGAAGTAAGTAATAAATCTTAATACCCACAGCAGAGATACTAGTGGTCAGGTTAACTAGGTATAGGTTTAAACTTAAGAATAAAGATAAACTAAGAGTTAACCTAAAACATATAGCGTATTATATACTATTGTGGATAGCTTATATGGATAACACGTGTAATATACATAGAGCACTAAAAGACAAGAACTGGAAGTACCTAGTAAGGATATATTAGGCACTAGAGGAAAAGCGGTTTAAAAATGCTAAGTATATGCATAGATGGCACCTAGTAGAAGTATAAGGTCAAGGGGACTTAATACTTTAACTAGGAAGATTCCTTACGGAAGAATACCTAGATGGATAATAGTAGTGGGAGTGCCCAGAGAACACTTGTTTATGGTATATAGAGGAAAAGAAACGAACTAAGTATTAGCTAAGGTTGGACTAAATATAGATAGGATCTAGCAGCCAATAGTTAGGAAAAGGGGAGGTGTATAGAACTAAAGGGAACTAGTATTAGAGCCTCAGACCCTTAAAGGAATTTAAGGTTAACACCTAAATTTATAAGCTAAATGGCAAGATCAGCAGTTTAAAGTATTGGTAGATAGTAGAGTAACTAGGAACTATATATCACTAAAAGCAGTAGAAAGGATGGGGTTACTATATAAACAAAAGGAATACCTATATCTACTTATAACAATTTCCGGAGATTAGATAGCCTACGGAGGAGGCATTATTAATCTTAAAATAGGACCTATTTAGTTAACTATTAAAGGAAGACTAGTTAGAATGTCTTTTAATATCCTACTATTAGGACAGGACGAGGCGATACTAAGAATGCCTTAGTTATAGGAGTATAATCCAAAGATCGATTGAGTTATAGGTTAGGTCAATATTAAGAATACTTAACAGCGTAAAGTGCGACAGCAAACCAAGTTGGTATAGTACTAAGTCGGAGTGACATATAAAGAGACTAAGCGAGGCTTAAGTTATATACTAAAGAGATACCACAAGTATGGTAAAAAGTTATGGTTACTAGAAAGTAAAAAGCTGTTAGAGCATGCAGTATAGGACTATAAAATAGAATTAGAAGAAGAAACAAGTCTAAAGTTCTTTCCAATCTATAAGCTTACTAAAATGGAGTTAGTAGCGCTTAAGGAGTTTGTCTAGGAGAACTTACGCAAGGGATATATTAGACCATTATAGTCGTTAGCAGGATATCCAGTACTGTTCATCCTAAAGAAAAACGGAAAACTTAGGATGTGTATAGACTATAGATAGTTAAACAGCATTACTAGGAAGGATAGGTATCCTTTACCCTTAATTAGCAAGATCTAAGATAGGATAGGCAACATAAAGATCTTTATAAAGATAGATCTAAGATAGGCGTACTATTAGATTAGGATTAAGGAAGGCAATAAATAGAAGGCAGCCTTTAGGTTAAAGGAAGGACTATATAAACCATTAGTTATACAATTTAGGCTTATAAATGCACTAGCAACGTTCCAGAAGCAAATTAATAGTGTATTAGGAGAACACCTAGATAAGTTTGTTATGGTATATCTTAACAACATTATCATCTACTTAGAAAATAAGGAAGAATATAGAGAACACGTTAAATAGGTCTTAAAGAGACTATAGGAAGAATAGATGCTAGTAGCAATTAAGAAATGCAAGTTCTTTATAAGAAAAACCGATTTTGTAGGATTTATTATCGAACTAGGAAAGATTAGCATGGACCTAAAGAAAGTTAAAGCTATAGTAAGTTGGCAAGAACCAGAGAACGTTATATAGTTAAGGTCGTTTCTAGGGTTTTGTAACTACTATAGGAGGTTTATAGTATAATGGTTAAAAAGTATTAAGCTATTTATAAGACTAACAAAGAAAGAGAAACTGTGGGTTTGAGGTAGTAAATAGAAGGAGCTATTCTAGGAACTTAAAGAGTTATTTACCTAAGAGCCAGTCCTTAAGATCTATTAACCAAAGTTAGAAACGGTTATTAAGATAGACGTATTAGACTTTGCACTAGGAGTATACTTGCTATAGAAGCACTAGGACGCATAGCACCTAGTAATATACTATAGTTGGAAAATGACACTACTAGAGTTAAACTATGATATCTATAATAAGGAGTTGTTAGGTATAATTACAGCACTTAAGAAATAGAGAGCATTCTTACAAGGCACAGAAAAACCATTTGTGGTTAAGACGGACTATAAGAACCTTACAGGATTCCTAATAATAAAGGAACTCAACTAAAGATAGGTTAGATGGGCGGAAATGCTTATAGAATACTATTTTGAAATTTAGTATACTAAGGGTATAGACAATGCACGAGCAGACGCTCTAAGTAGAAAGGCTGAACTATAAAGTAATAAAAAGCTATTAGGAGCTTTGTTGCAAAGGGATTAAGATGGATTAATTAGGTATAAATATTTAAAGATTATAGTAACTAAAGAAAGCTAGATCCATAAGTTACTAGAGAGTAATTAAACACAGAAGATCTAAGAAGTATAGGCAGAGAATCCAGACTTAGAGTAATATAAAAACAGAGAAGTAACGTATATACCTAAGTCTGTTGTAGAAGAATTTGTTAAGGAATTCTACAAGGGAATAATATAAGGACATAATAGAGCTATAGGACTAGTGTTAAGGCTTTAAGAGGAGTACATTATTTAAGGAATCTAGGGGCTAGTAAGACAAGTTATAAAAGAATATCTAGATTGCTAAAGGAATAAACTAATAAGGTATAAGCCGTATAGAGGGCTATAACCTATTAAAGTACCAGGAAGACCATGGGAAGTTATATTATAGGACTTTATTATTAAGTTACTAAAGTTAAAAGATCCTATCACGAGATAAGATTATAACGCGATTTTAGTAATAGTGGACAAGCTAATAAAGTAGGGATACTTTATAGTATGCACTAAAGAGATATTAGTAGAAGATGTCGCTAGAATCTATATAAAGGAAGTATTTACAAGATATAGAGCACTAGACAAGATCGTATTAGACAGAGATCCAAGATTTATAGCAGCATTTTGGGAAGTGTTTATGGCAGAATAGGGAGTTCGCGTAGCAACTTCTATAGCGTATTATCTGCAGACGAATGGATAAATAGAAAGACTAAACTAGACACTAGAATAGTATCTAAGGCATTATATTAATCACGCATAGAATAATTAGGTATTGTTATTACTAGTTACACAGTTTGCATATAATGCAACACTATAAGAAGAAATGGGGACTTTACTATTTAAGGCGAATTATGGGTACGAACTAAAAACATTATTATCGCTACATTAAGCAAAAAAGATAAGTAGCACAGCTAAACAAAGAATGGAGACGTTAGTAAATCTTTATATAGACCTTACAGAAACAGCTAAACTAGTATAAGAACGAATAAAAAGGTACTATAACGCTAAGAGATCTAAGGGACCAGATCTTAAGGAGGGAGATAAAGTATGGCTACTACACAAAAATTTTAAGAGTTGACGACTAAGCAAGAAGTTGGACTATGTCAGACTAGGACCTTTTAAAATTATATAAAGAATTTTATTGGTTACGTATAAGTTGAACCTACTAGCTAAAATAAAGATCTACCCTATATAATATATCGCGATTCTAGAACTAGCACACGGAGGTGTTAAGCCACTAGTCTATAAGGCAGATATATATAGAGGACAAGAAGAAGACAAATGGCAAGTTTTAAAGATTATTAGTTATAAGGACGTAGATAACGAAACGTAGTATAAAGTAAAGTAGATAGGCTATAGTAAGACTACCTAGGAGCCACTAAGCAACCTAAAGAACGCTATGGGAAAGGTAAAGGAGTATTGGAAGAAAGTAGGTTAGAAAGTGTTAAAAAAGGATTACTAAAGAACGAGTTACCTAAGGGGGACCCAAGAGGAGTAATTGCTAAGTTACTTAGAGTTGTTTTCCTTATAGGAGGAGAGCTAGTCCTTTTATTACCTAGCTTGTTAAGACCCTGTTAAATAAGTTTCTACTCCTTAGAATAAACCTTTTTATAAACCTTCTTAAGACGGGTTAACCGAGCGAACGCAACCTACTGAGACTTAAAGGAGCGACGTTGAGCCTTAAGGGCCCAAGCGGTCTCTTTAGCAGAACGGTAAAGTTTGGCGCATATAGCGGCTAACTTGGACTTAAGCTTTACAGTGGCAGATTAAATACGAGACCCTATAATAAGTTACTTAGGGAACTCGAAGACTGTTAAAAGTTATAGGGCGCGCATACTTAGCGTTAAAGACAGAGCGAACGTTATAGGATAACCAAACGTTTGCTTTAGTACACTCCAAGCAAGATAAGGGTTGTTAAGACAAGGGACTTGCTATCGTAATACACACTAACCCCGCTTTCGCACAATAAGAACATAGAGACGACATTATGTCACTAAGCGACAGTATAGCAGCTATAGTGCGAGCACGACGTTGCGCTTGTGAAAAAGAAGAAGCTTTAGGTATAATAAGTAAGGATATTAACCAGACTAATTAAATGGATATTATACCTCTAGTGGATGACTTAGAGATGTTAGGAATCTTTAAGGACGAAGATAAAGAGGAGGGAGATAGTATTACGGACGCTTTAAGTACAATATTACAACTACTTGGGGAAGAGTTGTAGGAAGCTAGTTAGTTAATATAGGCACGGTCTAGGATGGACCTAGTAGAACCATATAACAAGGAATGGTAAGCGAGTCATATAGTATTATATATAGTATACGGAGTATACGTAGTATACGTCCACGTATAATACGTATAACACATACCTTATATACAAGAGAGGATTTCTTAGGAGTATGGTTGTGTATTTAAAGGACCTTAGTTCCTACCATAGATAGTTCTCTCCTTGTAGTAAATCTTAGAATATAATTAGAGTTAATCTATTAGGCAACCACTCTACTAGTTATTATTACGTTGTTAATTTGTTCTTACCTATATACCTAGCCTAATAATAGGACCTACCGTAGTTCCTGCTATAAGGTTCCGTTATAAGTAGGGTTGTTTTCCCCTAGCTTATATTTAATCTTAAAATTAAATTGCGTAAGCTTCTCTACCTATCTAGCCTATTAAGGTATAAGCTCCTTTATAGTTATAAAGTAGCATAGATTATAATAATTTAAGAGTATATAAGTAGTATAGCTTGCATGCTTAAGGTAGTGTCGCCACTATTTAAAGCAGTTAACTATAGCTAGTAGTTTCTTATTATAGGTATAATACCTAACTTTAGGTCCCTAGAATTTTCTACTATAGAATATTACTAGTCTTTAGTAGAGCTAGGTAGTGTTTAGATACCTATTAGGTTGCAGTAAGATACTAGCAAGGGCAAAGTTCAATATATTAGTAACTATTATTAGTAGTTAATCTAGGTCGAAATGCCGTAATAGTAGAGCTTCTGTAAACTTTATATATAGTTCCTAAAAGGCTTCCTATACCTTTCTAGGCCATATCTATAGTTTATACTATTTAGTTAGTCCCTTCTTAGTTTTTTTCCTTCCTACCTTTAAGCCCTTTACTTCCTAGGCCAGGTCTTAGGAAGCTTTAGTAATATAATTAAATAGGTATTAGGCAACGTCCAAGTAGTTATAAATAAAGCGCCTATAGAAATTAGCAAAGCCTAAGAACACTTAAATATCCTAGTAGCTCTCTAGCTCCAGCCACTCTTAAATTATCTACACCTATACTAGGTCTATAACTATGCCTATAGGTGTTATAATATAACCTAGGAACTTAACCTACTTAGTGTTAAAGATATACTTTAATACCTTAGTATAGAGGCCCTAATTATCCAAGCGTTCTAGTACTTTGCAGACGTGTTACTTATACTAATCCTTATCTTTTAAGTATATTAGCAAAATATAGTACCCTACCAATGGCCTCAATGGTTAGTAGTTAACGCAATTGGCGCGCAGTTAAGGGCATTTAGTAACTCGACCGACTAGCCTATATTATATTTTTTTAACACGCAGCCTGTGCGTAGCCTACGCGCAACCTACGCGCAACTGTAAGGGCGCGAAGAGGCTTTGGGGAAGATTTAAAGGAACAATATAAATTCTATCTAAATCTAAGGGTATATAGCTCTTGCAGAGTACAAGACGTTGCGTAAAGAAGAGAAGGGAATATAGGAAATATGTAACTAAATATTTAGGGTCTTGGCAGTAGACGCATGGGCATAAGCCTATGCGGATTTTAACAGGTTTCGACTAAATTCCATTATATTAGTGGAATTTAGTGGAAACTGGTAGAAATTAATCAAGTTGGCGGAATTTGGCAGAATTTAATTAAAGCGTTAGAATTTATCTGTTAAGTGTTTTACTAAGATATTCCTATTGTAACTAGGCTAGTCATTTTATAGTACCCCCCCCCCCCCCCATTAGCCAAAGGTTTAAAATAATTTAACTTAGTTAAGAATTTATAATTTTATTATGGGTTATATTTTAGCGCTAGGTAGTGGTTTTAGCGAGATAAATCTAACCAATTAGATAACTTTAACTGCCGGTTAAAGTTTCTTAATATCTTATGTGTTACGTGACCATATTATAAATGTTATAATACTTTTTGAGTTCTTTTTAAATTTAAGTTTCCTACTATTATGTTTTATGTATTTATGTTAAGTGGTAGTTATTTGCCTTTACATTATATCCATCCAGCCAGAGTAGGCCGCGAAGGATGGTCTTTATGGAATTCTTTTACTAGGGAAGGCGCGTTAGCCTTAATCTGTTTATAGGTTTCCTAGGTTTATATTTTATATCCTTCCCACTTAATAAGAAGTTTAAATTGTTTAAATTATGGTTTTTATTGTATATTATTAATTAAGTTAATAAAGTAAGAACCGTTATTATTATTAATAATTATAGAAGGTAGTAGTGGCATTTTACAAGTTATAGAATTATCTTTTAAGGGTTGCAGCAAGCTTACGTAAAACATTAGGTGTATTTTTATCTTAGTTGGCAGTTTAAGCTTATAGGTGTATAGGCTCAGTTTCTTCTTAATTTAGTATAGGCCCGTAAATTTCTAATTAAGTTTCTTTAAAGGCCGTTAAGTTTTTAAGTTTTGTATACTTAGGTAAGCTATATTACCTTCTTTAAAGTCCCATACAGGGGCTTGTCCTTTATTTATATACTATTCCTATAATATTTAAGCATATGTTAATTCGCTTTATAATAGTTCTATTAAAAAGAACTTTTGGAGCTCTTGCTGCACCTGGCCTAAAAAGACCAAACCAACTAAAAGAACCCTGAAAAACACCCTGATAATCCCCTGAGATGCATGCATTACAGGGGAGGCACAGGTGGAACGACGGTGGTACGCAGTTGCGCGCGACCGCTAGACCCATACCCAACAATGGCCCCCCACAACAATAATAAGGACGGGCGAATACTATACTAGAAAGTGGAAATACCCTAATTAAGAAGGCATCTGACAAAATATAAAGCCTTTTAGACGCGTCTAGTATCTAGAACTGTGGGGGAGCATCTATTAGCTATTATAAACTAATATAGCTAGTAGAATGGCTCCAGTCTAGCGAACCTTAAGCGCCCCTTTAGTAAACCCTTGATTAAATCCTCCAACGGCTAAATAAAATTAAAGATAAATAAAACCCCCCCCCACAGGCGAACCGCACCTGGGCCGCCATAGCTGCACTTTTATAGCACAGGGAACCTACCCCCCTAAAGACAATAACTGGGTATACAATCACAATACAACCAAATACAGAAAAGGCAGAGGAACTTAGGGGACAATTAGAAACAGAAGTTCTTATAAAGATTTGTAAGGAGGTCCATAACGCCGTCGCAGTTTAATACCTTAGGAGTAGAGACATTAGAGTCACCCTAAAGGACTAATAGGTAAAGGAACGGGCCGTAAGGGTAGGGGACAGGCTAGGAGAGCGTATTAGCATAAAAGTGCTTTGTAAAAATCACCCAGTTAAAGTCCTGTCGGTTCCCATAAGCCTTAGGGTAGAAAGGGGACGCCAGGTAGATAATACAGCAACTATATAGGAGATAGTAAAACAAACGGAATGCCTTATACCAGGACTTGTAATTACCCGGATCCAATAGCTTTGATAGGAAAATATAAACCAAGCATACAATAAGAACAATAAGAGGACATAAGGGGCGCTAGAGACTCGCTAGGGAAATAATAAACGAACGTATGGCTCCCTTATTATTAGCGTATATACACTAGGAATGCAAAAACTCCTTATCCAAAAAGGAATAATTATAAATGGCCTTATATATAACACAAGGCTCTATAACTACAGACTATGCCTGGAACGATATTATTGCTGCGTATAATGGGGACACACCCAATCCACATACGCAGTATAGGTGTGCTGCGGCCACTATGCAGGCCCCTATAATATAAGATAATGTACAAATTAAGACCAAATAAAATGCGCGAACTGTCACCAAAGCACATATAAGGCGTGGGAGAGAGAAGGCTGTATTGAATATAGGAGACGGAAGGAAAGGGCTTAATAGCTGCGGGAACAACTACACGCTAGGTTATACAAATGGAAACAACAGGCGATAAGCTAGGGGGACGCAGGTGTCTTCCTAGCGTTTCCTACCTTTAATACTAGGGGGCTAAGCCAGCTATCCCAAGCCTTAACGGGCCAAAAGCAACGCCGCGCGATATCACTAGACCGAACAGGGACATAAGGGACACATGGGACACAAGGGAGAGGACGCCCAGTAGGAAGACCCCCATAGACGGCTACGGCAAGTTCAAGGCCGGGATAATTAAGAATTAGATTTAACGCGGTAAATACAACACACGCAGCTAGCTTATAAGGGGCACACAGCCAACTGGCGAGAACGGGGGAAGAACTAGAGGCAATAATAGACTTAGATTTAGAAAGGCTAGTAGGAACACAAAACACAGGAATAGAAAGCTCCACATAAAATAAGTAGTGGCCAGGGAGCAAATATAGGAGATGGAAGTTCTGAATATTTCAGAGAAAGTAGAAACGGAAGAAGTAAGGAGTGAAGGAGAGGCGAAGGACCCCTACTGGGGGTCCGCCACTTAACTATTATACAGTATAACTGCGGCAATACGAACTACCGTCTAGTAAGGCCCCTACTAGACAGTCTAGACCTAGAGAAACACCATATTCTTGCCATATAAGAGCCGTATTACAATACCTATACACAATTAATATACTGCCCCTAAGAATTCCAGCTCCTATATAAACCAAAAGCAGTCATATGCGTATGCTTTATAATTAGCAAAAATATCAGCCTTGCCTTATGGTTATGGCAGGCAGTTAACCCAGATATTGTAGTTATAACCATCTAGATATACAGGGGACCAGTATAAATCATTAATATCTATAACCCTAGGGTTGAAGGGGTAGCATAGACAGAGAATATTATATCTGTAATAAGCTTGCTAGAAACTAAACACGCGGAGTCTATCCTACTAGAAGATATAAACCTCCACCACCTATAGTAGGGGGGCATCCATGTTGCTGCTAATTGATAGGTAGAGTGCCTACTAAGAGCTATAGATAATGGGGGCCTTAAGCTAGCTACCCCCCTAGGTGCAATTACATGGCAATGGGGTACTGCCAAAAGTACAATTAACCTTATAATTATAGATGAAAACCTATACCAGAGACTTAAAAGGTGCTCCCTTAAAGAAGAATAGGCACTTACCTTAGACCATATCCCTATTTAGATATAACTAGATCTGGACATTAAGGCGCAACTAAATAGCAAAAGATACGCAATAAGGAAGCTTAACGTAAATAGCTTCCTTAATATAATTAAACAATAACTCTAAGACTTAGAAGAAATTTATCTAATACCAAACAAGCAAGGCTTATTGGCTACCCCTAAGGAAATTAATTAAAGACTAGAAAGGATCCAGGCAGCAATTAAAAGCGGGCTAAAAGAGCACTACCCGGTTTTAAAACCAGGCCCCTACGCGCGACACGCATGGTCTGTATAGTGCGCGGCCCTTATAGCCGGCCAATAATGAGCAAGGAGGAAATACACAAGCAGCCACAATTCTGAGGACAAGAGATAATATAAAGACATAAGAAACCAGCTAAAGAATACCCTAAGAAAAGAAGTAAGGAATAACTAAAGATGGTTTATAAACAAACACACTACTAACCTAAGTCTCCCCTATAACAAGGGCCTTTGGACCATAGCGAAATAGGTAAAGAAAAAGGCGGGACGCCTAGTAGAAGATCTACACCTACCACCCCTACAAAGAGCAGGCGAACTATAGGCCACAAGCAACAATAACAAGAAGGCAAAGATCTTTATAGAAAGATTTTTCCCTCAACCGGCTCTAGTAGACCTTAGCGACATTACTAGTAAAACACCGGTAACTCGCCTAAGGGTTAACAGCGACATAATAACTAAAGAAATGGCTAGAACTATTAGCCGCCTCTTAAACAACACAGTACTAGGACCAGATAGGATCTTAAACAAAGCCCTAAAGACCTATAGACCACTTATAGCACCTTAGCTTGCAGATATAGCCAAAGCATGCTTTGCAATAGGCTACTACCCGTGACTCGGAAGATCCATAACAATGGTTATCTTATAAAAAGAAGGCAAAGCAGACTACTTAATCCCAGGAAGCTACCGCCCTATTGCCTTAAAAAACACCCTAAGCAAGATCTTAGAAAAGGTTATAGCGGACCACATAGTAGACACGGTAGAGGAACACGCCCTACTACCACAAAGCTAAATGGGGGCAAGAAAGAATCGCTTAACGCTATTAGCACTTATACTACTTACTACTACCATTAAAACTGCATAGGCTATGCAAAAGGACTTTATAGTATTAATGCTTAGCCTAGATATTAGTGGCGCCTATAATAATATACCCCATGAGCGTCTCCTATACATCCTTAGGGCAAAGGGCTTCCTAGAATGGATTATTTAATTTATTTAAGGATTTATAGGCCAGAAAGAAATATTACTAGTCTTTAGCGGATACTAGAGCCCCCCTATTATAGTCGTAATAGGAATACTATAAGGATTACCTCTATCGCCTATACTCTTCCTCTTCTTTGTAAGTAACCTGCTTAACACCTTTAAGGAAGGGGCGACTTAGGGGATAGGCTTTATTAATAATATAAACCTAATTATATATAGGCCAACAGCCGCAGAGAACTGTAGGACACTAGAGAAAGCCCATAATACCTATATAGAATAGGCAAGACGACATAGAGTCCAATTCTCACCAGAGAAATACCAGCTAATCCATTTTATAAGAAAACATAACCAATCTGCAGATCTTTAGCATACAATCTATATCTAAGGCTTTAGGGGTCAACCGGTTCAAGGCCTAAGGGTATTAGGAGTGTGGGTAGACAGTAAGCTCTAGTGGAGCGCATATACAGCGCAAGCGGCCCGTAAGGGCTAAGCACAGTATATCACTATGTCCAGGATCGTCAATTCTATATAGGGTCTATGCTTCCAGAGGTTACGCCTACTATATATAGCAGTTGTCCGGCCAACCATGACGTATAGATCTAGCATTTGGGCCACTGGAGAAACTAAGAAAGGCCCCCCTAAATCACTCCTTAAACCACTCTAAAAGGTCCAAACAGCCTGCCTTAGAAGTATAACAGGTGGGTATAAGTGAACGGCCACAGTACTGCTTAAGAAGGAAGCCAATATTCCCCCCCTATAACTATATATTGAAGCTGATGCAATGCAAAGGGTGCAAAAGGAACGCAACTCTAATGTTATAAAGTATATCAAGACACGCCTAAACAAACTATGGAGGGACCCTAGGGTGCCCTATAGGAGAAGGAACCAATAACCCTAAAGTAGGGAAGATATATTAGGAAAACAGGTAGAGAAAGTAGAAGAAGAATAGTGCGGCG
>Ga0307507_10000630_pt1 | contig 76215 bp, 31 predicted proteins | sample 7_EM_MG_FD_207223 | JGI IMG/M metagenome (GOLD analysis project Ga0307507, IMG submission 207223) | Populus trichocarpa ectomycorrhiza microbial communities from riparian zone in the Pacific Northwest, United States - 7_EM | ecosystem: Host-associated > Plants > Roots > Unclassified | place...
GAGATTTCAAGGAACTTCGACCGGCGGTCGAAGTTCTCTGATTGGTCAGATTCCTGCCAAGAGGTTCTCCCAAGTCTCATCACGTGATATCGTTGCGGGCTTGTTTTCCAACACCCTCCCTCAAGCTCAGTTAACGATACCGCTATATACACTGTATATAGGAGTGTAGGATTGCTTAATAAGGGTTGCCGAAGCTCCTCTAAGGTAGAATAAGTGTTTAATAAGGAGTTACGCCCTCCCTAGCGTCTAGAGACAGCGCCTGCTTAGTAAAACGTTTTTTGAAATTTTGGCAGTACCTCCCTATAGGTATTTTATATTGCCCATAGAGCTCTAGAGGCCCTATAGCCTTACCCTATGTCTCTCCTGAAGTATATCTATCCTTCCTACTAGTATAAGCCCTCCCTGATGTTGTGGCCGTTAGATTTGGGTAGTAGGTTTAAGTAGTAGGTTGGTAGATTAAGGTTAAGTTCTGTCGCTCGTTTTAAGGCCTTAAGGTGTTGTTTAGCGCACTCTCTAAGGATCTACCGATCGTGTACTGATTTCCTATTGAGGCCTAGTGTAGTTAATTAAGTTTCTGCACTATTTAAAGGTGTTTAAGGAAGGCGTAGAACTAAGGACCCGCAAGAGGCTTAGTAAGGCCGTTGGCTGCCATATTAATTAAAGTAACATGTACAAGGTTAATCCTATTACTGTTTATCTTATCTCTTATATAGTAAAACTGGATATTAATATGCTTTGTGTAAGAGTATATATATTAGGTCCCGCCGCGCTTGCGACAAGTTCGCAAGCACTCTCAGTCTTTTTAGCCGTATGGCGACGTGGAGGCGGGCCACGTTACAATTGTGCTTGCGAACTTACTAGAGCCAGCTGTAGGTCCGTCAACTAGTTGGGTCGTGGGTTTGACTCACAACGGTTGCGCCTCGCTCTGGTACAGTCTAACGCGCATCCGTGCGATAAGGCGTCGGTGAAGATTCCGATCGCTTACGTTACTAGGGACTAACTAATATGGTAATACTCTTGGCGTTTAATCCCTGTGGCCCAAACGGGCGCACAGAGGAATCCCTGCGAGCGCTCGAGGACGAGCGCCCCAGAGGAGAGGGCAATTGTAAGAGTATATATATTAGGTCCTGCCGCGCTTGCGACAAGTTCGCAAGCACTCTCAGTCTTTTTGGCCGTATGGCGACGTGGAGGCGGGCCACGTTACACTTTGTTTGATTATGTTAAACTAGATTTTTAGCCAATACTTTTATAGCTTGGTTATTAGTTTTAATTAAGATCCTAGTAAACTGTTTACTCTAGTCTAGTATACCTAGTTTAGTAAGTAAAAGTTAAAGCTATATAGCCTCTTTTACTGCAGCTATTAGAGCTGTGTACTCTAATTAATATGTTAATAGTAAAATGGTAGCTTGTAGCTTTAATTTCCATAAGATTGGTCCTCTGTTTAATATAAATATAACGCCCAATACAGAGCGTCTTATAGTTTTGTCTTATCCCTAGTCAGCATTACTAAAGCCAATTAGTGTAAGGTCTAGGTTCTTATCGCCTCTATAAGTAATTCCTCTATTAAGCGAGCCGGCTAGGTATTAAAGGATAAGTCTTACGGCCGTTATATGGGTAGAGGTAGGATTATGGGCGAAATGGCTTACTATTAATACTGTAAAGGCGATATCTGGCCTTGTTTCTATTATAGGAAACATAACTAAATTAACCATACTTTGGTATCTTCTAACGTTGTCCTTACTAGTAGTTTCTTAATTGGCTACAAGCTTAATTAAGTGCTTTATAGGTATTAGTAAGGTATTAGCCTTTTATAATCCAAAATATTTAAGAGCTTTAATGAGGTAGGCTTGCTATAAGAGTATAATCTTCTTCTTCGTTCAATCTCTTATAACTATTATACCTAAGTAAAAGCTTATTAGCCCAAGATCTATTATTTAGAAGGCTGCTTTAAGCTCTACTTTCGCCTAATTAACTATCGCTATATCCTTATGGATAATCTTAGTATCGTTAATATAGGCAGAAATAATTAAACCTTTCTATTCTTTACTAGTGGCGAATATACTGTAATCCGCGTGTAGATAGTAAAGTCCAAGTTTTTCTAGTAGAAACTTTAAGAGCGTCTTATACTAGATTTAAGGTAACTATTTTAGTCCATAGAGGGCCTTTTTAAGGCGGCAGACTTTACTGGCTTCTTTATAGCCTTTTAGCATAATAATATAGAGTTCTTAATTAATTGGTCCATAAAGAAAGGCGGTTTTAATATCCATCTATTTAATTTTAAGGTTGTAGTAGGCAGCAATTGTAAATAGAGCCCTAAAAGCTATAGGTTTTACTACCGTAGTAAAGGTCTAGTTATAATTGACACTGTACTGCTATAGATATCCCTTAACGACCCATCTAGCCTTATAGTAGAGAACCTTGCCATCCTTTCCCTTTTTAACTTTAAATACCTATTTACTAGCAGGAGGCTTATAAGGAGGCTTAAGGGAGGCAAGGTTAACAAGTTCCTATATCTAGTTCTTAATTAGAGACCCTACCCCCTCTATTATTACTTTTATCCATTCTTTACTGTTCGGGCCGTTAATTGCTCGGTTGTATATATAAGGCTTATCTTTGTCAATTAAGGTAGTAGATATGTACGTTTTAAGATCGGGTGAGCTAGTATATTAAATATAGCCGGCTAGTAGAGCTGTTACGGACGCTTTAAGTACGATGTTACGACTACTTGGGGAAGAGTCACAGGAAGCTAGTTGGTTGATATAAGCACGGTCCAAGATAGATCCGGTGGAACCATGTAATGAGGAATAGTAACTGAGGTCACGTGGCGTTGAATGTATTAACTATATTAAATAGAAGGGACGTTACGTTCAATATAGATAACACGTACCTTATGTACAAGAGAGGATTTCTTAGGAGTATAGTTGTGTATTTAAAGGACCTCAGTCCCTACCATAGATAGTTCTCTCCTTGTAGTGAATCTCAGAATACAATTAGAGTTAATCTATTAGGCAACCACTCTACCAGTTATTATTATATTGTTAATTTGTTCTTACCTATATACCTAGCCTAATAATAGGACCCACTGTAGTTCCTACTACAAGGTTCCGTTATACATTCACTACTAAGGTTACGGTATTGAACAAGATCAAACAATATGCCACCTAAAGCACTAGTCACAACAGCGTCAGCGACAGCTACAACCTCAGGACTAGTAGACACTAGTATAGCAGATACAGATTCTTAAGTGGTTACACAAGGTCAGTTATAGGCAGTAGTCTACTTGGACTGGACTAGACTGGATCTAGGCTCAAATCTAGTCCACTCCGGTTCTATCGCGATTTGGCTCCAGAAGCGCCATACAATCCATATACTATTTATAGTAAGTCTTGGCATCCTTTGGTGTTGCAGTAGGAAGTTATACGGACTACCAAATTCGGCCCAAATTATTTATATTACTTCTTATATATTACTCCTTAAAGGCCTTAATCGTCTTAAATATGTCCTTATCATTGCCCTCATCCTCATCGTCGCCCCCACCCTTACCGCCAGTACGCTCTATCATCGCCAGAACCTCCTTATTGTCCTCCTCTATATCCTCTTCCTCCACCTAGGCAGCGGCGGCGGCGGCCATATCCGCAGCTTAGCGCTCCTTGATATACTCCCTAAGCTGCTCCGGTGTAGGGTTATACAGAGGTAACGGCTAAGGCTCTCCTTCTACTAATCCAACGCCCTTATTATTAAATGTATTACTTCTTAAGGGCCCGTAGCTATGGCGAAGCCATTCATTTACCTTGATTATATCCATCTTTAGGCGCGAGCGTTGGTCCTTAAGGAGTATCTTACAACTGCTAAACAGGCGTTTGCATTTGTCGCTCATAGGTAGAGGAGCGAGTACGTTAAGGGCAAAGCAGGCGAGGTTGGGTTAACTGTAATAGAGCCTTTGCTAATAGTCAATTACATTAAAATCTTTATTATTGGCGACTTTAAGAGGGCCCTCTTTTAGATACTTATCTAAAGCACTATCCTTCTTTACTGCGGAGGTTTGGTGGGTGCGTTTAATGCGCTTATAATTGCAAGTAGAGGTATAGTCCTTTTCCTTCTCAATAGGATAAATTAATGGATTTTAAGGCTGTAATCCAAAGCTCTTACCTTTATAGTCTTTAAACATGTCCTAAACCTTCTTTTCAACCTTATTAATCTAGGCCTTCTTATTCTTATCTAACCCCCATTTCTGGTAAAACCATTCCATCTTAAGTGTCGGATTTATTATAATGGCGGCATAGTAGGCAGGTGTCTTATTAGCCTTCTTAAAGTACTTCTTACACTTCTCCTATGCAGCGCTCGCGCAGCTAGATAGCAGCTTGTAGTTTTAATTATTGGGTCAACGTGGAGCCGCGAGCTTAAGAAACCAATCTTTAGTAGCATAGAGTTTATTAATAAGCCAATCTAGCATCTGGAAATAATTAGCAAGGCCTATACAATTACCCTCTACCATAATAGTCGCCTTGTAAAAAGATTCTAGGTGCGTATAAAGGTGTTCAAGCTCTTTCCATTAGTGGGGCTTAAGGTAATCCTCCTTGGTAAGAGGCTTTGAGTTAGTAGATGGAATGTAGTTATTATAGAACCGAGTTATACGTTCGCGGCAATTTAGAAACTAGGTAATTGCTATAAAGAGCGAGTTCTAGCAAGTTTAATTATTTTAAATAAGCTGGTAAATTATTAGTGTCGCTTTTAGTAGAGTATAAGAAAATAGAAGATTGTAACCATAGGGCGGCTAGATACGGCAGAACTAAATCCTAACAATCTAATTGGTCCGGCAACGGACTAGGTAGCAAATATCACCACTTTTAAAAATATCACTCACCTCTAAGCAGTTATACTTTGCCAGATCCCCTCTAATTTTGATATTCTTAAAGAACCTACACCTCTGGGGAGTTATTTAAATGTACTAGATAAGATTATAAAGTAATCTAATAGACCCCTACTTCTTCCAGAGCTCCTAAACCCTCTTAAAGTCCATCTTATAGTACGCAGACGCCATTTCCTTATAAATCTTCTTAGCGTCCTTTCCAATTATAAAGGCTTGCGCGTAGAGGTTAACAATATGGCCAAAGCAGCATAGCTAATAAGCTTTTCGTTTCTTTACTGGCATCTTTAGGTATAGAACTTAAAGAACCACATCAACATATATATTATTTGACTCTGCATTATCGCCTATAAAATAGCCAACATTGCCTTTAAATCTATACTCCTTAATTAGCTTCAGCAGAATAGCCGCTATATTCTCACTGGAGTGTTTACTAATAACCTTACAAAGCTCTAGAACTACATATCGTCGCCTTCCATATTGGTTAATAAAATAACCGACAACACTAAGAATTGCATAGGAGTTTAGTAATATTTATAAATTAAAGGATATAGATATAGAGCTATAAGCAGAGGCCAGCTCCTTCTTTAGGTTATCCTTCTTCTACTTAAATTCTGCTATAACCTAGCCCCAGATTATCTTTCCAGCTTTTAGTAGGAATTTTAGAAGGGCTAGATAGAGGTAATAGAGAAGGCTTTGGAAGTACTTATTTTTAAATTAGAAGAAGGCAATATAATAGCAGATAATCCACCTAATTAACAGCTGCTTAAACGCCTTAAAGTTTGACCTTTGCTTAAGCACCCGCTGCTTAGGATAGTCCTCAATTGTTAGCTAGTTAGAGTTGCTTAGTTTAGGAGGCTTAAGAAAGCCAGTATATCGGTTTATCTGGTAATTGTTAACAAGGTAATCCAAAGCAGTAGTACATCCTAATAAGATTATTATAAGCTCCTGCTAACGCCTCGCCCTCTTATAGATGTAGTAGTAGTAGTACACCTTCTTCCTATCGCTAACCGCGCCCTTAAGCTAAATGTCCTCCCCCTATTTCCATATTGGTAACATATAAGGCTTGGTGTTTTTAACGCCGAGCGTAAGGGACTTGCACTGGATATACTGCCTACCACTATATTTAAACTCCTCTACCTCTAGGTGGCCTTTGGCTGCAGAGTTAATAGATTCTAAGGCAAGAATAACATCGTTAGATAGGGGTGTAGCTAAGTAATTAGGCAAGAAGCGCGCAATACTAGATTAATTTGTCGCTAGTAGGCGAGTTTATTTAGCGGCCATAGTAGAAACAAAACACCAAATTAATAAGTAGTATGCGTAGTAGGAGCGACGGGAGGGTAACTCCTTAATTCTACGGGCAATTAACCGTCTTTTAAGACGGTGTAATACTACAAAAGTCACTAATTGGCTGCTACCACCTGTACTAACTCCTTAGCGTCCTGTCCTTCTTAGCCTTATATCTAAATAAGGAATGGAACTGGAGCGCCAGGAGCCTCTATAAGCACAGATCCAGTCCAGTCCACTAATAAAATCAAGCGATCCAGCTCCAGAAGTTTAGGCAATCCATATGGCGCTCTAAAATAGCTCCAGTTTAAGTAGATCACTAGTTATAGGAAATAGTTAATCACTTACAAGACAATAATAGGATACTTAAAAAACACATTAATGGAATCAGAGTAGCGAAAATTAAACTACCTTTAATTAAACGGTTCTCAGGAGAGAAGTTAAAGCTTAAGGGATTTCTTACACAGATGCACTTTAAGGTAATATAGGAAAGAGCGAAGTTAGTAATATTATTAGATTAAGTAGCTTATGCAGGGTTATTCCTAACAGGGAGGGCACTTAAGTAGTTTAAACCGTATCTCACAGAGATATAGGCCAATGGCATAATAACTACTAACCAGGACGTAAGGTATATATTTACTAGTTAGAATAGGTTTGCAGAATAACTAACATAGATATTTAGAGACCTGGAGGCCATAACCACAGCGGAACAAAAGCTTCAGAACTTAGTACAACACACTTTAGCAATTAAGTATACAACACAGTTTTAAACACTAGCTATATAGGTTAAGTGGAATGACAGGGCGCTTATAGCACAGTATAAACAGGGACTTAAGGCTAAAGTCTAGGACATAATTATCCTAATAGAAGATGCGGATACTTTAAGAGAGTTAATAGACCAGTTAATAAAGATTAATAATAGGATCTATTAAAGGGAATAAGCTAAGAGAGGGCAAGACAGAGTTCTATAGTCGTATAAGGCGTAGAGTACGCAATAATAGATATAGAGTTAAAAACTATAGAATGGCGTAGAGCTAATAGACCTAAGCGGTACTAAAGAAACCTAAAGGTGGGGAAAGAAACTATGGAAACCTAAAGGTTAAGGATTAAGTAATTAAAGGACCTAGGAGCAGAGGCTAAACTAGGGATCTTAGCAGTAGAAGACGTTTAGGCGGACTCTATAGCAAGAAAAATGGTTTAAAGATAGGGCTTATATAAATTGCGGAAAACAAGGTCATTTTGCTAGAGACTGTAGAGGTGGTTAGAGTAACTATATAGTAAAGGGAACTAGGCCAGTAAACAGCACGTACGTATAAAGGGATGACAGTGCACTATAAGGAACAAAAGAATGTTCAATTAATAGTTTTATGTATTATTACAACAACATATACCGAATTTATAAGGACGCTAAGTACGGCGCAAGCTATTAGCTATAGGAGCCATTGTTATCTAAGTTTAGAGGAACTAATAAACTAGCTTATAGATCGGACATTAAAGACGATAAATTTAATATAGGCGAAGCATTTACTGATAATAAGGCAATAAAGGCAGCTTACTAGGAGCATACAGACCTTAAAGAAGTTAAAGTAGAAGCAGAAACTAAGACCATTATAAAATAGGGTTTAGTAACGGATGTTATAACACTATTAGATACAATTTCCATCGCTTTATAAGATAATAGGAATAATGTTTAGAAGAAACTAAGTAAGTAGATAACTACTAGTGCTAGCTTATTACTTAATAAAGGTAAAAGGTTATAGGCTTAAGATTTTTAAGAGGAGATGTAAAAAGCTTAAGATTCTTAAAATAAGATAAGACATACCTAAGGACCCACAACGGACGAAAACCAATGGGAAAGAGTAGTGACTTAGTTTAGTGACAAATAAATAAGTATAGGACGTAAGTTTAAGAACTACGAGTTTAGGGAATGAATAAGAATGTTAGCAATCCTAGATAAACGTAGTGTTTAGCCTAAAGATTAAACAGTTAATACTATAATTAAAAAGTAAAAAATAAAATGGAGACCATGTATTAGGAAATAGAGGTTCCTTTATAGGCAAGGCGCGCTTACTTCTTTACCCTAGTTTGGCCAAGACCTAACCTCAACCTCGACCATAAAAGGCCTTCTCCCTCGCTGCTTTTGCCCTTATACTCCATCTCCTCTTTTCTTTCTTGCTACCGTGCCACCTTAGACTCTAGCTGTTAGCCGTAAGGCATTTTCCATCCCCTTAGCGTCTATATAGGTGCTCTGCCCGCCTTCCCTAATCTCCATATATTTTATACTAATAATCACCTAGCGCTGTAACTCTTCGGCCCTTTTTATAGGATATATTTATACTCTCTCCTGGTGTTAACATATGCTTTAGTCCTACTATATTCCTTCTTTCTTCTCTCCTCTCTCCTCTCCTCCTGCCTATGTCCCCTACTGATTAGTGCACTAGAATAACATTTCTGTTTATCCTCTTTTTTACTTCCGCCTCTAGTAGTGTCTTGGGCGTGACTACAATATATAACTTAATCCCTGTCGGAACAGCTATAAATGGCTATAAGGCTGTGCCGAAAACCGCCTAGCAATAGATTATATAGGTTATAGCTACTACAAGCTACGGGACGCGTTAGGCAGTGTTGCATTGCAGCGTTATAATAAAGGCAAAGCCAGACGCTGAAGTAGATCCTTAGCAAAACCATAGGCTAATGCTAGTTACTTAGCTTGGTTAAAGCTGCGCCGCTAGAAGCTAGAAGCCTTTGCCCTTCTTAGCGCCTTCTTAACCTAGACCTAGACCTTACTTTTCCCTAACAATTAGAGAATTGTATTATGATTAAAGAAGCTGCTGGGCTTTAGTCTAATCTAGCCCCCTATTTAGCTGAGGAGGCATGGGTTATACGGAAATATCCTTTATATAGACCTAAGACTTATAAGGCGGAATTTAGGGGTAAACGGCCTATCTAGTAGTATAGCCTGGCTTCTAGTGGAGCTAGTGTTATAATCCTACTCTTAGCTAATGAATACTGGAGAAAAATTCGCGCATTTAATCTCCTAACGGAGACGGACTTTATATAGTGGCTATATCAGCTAAAAGGGCCGAGATAGATATGGGCATAATTGCCTAATCTACTCGCGCTATCTGCCCCCTTATGTTATTTGTGATATCTAGCTATAGGCAAGGGTGAAAGCAAGGCTTTTGCGCATATTTAGGAGGTTAAGCAGCGGCTGTAAGCTCCGTAGAGTGTAACTAAGGAAGTTCCTTGGATCTAGGGGAGAGATTTAAGGATGCCCTTATTACTTAGAGTGTCTTTTAATGCTTATAGTAGAATTACGGCACGCCCTTTACCTATCCAATACTAGGAATTATGGTCTCGTAGAGGATCTAGCGCAGAGGATCCAGCTCGCTAGCATATTAGGGTGGAAAACGGACACATTAGCGCTAGCCCTAACTTTAAGAAATAAGGGCAGAGAAGGTACTTTACCACCAACCTCCTTAATAGGGAGGCTTAGTGCGATGCCCCTATTAGAGGCAGAATGTACCAGCTTAGTTAGTTGGGTCTTAATTATAGTTTCCTAATAGGCGTTAATCTTATAATAGTTTAAGCCTGTGTAAACCTTTATGCATTATAAATAGTAATTGCTAATGGAGCGTAGATTATACGTTTTGATTCGCTATTAAGCTAGTAGGGTTATTTTAGTATAGATACTGCGGATATAAGCCAGTGGCAAAGAGGAGACTGGTATAGACTTAAAAGCCTAGTATAACCTGTCCTTTAGGGCTATTAGAAAGATATAAAGCAATAACAACTCTAAAAATAATAGCGGTAGTAATAGTAGCATCTTTTTAACCCCTTTGCTTTTATTCAGAAATTTCACTTAATAATATTAATTTCTATACTACACCCCCTGAAAAACTAAGGGCTTTTTAGCATTATACAATTACAGCCCCTAAGAAAAGCATAAGTAGCAAACCTAAAAGGAGAAATAGGGAAGTACCTCTTTTCCCCCTAAAAAGCTAAGAAGTATTAAAAGCTTGGGCACTTAATAGCATGTTATTCCACCTAGGGCCTTAATTTTAGAGATTCTGTTTAATAAAGCGCCTATAGACCCTATATATAATTACAAAAAAGCTTATAAGAAGTATTATAAGGATAATAAGGATGACGAGGACAATAAGGAAGATTCCTATAGGGATAGAAATGACAGTTAAGTCTCTAGAGGAAGTTAAGGTAATTATCCCCTATAATTACCCTATTATACTTTCCATATTCCCCTAACAGTTGTAAATATATATGTTTAATGACTAGTAGAAAATCTAATAGTTATTAAAGACAATATAGCCAATCTGGACTTAGAAGCTAAGGGCAACGAAGCTGGTAACGCTAATAATAAAGCTAATAAAGCCGATAATTGACCAACACCTTATAGATTAGGTATGCGCTTCCCTTTTTAATTTATAATAGCCTTATTTAATAATTAGTAGATAACGGAAATAACGGCAGTAATAAGGATAATAAAGATAATAAGAAGCTGCCTTTATTAGAAGCGCTGGAAGAGGAGGTATACGCACCTATATATAACTATACCACACCCTTAACGCTAGACGGCAATTAAACGGATAATTTAGCTAAGGGGCGTTGTATTAGAACTACTCTGTAGTTCAGGTAGGAGCTTAGGATATTAGTAGCTACCAGTTAAAAGTCTTTAGGAGCTAAGAAGTTAAAGAAGCGGAGGTCCAATTAGCTTAATTAACTAGATAGCATTAATTATATCTTTAATACTTCCGTTAGTAAGAGTAGTAAGAGTGTATAACCTAGGAAGTAATGAAGGTTACCTGCTTCCTGGAGGACTACGCCTTCTAGCTCTCCTACCCTTGGCCTTAACAACAGTAATGGTATTAAGGAGCGAGCGGTCTCTACTATATGGCCTACCAGCTCCTCCCCCTGGCACTATATATCTTCTTGCAATACTGGACCACCAGAAGATGGGGCTAATAATAGTTATAATTTTAATAACCCTACTAAAGAGAGTAGTGGGGGTGGTAAGGGTAGTGAGGGTGGTAATAGTCTATGTCCCTAAAAGCAATAAAGGCTACCTATCTATTGCAAAGACTTGTCTTCTAGCCCCCCTATCCCTTCTATCCTTAACCTCAACTCTTAATACCCACAAGTTAACTAGTAAGCAGTATCCACTCTATAGCTTGCTAGCCCTTTGCTTTAGGAGCCTACCCTTCTCTATAGCATTAAACCGTTTTATAATAAGGCTAGTAATTATACTTATAATAAGGATAAGGATGGTAATAGTAGTGGCGTCACCAATAACCAAAGCGACGTTTTAAACCTAGAGCCTACTATAAAGCGTTATACCCAGACTAAAAAAGACAAAATTAATAAAATAAGCTTAGATAATAAATGGGAGATTAATAATATTCTAGGGGAAAGAATAACTAAGTTAGGGCGCAAATATAAGGTGGCTTGGAAGCCTACCTAGGTTTATAAAAGTAGGCTTTTAAATTCTAAAGATGCCCTTAAGTCTTATTAAAGACGCGTTTGGCAAGCTAAAGCTAGATTGTTATAGGTGCACTCTTTTTCCAAAGTTATAAAAGTGAAGGGTAGGGTTGCTGTGTAGAAGAGATAGGGCTAGTAGCATAGGCGTATTCTTATATTTTGGTTAGTCCTACAGAAATAGGAAGCTAGGGTTTACATTTAGTAGTCTAATTGTTTAAGTGCATTTTCTTAAGGTGGTATTACTATATGCAGCCGTTTTTATCCAAATTTCGCTGCTAACTTATCTATGTTATATATATCTAATCAAAACAGAGCCTTATAAGTTGTGAGACTTATTATATTACTAGGTATTACAGCACCTATTTGTTTATATTACGAATCCTCTTTTACCATTAATACACTTAATATTTTATTAAATTATAAACTTCTCTATACTTAAGATATGCTAATCTACTAAGATTACCGTCTAATATAAAAAGTGCTAGAAGAGACTAAGACATTCCTTAAAGATAAATTGTATTGTCCCCTACCCTAGCGCTATTATATAAGGTAGGTAAGCGTGTCCTAACCTAATACCTATAACACAAAGTACGGCGCAGTTTAGGAGCTCGCTAATAACCAGAGATTGTCCAGCATGTCCTAAATAAAGGATGGTTAGTATATTATACTATATATAAGGATAGTAAGACTAATGGGCTTATAAAGCACAAACTTACCTTTATTACGTTAATGCTAATAATGCCTAAGAAATGGGTAAAGTATAAATCTAGATAGAGAAGCCTTTAGATTTTTAAGCCAAAGATGAGATTTTATAAACGTTAAAAGGAAAGCCTTAAGAGTGTAAAGGAAATGCCGCAGCGCTGTTACTAGGGATAGATTCCTTAAACCTATAAATAAGTTTAAATAGTTAAAACTCCTAGTTTTATAAACATACCTTACTTACCTATTTCTTTAATAACACTATTTATATAGTTATATTTGCCGTTCTAATAGCCTCTAATAATGACTCCAAACGCCCCTAGGGACTTTAATTTGGGAAATATTTCTTATTTATAATAATCCTCTATATTATTATTAGAAAGTTTATAAAAGGCAATATAATGTATTAAGATATAATAACAAGCCGATCTAAAGGCAAAAATTTTGTCCTTCTAAGGCGTACTTAGATATGGAGGTTGGGCTCGAACTAAGTATAAAGCAAGAAGAGGAGATCTATTAATTGATAAACCAGCGAAGTCAATTAGCTTTACGTTTAAATGTTTATCTAAGAGAATGTTATAGCACAAAATATCACTATATACAACACCTTTGGAGTGAACATATTTAAGAATATCTACAAGCTATAAAATCCAACGCATTTATAAAGTTTAATCAACGTTATTACTTCTGTCCTAAAGAAACCTATAGAGCTGGCCATTTAGAGCGCGTTCTAGACGTATCGCCATACGGTTATCCTTCTAGAAAAGTTCGCTGCTATAGTATTGCAAGAGTCTATTATATTAACCAAGTCTCTTATAGATCTCCTTTTTGACTTTAATAAAGCATTGAGAATTTGTGTTGTTTGGAGCTTTAATAACCTTGTTTTGAAGTTTGTCGCAATATACAGTGCCTGAAATTCCCTAGCCGATAAGATTTTTACAGCTGCAGCTAGGGGGTAGTACTACAATAAGGTCCATAGTGTTAAAATAGTAAGGGCTTTAAAGGGGCGGCAAAATCCTAGTATCTAGCTAACTAATCTATTATTTACCCTAGATTTTAGATGCTATTCTTAGATAGGATTAGTATTTATAGCAGATATACCAACCCTATGTTATCTGGATTTAGTTAGTGTAAATAGTAATGCATTTTCTTTAGTATTTGTTGTTTGCGCTAGTCTGGTTATAGGCTAGCTATAGAGAATATAAGGCTAAAACTATGTTTATAACCTAGCCAGCTAATTTAAATTATGTAATACAGCTAAAACTAAACGGCAGTCCAAATAATATAAAGTCGGGCATTAATAATTAATTAACTTATATATATAACATAAAGGCGCATAAACTAGCTGTAGTTAATTTGCCTTATAAATAAAAACGAGCTACAAGAATCCAATCCTTATAAGATATTTTAGTTGGCGGAGGGGCTATATATCTAGTAACTCCAATGCATAGCTAAAATGCGCATTATAGTGGACGCCTTACCTGTTATTTGGCTAGTGGCCTAATTATATATATAATGTTCTGCGCTAGAAAGCTTTAATAGTAGGGCAGGGTAAATCCGGCCGCAGCTTAGCCTAAGAGGTAGCCGCTTAGCAATTCTTTTATATAAGCCTTCCTATTAGGCACTAACGACTAAGCAGCCATAAACCTATTAACTGTAGTAACACCTCTATTTTCCCTTATAAATTTCATTTAACCCTACTTTGCTAATTATTTATAGCGCAGTTCCGTAAAGCTGCTCTCTATTTAAGCCTACAATCCACCTCTTTTTATGTTTTTTATATTTTGCCTCTTATAGTTATCTAGTAATTCTATTCTTGCCATTAAGGTGAATATTAGCTTAGCTATTCCGCGCAGTATATGCCTAATTACTTACATCTTTTATAATAGTTGTGCTTTAATGCGTATATGCTTTATAGCCTTTTATTCTAAAACAAATTTCTAAATCAGCCGCTATTCCTCCTTAGACGGCTATCTGTAATTAAAAACGCTTTGCAAAAGACAACATTTGCTTAATATTTTATGTCTATAGAATACCTTTTCTTTATAGCTACCAGTCCTGCTAACTTGCGTAGTTATACTTCTAGCTATATAGATTATGTCCGCTAAGGCTAGGGATAAGGCGCTTAGTGGGGAATAGGAGACAATTGGAGGTTATATATTTGAAATAACGGAGGACATAACTATAACATTTAAAGGCGGATTATATAATATTAAAGATAGCGAAGGGAAACTGGTTAAAGCTTTAGGTATAGAAGATAGATAAGTAATAAGAGAGGTTCTTACTAGGTATAAATATTATATAATAAGGGCACGGATTAAGTTAGAGAAGAGGTAGTAATAAGTAGTAACCTAAAGCGATATATGCCATTTATTTATAGATAAGAGTTAATCTCTAGCTTCTTTTATAGTATTTTTTAAAAGCTCTAGAGTATCTAGGTCCCCTAAACCGAATAAATTAAAGATATTCCATTTATAACTGTAACCGATTCTAAGTATAATAAGAGCGTCCTTATTGTCCTTTTTTAGCATGTATATAGATAGGCAATTTGTAACCGCTAGTCCTTCTCTCTCCTTTTCCTTTCTCTATAAATTACTCGTCTATATTCTAGTGCGAAATGGCTTAGGGAGATTTTTAATTATATAGTGCCTTGTAAATGAGAAAGAAAAGTACTGGCTCTCCCCTAGCAATATTAGATTTCCTGTTTAATATTAACCATAGATGTGACATCTTATTAAAGGTTATTTTATAGACCTAGAGTTTGCTGTGATTCTAACTAGGGACGCTTTAATAATAGTTTATCTATAACTTGATAATATACTGGCATAATAGCGCTTGGAGGACTCTTAGAAGAGGCGTCTATCTTAGATAAGTATTTATATATTAAATTTAGGGAATAAGGTATCCAACTATTGGTTTTAGGATTGTTAGACAAGATTATACTTTTCTTTTATAATAAATCTTGCTCTAGGATATATAAGCAACCAATTAACGAACACCTAAGACTTGTATACTAAGCGTTTGGTTAGTGTCCTAAGGGATTAGAGCTTTAGAATTCCTCTCTAATAACTAAAAGTCTTAGGCTAATATTAGGGGTTCCTCTAATAATATTTATTAATAATTTATTTAAAATATAAGGCTCTTTTATACTAGTAAAGGGATCCACCTCTAAAGATAGACGTTTTGGAGGCAAAGGAATTAACGTGCTGATTAAATTGGTCTTGTAAAGTGTACTGGCAGCAACTATAAGACTATAGGGGTGAGAGCGATTCTCCTACTATTCTTAAAGCTCTTAGAGGAGGTTTTTTACTAATACCGTTGCTAGCCTTAAGATAGGCGCTGCTAAAGTGTATAGGAGGAATACTTTAGGACCTAAGCTGATGAAAATATCTGTTAATAGAGTGCGTGCATATAGCCTTATACTTCGTTGCGCCTTTAAACGTTTCCCTAAGGATGTTACGTTTTCTCACAGCACCTTAAGGCATGATTTAAACGCGTTGTTCTGATAGGAGGGTAATGGATGCATATTAGCGTTGAACGTCTTTCTTTTTTCCTCAAGAAGCTTGTAAAACTAGTTATTTAACGCCATTAGAAGTTTAACTAAGAATGAAAAGAAGGATAAAGAGAGCCAGGACGAGAAAGAGCGAGACAAGAAGAGACGGGAAGAAAGAGAAGAGAAGAGAAGAGATGAGAAGAGAAGAGACAAGATAAGATAAGACAAGACAAGACAAGACGAGACTAGTTAACCCAATTATATGCCACTTCCCCTAGCTAAATAATGCATAGCTGGATCGCTTGCTATAATCTAGCCAGCATTGCTAGCACTAATTCTGCACTTATATCTTCAATTCGACCTAAGACATTGCCTATCTCCTATATATCAATTAGAGCACTTCTATACTTTAGGCAATGTCTTTTTTTAAGCTTACTCTAGTGCTAGAGTTAAAATCCTGTATATAAGCCAGGGGACTATTTCTATAGGTATAGCAAGTATATACACTATGGCTTTATTTACCACGATAAAGATAATATTAATATATCTTAACTAAAGTCCGCTAGGATTAATTGGGGAGGGTAGTCTATTACTAAAAGAGGGGTGTAGATACACCTATGGCACAACTTATATTATATAAGAAAAGGGCGGATCTGGCCCAAAAAACAATACTATCTAGCTCCTCTTTCCACTTAGCTCCTTCTTTAGATTAGTGTCACGTTACTAAAGCTTTATAGAGTAGCAATGCCAGTTATATCCAAGCCTATTACGCCAGCGCCTTTACTGCCTTGTAATAGTATAAACACCCCCCCTAGTAGCCTAAGCCAAATATATCTACATTATAAGCAACTAGCGCAGCTTCTTCTCTCTTAAACGCTTATAACTATATTAAAGATACTCTAGGTAGTTTAACCTCCTCTACCTCCTCTACCTCCTCTACCTCCCCCTATGAGTTTAGGGGTTAAAGAGATACCTAAAGTAAGAGGTTCTAAGGTTAAAGTTAAGGTGTTAAATAAGATGTATGCTTACGAAATCCCCAAAACACACTTAGAAATACGCTAATACAGCGTCTACTACAGCTAGGATAAATAAAGCTGCTAATATAAGACTATAGAGACTTCGCCAGATACGTTAAGTGAGCGTAATATGTATAATTAGTATATTTGTGTCCTTAGGAAGAAATTTGGTCTATCTCTTAGGTGCCTTTAAATATATTAACTTAGATGCTAACTTTAAGCTAGAAAAGGACAAGAAAGACTATAGTATATACCTAAGCATAAATTTAGAAGAAGTAAGAGACGCCTTATAGGTGGTGCTAAACGGCGTACAAGCTATCTCCCTTTGGGAAGATAAGCCTACAATAAGTAGACCTTTATATAGATGTAGCTGATTCTAATTTAACTTCTAGATTCCTATAAACCTTATATTTAATTTCCTACCCTAGTTAAAAACATACTAGGAGAGTCTTTCTCCTAACTTAATCGGCGCTAAGTACCTTTAGGGGTTACTAAGATTCCTTAAAGACCATTTTGCGCCTATAACTAATAGTCTCCTGCCGCTTCTGGACTATAGCGAAATTAATTTCAATCTCCTTTAGGCCTTATTTAAACCAAATACGTATATCCTTATAATTTGCAAAGGCTTAGATCAACCAAGATGCCTTATATATAATTTAGGCAACTTTAAAACCTTACTTTTTAGCGAAAAGAGCTTCGAACTTAACTGTTACTATTTTGGCTACAATAGGAAGGCGTTTGGCGAGGTAAAAACCACCCTCTCTATTCCGGAATTCCGTTTAACTATAAAAATTACGTCTCTTAAGGTATTTCCGCTGAAGTATTATAAGAGGCAAGCCAAGATAAAGTAGGATCTTATTAGTAATGGCCAGAAGTTTATATCTTTAAGAGGTATTAACCACCGTAAATATAAAGGGATCGTGTTTTTCTGGACTAAAGATAGCCCGTTGAGATTTTCTATAAGCGGCCGCATTATGGTAGACGCGATAGTATTTTATTGTCAGAATTCTAACTATGGCAAGCAACCAATCGCTACAGATATGTATGGAATTGGTATATACGATCAAGGGACTAATTGGCAAGGTGATGTAAAGAATTAGGGTTTAGTTCCTAAGGAGATAGGAGATAATAAGTACCTAATCTATCTACTAACAGCCCTAGCCTTTAGTTTGGCAGATAAAAAATAGGGTTAGGCTTTTTACACTCTTTTTTTAGAGCCAGCGATGTACTAATACAAGCACTAATAGGTGAATTTGCCGTCGCCAATATTAAGGACATTAATTGGAATGCCTTAGCATTTAAGTCACTCGCAATTAATAAGGACAAGAAAATGGTGCTTTAAGGACTTATAAAGAGCTACTAGTCTAGGTTCAGGAAATTAAAGTTTAATAATATAATTAAAGGGAAGGGGAAAGGCCTAGTTTTCTTACTACAGTAAGTTTTCTGGCAAGGCATTAGCTGTTTTAAAGGCTGACCGTTTCAGTGGCCCACCTAGGGTAGGAAAGATGTTAACAGCTAAAGCACTTGCCAAATCTCAGAGGAGACCCCTCTATGTGGTTTGTTCCCCCTTATAAGTGTATTTATATACCAGTCTAACCATAAAAAGGCTTATATAGGAGACCTTAATATGGATCCAGCCTGTTTGGAATAAAACCTGGCTCTAATAGTTGAAAACGTTTACTATTAGAGCGCTGTCCTTTTTCTAGACAAGGCCGATGTTTTTCTTATAGAAAGAACTTTAAATAATGTTCAACATAACAGCCTAGTATCTGTCTTTCTGCGACAGATAGAGTATTTCTAAGGCATTATATTTCTTACAATAAATAGGATTACCGTATTTGATATAGCTATATAGAGCAGAATATATCTTACACTTAGATATAACAAGCTGAAAAAACTGGCAAGAGAGTAGGTATAGAAAAACTTCCTAAAGCAAGCCAATGCTGCTGCTAATATCTCTAGAAGGGATATGGAGCGGCTTTTAGACTATTAATTAAACGGAAGACAGGTAAAGCAATGTTTAAGTAAAAGTTTTAAGCCTGGTGCTAATATACTATATTAAATTAAGAACACTATATAGATTGGCTACGGCTTGGCTAAAAGTAAGGGGGAGAAACTTATATATAAGCATTTAGACAAGGCTCTTACGTTAAATAAAGATTTCAAAAGTAACTTTAAAGGTACTGGATTAGTTAAGAATATGAACTTATATACATAGATTCGCTTATATATATATAGCATTAAATGTCTTATAGATCTTGTAGCTGGTGGCATTATTACTTATTACTTTCTTAAAATTACTTACTTGCTTCTGTGATAACAAGGCCTATATAGTAGGCTATAGCGTGGGCAAATCGCTTATAGATCTGGAAATAGGAGAACGGAAGCTATAGGGTATTAGTTCCCATAGGGAAGTAAAAGATATAAGCGTTAGCTCCCATAAGGAATTAAAAGCTATAAGGCGACGAAGAAAGCGGGTAATAATCTCTATAGAGAACCACAAGCTGTACAAGATTAGTTTCTATAAGGGAGTGGAAGAAATCGCCATTAGTTCCTATACGGCAGTAAAAGCCGTACGGGAGTAGGAGCTATAGGGTATAGTTCTTACAGGGCAGTAGAAGATATAATTACTATATACAGGAACGGAATTTATAGGGGATTTGTTCCGTAGGAGAACAAAAGCTATAGGGCATTGGTTCCTATAGGGGAGAGAAAAACGTGGCTATAGGCTCCCATAGGGGAGCAAAAGCTGTATAGGAATGCAAGCCGTAGGGGATTGGTTCCCGTAGGGTAGTAGAATATATGGGCATTGGCACCTATAGGGGATTTATTAGTATAGGGGATTTATTGCCGTAGGGGATTTGTTACCGTAGGGGAGTGGATTTTATAGGGGAGTGGTTTCTATAGGGGATTTATTAGAGTAGGGGATTGGATCCCGTAGGGGATTATTAAGAGTAGGGGATTAGTTTCTATAGGGCGGCGAAATACGTGGGCATTAGCTCCCGTAGGGGATTTATTTAAATAGGGGACTTATTTAGGTAGGGGATTGATTAGAGAAAGGGATTAATTCTCCTACAGCCTCTATTTAGGCGGCATAAGGTGGCTTCTAATAGGCTAGGGAGTAGATTACATATTTTGTGGAAATATAAAGCCTATATAGGATAGTAGGGTGTGGGGACCTAATAATCTGGCGGAAGATTGGGTTATTTACTTTCCTAGGTTTATTTAGCCCTAGTAACTCGCCCTACGCTATTTTATATGCGTTTTAACCAAGGCTGCTGCCTGGCCTTAGCCGCCTAAATCTTTAGTTGTGCTATAGAAGAGTACAGGACAATAAAATATTATTCTATCTACTCTGCTAACACCTTTAGATCCTTCTGTGCTTGCTAAAGTATCTTTTTTATCCTAGAATATAGCTCTAGATTATCCTTTCCCTACCTCCTACTATTTGAAAATACTACTTTCCAGAGCCTATTAACCTAGGGGACTAATAACTAATAGTACGGCGTAAAGTACTCCTCCGCTATTTTAATAAAATCACCTTTATAAGCCACCTCTCCTTTTTTTAACTTAGCTAGCTCTTTAGTGTCTATATAATTCCACTTTTTAAACCTTAGGATAGGCTTGCGCTCCTTATTTGGACCCTTGTAATAAATATATATCTAGAAAAGCACCTAGAAGAACAACTCTAAATTATACCTAAAGGAGTGTTTCTTGCCTAGAAGCACTCCTATAGCTATAAACGCTCTTGTGCTAGTCTTACCCTATACTCCTAAAGGTCCTTCTTGCTTCTCTTTAATCGCGAGATTGAGATCGATTAAGAATAACTTCTAGGAGGGATTGTCGTCTTCCTTATTTATTAAGAGGTTGCCTATTAAAATATCACGTTAAAGGATGCTAGCCTGCGTATATAAAGACTTATATCCTTTAATACTACCCTCTAGCGCAGCAAGCATTATAGCCAGAGAGCTTGCCTTATAAAGAGCCTTTCTATAGTCGCAGGTAATAATACATTAATGCACCTAATTCTGTATAATAGGGCGCTTAATTAGAGAGCTTAAATATAGGCGCTTATTAGGCGGTAATGGGGCGTTAGTATAGCTAAACGACCTCTTTCTACTAGTACTTTGGCCTTTCCTTACACTGCCTTGCACTCTAGCTATGCTTAAAGGCACCATTAGGCTTTTAGGCTTGTAGTTTATTGCTTTGGTAATATCCAACCCCTTACAGATATTAAAGATGTCATTATCTTGTCCACCTATATAAACAGTCCTATGGTGATAGTACCTAGCTATATTAATTACTCCTTTCTTTACTGCCTTACGCAGTAGTTTACCTTCTTCCTTACGCTCTGGGTACTGCCACAAGTCTTTAATAACAAGAGGTATCTTAGAGGTATTACCCTTATAGTGCGCTTTCTAGCAAGTTGTCGCCTAACCAGCAATATAGGGTGCCCGCTTTATAAGTTCGTTAAGGATAAGACACTTGGTCTAATCGTTGCGCACAACCTTAATATATCGTTTGCTATCTAATGTTAAAATAGTAGGGTCAAACCCGAGCTGCTCTTCATTTATTAAGAGAAACCCTAATATCGCTGAGGTAAATTGTAGTCCGTCTTTATTAATATCAAATGGTAATAATATGATGCCTCCTACCTGGTTATACTCCTATAGCCGTATAATAGATCTATAGAGGGTAAAGCCTAAAACAAAGCGACAAGTGTTCTAAGTGGCAAAGACTTCTCTTATATATTTTCCCAAATCAAACCATGCCTGCGAGGCTATATTAGTGTTTAGATTACTTTTTAGCTCTTCTAGCACAAGTATATATAACTAATAGTATTAAGAGCTTTCGCTAGCTATTAGATTATCCATAAAACCAATATCTAGCTTTTACTTTGCTGTAGACCCTTATAAGGGCTGCTTAGTGTATACAACAAGCGTTTGTTATATCTTTAGGGCGGACCCACGCTCCTCTACAAAGCCCAAAAATAATTTAATTAGGTTATTAAACCACACTAAGACATTATCTTGCTTTACGCTTTTAGGCCAGTTACGCTAGCCGCCCTTAGCATATAGTGGATTGTCCCCTTCCTTACATTTCTTAAAAACGGCAGCGCTTGCCTCTTTAAGACCTTCCACTTCCCTAAAGAATGCTTTATACAAGCCAGGAATCCCTACATAAAGAGGGCCTAGCTCCTCCTTTAGAACATAATCCACGTATTCCCTGCGTTTAGACAAGTTGGTAAAGCTGCTTATATTACGCAGATGCGGGGTTTAAACGTAGAGTAGCAGCGGTTAGGGCGGGGGGGGGGGTGGACTCTATAATAGTAGCGTATACCTTTTCCCAAATGACCTCGTTAGATTTAATACGGAGGATCGCATTTAGAAAAGGCAGGAACCGCTTAATATCGAAGTCGTCAAAACTAACCGCTAAATTGAGTCTTAATAGATTAACAAAAAGGCTTTTATTGCCGTTATTAGATGGCAATAAACGAGAAGCGTAAAGGCCCTACAGAGCTAGTATTAGATTAAGCAAAATATTCTTTAGTTCTATAAGCGTTAGATAGAAACTTATAATAGGTATATTAGCAATTACCTTTATTACCTATCTAGTATAACAAGTTTAAAGAGCTAGAGATATCTAGATCCTAATAAGCCAAGTTAAATAAATCGCGAAAGTCATTTAGTCCTTCTCTAATAGGTTTTATTTTGATTATCCCTAATCTAGAGAGATTTGCCATTGCGGGCAAATGCGCCAAAAGCTACATTAGGAGGGCCGACATGGCAGGCGGGTAGGTAGGCAGGAAGGGTAGATTAAAGATGCTAGTATATAAGGACGGTATAATAGCAGATAAGTGCAGGGAGGTTGAGAACACGTTAGTAGTGTCTTGCAATAAGGAAATAACTAGGGAGAAAAGTATAAGGAAAAAAGCAAGGTGCGAGCGAACGCGAGAATTAAAGATTGGGTGTGAAAAAGTCAAGCCAACCTAACGCGGCTTAGACTAAGGCTTTGCAGGACTTAGTTAAATACTAAGCTATAATAGGTAGGTAGCGTTTTCTGGTCTATAACTGGTTATACTTATTGGTTTTAGTTTATTCCGCGACGCGTAAGGCTCTAATGCAGCGAAGCTCTTATATAGCGAGGCTAAAGGGGCGCCTAAGAACGCCAACAAACGATTACTAGTCCTAAAATAAGCTAAATCTAATATACCAAATACGGATATAGTTAACCTCTTTTTATAGCGGTTAATTAGCCTGTTTCCTAAAAACAGGTTCTAGTTTCTAGAACTAGATCTAGTACACGCGGACTCCCCCTCTACTAGTATATATTGTAAGGGAAACGCATTGTCATTGCTATCTCTTTAGCAACGCCTTATTTATTCCCTTTAGAATATAACCCTCACTAGTGTCTATTTTGTATAGGTAACAAGCGTTTATCTCCATTTATTTGCACTAGATACAAAAATCCCCTACAATATACCCCTTAGAATTAGACTAAATCAATAGCAATTCCCTCCTAAGTTGGTTAGGTTTTAATATATCTTATTAGCTCTAGGGCATTATAGACCTTATTACTTCTTTAAGAGAAGCTAACCGTAATAAGCATTGTAGTAAAGGTCGTCCCATTAATTATGGCGTATAGCTATGAGCTTCGCCGTCTTCTACTTATTGTATTAACGGCATATAAAACTGGTAGACGAAGCAAGCCAATACAATATCTATTTACCTCGCGGTTTGTATTGCTTCACCACTTTAAACAAGGGCGGTACTATATTTTAGTCACTAGGTTCCTAAAGGATACTAATAACATTAGTATCTTAGGAGGGCTCTAAAGCTATTTTCTTTATAAGAGGATATATAGATAAAATATGCTAAATCTTAAAGGGTAGTAGGAGTATAAATACCGCTCCTTACGTTCTTATAACGCTAGAGCCAAAGAGCGGAAATTCTTAGGTATAACTAAATCATAATCATATTAAAGCTTGTCCATAACCTAGGCTCTAAGATATGTGTCCTTCTCCAACGTATTCTGTAGCGCTTGGTATTTATCTGGTAATATATAAATACGCTTCCAAGTGTTGTCCTATGATCGGCCTTAGTAGTGTAGTTGTATAAGGCTAAGTAGGCGGCGAATATGGTAAAAAGGAGGTTATAGAGAAGAGGCGATAAGGACCGTAGCCAGTAGAGAGATTAATAGAGGTATTTTATTCTTACGCTATAGGGTGCTAAGAAGGGCTATAGGCTTACTAAGCTAATCTAATCTAATTAGAATAACTCTACGTTTTATAATGAGTCTTTTCTTTATAGAGGACTAAACGAGTTATAGGCTAGCTAACTTATTACTACTAAGTATATAAAGGTGGAGAACTTATAAGCTTACTATAAGCGAGTCTCTTAACTTTAATCCAATATGCAAAAACTTGTCTATACACGCAAACAATAACGAGATATTCTTGATATAGAAGCAACTAGATAGAAATAAAACACTAAGCTAAGGAAATCCTAATTAACGCCTTAATTCTTAATGCTGAAAGACAAGAATATAATTATAAAAATCTTCTTTATAAGAAATTTCTTATACCTTAGACCTCTTAGGATCTCTATTTATAGTAGGATTTACCTTTCTTTTATATACCCTTCTCCTTAATATCTCTTCTAATAAATCCTCTAATGCTTTTCCTAGTTAATCTCCTTACTTGTACGGTTTACTCCTTTTGGCTATCTCTATTATAATATCTTTAAGTGGTTTGTATATCTTAGTATAACGGTGAAAGAGATAAGGATTTTTAGTATAGTATAATACAAGTCTGTTTAGTGGTATGTCCACGGCTAAAACCCAGGTAGGATACCAGTATATTACTGCAATAGGGCTGAATATAGATACGAATAATTTATAACTAGGGCTTTAAAGACGTCTTAAGTCCTTTATTATAAAATAAGAAGGCAACTACAAGACGAGATACTTTAGTTATTTACGCAAAATTATAGTATTAGAAATTGTTAATATTTTAAATAGGGGAGATACAACTCCAAGAAACATTATAAGATTAGCTAAGCTATTCCCTGCTTACTTATTAGTATTGCTAAATAAATATAGGTGTTTTATAAACATACCTAGAGGCACTAGTAAACCTTTAATATAAACCTCTTTTGGTTAAAGTAAGTCTGTTTTAGCCTTACTATAGCTCTCTATTGGCTTAGGTAAGACTATCTTGGTTTCACTACGGCCTTCTAGGCTCTTAAGGTAATTGGCATACATTTCCGTATCTTCTTATATATTACCCTCCATATTGTTGTCGATTTTATAAGAGTTGACCCTATTAGGTATTTAAGTAGGCGTATAAGGTATCTATTTCTGCATAGGGTCAGAAAGCTATAATTATTTCTTTTCCCTACTAGCAGATACTATATCTTTGTTATTAATGCGATTCTGGGATAATTTAAGGTTTCTAGTAAGTTGACGAATAGGTATGTTATCTTTAGGGCGATAGCATATTGTGATATTTTTATAAGTACTAATTAAGGACCTATAGGTTATATTAGCAACGTATCTAAGCTTAGTTAAGGTAATATATATAATGTCTAGTATTCTTATAAGGATGGTAAGGGATATATAGTTAAGAGGTTAAATTTAAAGGTAAGTTAAATTAATGGCATATAAAAACTAGGAGCATAATATTTATATTCCATTTCTCTCCTAGGGCGGAGTTAGGACGGAAGGTAGAAGAGAAAGGCGGAGTATACTAGCTACCCTTTTCTACTTTATATAGTGTCTGTAGTACAATATTTAGTGGCTATAATTACTCTTAGCTTACGTATTATCTACGCCCAAGACTATAGGCGCCTGAAGTAATCCATAAGTAAAGCATTAAGTAAGGCATTATTGGGGGTAGCTATTAGCTAAGCTGTTGCTAAATTTAAACGGCTGACAATTCCTAACAGACGCCGCATACCTTAGCAGGGTTTAGAGGCGTTTGTATAAAGTTATAAACTAGAACTAGAAGTTAACAATAACCCCTAATAACGCCTCTCTTAGTAGGAATAGCATTATATAATCTACTTCCAACGCCTATCCTTCCTAGGGCAAGACACTGCCTAAGCAGTAGACTTATCCTAGCCAGTCAATCTCGTATATTAACCCCCTATCTATGGCAAAGGAGCTGTTAGTGCCTCTAGGGTGGTTTAATTGGCATTCTAGCTAAGCCCTTTATAAGCGCTCCGCCTTATATAGGCGGTAATTAACTCCTGTTAATCTGCCTTGTGTTAGGGGAGATCTTTTATTTAAAGCGCTGAGTAGCTAGTACTTAGAGGTCTATAGGCTTGTTCTATATCCTAATAACATTGACTATAATTTCTTCTTAAGTAGTATCTGCAACCCTAAGTACCTATAAGCGCAGCGTCCCTAAATTGTTAGCTAGTAAGTAGACGTTTATAAATAGAGAAACCGACTTTAGAGATAACGGCAATGTAAAGGCGTTAGCTGGTTTAGAAAGTGACTTTAGTAATAAGGATCAAGAATAGGACGCAGAGATATTATATAACAGAGAAAATAGTTTCAGCACTAAAGATTAAGAAATAGGGGTAGATAGTAATGGAGAGGTATTAAGCGACAAGGCTATATAGGCGACGGTTAAATACAGTAGCCTTGACTTTATAGTCTTAAATCTATAAGTAAAGGATAAAAATGCAAAGAAGAGTTCTAATAAAAGCTAGTAAAAGGGTTAAAACTTTGGCCTCTCTTTGTTTAGCCTATTGCGGAACAAAATAATATTTTACTATTCCCACCAGAGTCTCTACCCGCTTAACTTATAGCGAGTTATAAAGCATTTGCAATAATCTATGCTTTTACTTAGATGAATTTATTTTCTACCTTAAAAGCGACAATGGAAGGTAAATCTATACTAACGACCTAGGATTTTTTAAATTTCTTATAGACCTAAAACGCATGCCACGTTAGCAACTATTAGTTGTGTTTAAGACTACGGTACTTATAGATTTATATCTTAAGGATATAAATATGTTTTTTTATAGTGTTTTCTTTTTATTTAAATCATTTCTCTACTTATAGTACACAGCGGTTGTTCATCTATTCCGGTATAGTGGGGAGGGGTAGTTGGGTTATATAAGGGGGCTCAGACTTATAGCTACGCTTATAGGACTATTTATATAGGAACTTCTCCAAGTATATATAAGGGGTCTTTATATAGGAACTTCTTCAATATTTCTAGATCTGGGACTTATATATTTCTTTTTTTTATAGTTCTGGTATTTTCCTAACATTTACTTCCTATTTACATGCTAGGCGTTAATAGAGGGCGCTAGGTCAGATTACCCTACTTACATAATTACTCTACTTGCACAATTACTCTACTCGCATAATCGCCTAGCTTGTACAATTACCTAGCTCGTATAATTACCTAGCTCGCATAATCACCCAACTCGCACAATTACCTAGCTTGTACAATTACCCAACTCGCACAATTACCTAGTTTGCACAATCGCCCACCTTGCATAATTACCTAGCTCGCACGATTGCCCAGCTCCTATAAGCACTATGCTCGCACAGTTACCTAGCTCGCATAATTACCTAGCTTGTAGGATTGGCCAGCTCCCACAAGTATCTAGCTTATACAATTACCCAGTTTGCATAATCGCCTAGCTCGCACAATTACCTAGCTTATAGGATTGCCCAGCTCCTACAAGCACTATGCTCACACAATTACCTAGCTTATAGAATTGGCCAGCTCCCATGAGCATCTAGCTTATATAATTGCCTAGCTTATAGGATCAAAGCCACGAAGTTATTAAACCTATTAATACCCTATTTATACGCTAGGCATTAATTAGAGGGCGCTAGGTTAGACTACTCTACTTATATAATTACCTAGCTTATAGGATCCCTAGCTTCTACAAGCCCCTAGCTCCCATAACCTCCTAGCTTGTAGGACTAAAGCCGCAGCCACTAAATCTGTTAATATTATAGCTGTGTATTTAGAGGACGCTACGCCTAACTACCTAGCTCGCTCTTTTTATAGAATTCCTTAATCAATCAATAGTACCTATTTAAAAAATGTGTCCCAATGTCTTTCTATAATATAAATCTTTTATTATACAATTCCACGAGGAGATCCTCTTCCTTAACTATCTATGCCAGCTCTGCTATAATGGCGCTGATATGCACCTGGTATTCTCCCTTATAGGGCTTTTGCAATATCATCCTATAATAAAACTAAAAGCGACACTTGGTAACCTAGCTCTATAAGGATTTAATCTTTATAGGGTGTCTATATGGTTTAAGACTAGGGCTTCTGCAAGGCTTTATTTGCGATAATAATCTTTAAAAATGTTAGTAAAGCTATTAGAAGTTGCATCTAAGAAAAGAAACTAACCAGCAATATACGCTAAAACTCTATATCTAGGTTATAGGGTTGTAAGAGATCCCATATATTATTTAACCTAGCAAATATAAGTAATATATAGCCTTAGTAGGATAAGGTATAAGACGTATAGGCTTAGGTATATCTCCGAAATTTAAGCTAGCGAATGCGGCACCTATCTAGCAATATTTATAAATAGAAACCTGTCCTGCCTTAAAAAGTATATAATGGCTTTTTCTTCATTTATCTATTTACCACTTGCTCCAGTATTAAGAAAAAGGCTATAATATTTCTGCTTACAACCTAATAGCGGTCTGTTAAGCTTAGACAAAATATTGTCCTAACCATTACCATCCTTAAAAGTTGTGTTTATTAACTCAAATTGTTGCTTAATTAATTAAGACTTATATACGGATGCCGGGGGCTCGTTGTTTATATAAGGGCTAGTCGAGTTACATAGAAGGACTCGAAGGTATTAGTAGAGTAGAGAGCTTTATAGCAGGCCTTCTTAAAAGTAGAGTGTCCTATATTCTTCTTAGCAAGGTTTCTTCTTAATTTTACTGGCTTAAGATATATAGCAGCCCTAGTTACTAACTGGATTAAGAATTATAAGAATGTGCTTTAATTTTTTATTAAAAGCTTAGGACATCTTTACTATCGCTATTAAGCAGAAATATTGCCCCTAGTTTTAACCTGTATAACTAATAAAATTTCCCGCGAAATAAAGGAACAGTATAAATATCTAGGCTATAACTCTTTCTTCAAGCTCCCTCTACCATTCTTAGTAACTGTTGTATTGGCTTTAGGAACTAGATAGATTTTAGGAATCTTTGCAGCATCTTTATTAACTTAGCTGAATATCTTTATCTTTTTTTAGTTAAGGCTGGCGTCTACCAAACCTATAAGCGCCTTGTTAAGGAAATCCTCTAATATTACTCTCTCTGGAATATTAAGGGGGATAATAATAGAATTGACGAAATCCTTGCTTTTAGAGTTTGTGTTATCTACTTTTTATAACCATGTGCTTAAATCCCCGACTTTAATGTATATTACGCTAAAGAGATCCTATTACTGCCCGTGGAGTTCTTTACCAGCTTTATATTCTCTAATGTATCCGCCAATATAGCTAACTTCTGATTTTAGCTTCCTTTCTCTAATACCCGTTATAGTTAAAGGAGCGATTACGATATAAATTGTACCTATTGGACAGTCTGTTATAGTAAATATCATTTTGGCTTTGGTAGAAAGATTATTAAATATACATATAATAAGATTGGTTAGTGGAGCATTTATATTCTGCTTTATTATATTTAAAAGCTGCTAATATTTCTCTAGATACTGCCTCCCAGACTATCCTTTTTGCGTACGCTAGAGCATACTTTTAGCTAACCAGCAAATGGTATATAACTTTTAATGCTCGCCGGCTCCCCTTTTACTATCCAATTCCTTAATCTTCTTGTTAATTTCCTCTACTATAGTATTATCCTCATTACTAACTTCCACCTTAATTTCCTGCTAGGCTCTCTTAATATCTTCCCAGCTATTAAGTAAAGCTAAACCTTTTAGCCGTTTACGTTCTTTTGTCTGGCGTGTAGTTGCTTTATCTGGATTAGAGTATAAGGGGAAATATATATCTATAGAGCACTCCTTCCAGACTAGAGCGAGTGTAAATATCTAGGTAGAATGTTATACAGCGGCGGATTAGTCCTCTGCCATTTTGGATAAAAGAATCAGATAGAGCATATATTGATATTCTAAAGCATTATTTAGTTTCGCTACCTAAGTTTTAATAGCTTTGCTTGTGGAACTAGATCCGTAATATAATGGAAGCTTATTTTTTTTTGCAGCCCAACCCGTCTGGGGTTTTAGTGGCGTTTGGGACTTAGAGGATATATATCCTATAATTGAGAACCAATAGGGTGTGCTAATTGGGATTTCAAATGTATATAGAAGGCCAAGCTTAAAGTTTAGATGTGCAGTGGAGGAGGTTATCAATTTTAAAATAAAAGCATTACAATAATTGTAGAGAGGCTAGATGCTGCCCAGAAGGCCTTTCCCAAGGCCGATTTATTTAATTACTTAATTAGAATGCGAGACTTTGCCTAATAGGGTCTCCTACAGTTATTTAAAATACTAATAATACCTACTATATATCCCTATGGTGGCGTTTGCAGGCACCTAAGCTTTAACTTAGTATAATATCTACATTACTTTGGTTAAGTATAATAATAGTTATTAATTTTAGCTCTATAGGCGCTATGGTGTATAGAAGGCAAACCATAGGCCTTGCTAGGGAGGTGGGATAGGGAAGTGAAGGCACTGCTAGCGTTAAGAGATAAGCGATATTTTGAACTACTTAGACACTAAAATAGGTTTTCCTAGCTATATCCCCTCCCTTGATTTCACTTTTACGCCTTATAGGGTGCCTGATATACGGGCTACTTATTATATATCTTGTATAGGGTTAAATGGCCGCTTAGTTGATGCCTGGGGTCAATTAGTTAATTCGCTTGTTTCCTCTGCGGACGCTATACTTAGTAAAGCTGAAACTTAAATAAGTATAAGTGTCCTAACTATAATGCAATAAAACTGACAATGGGCCTTTCTAACGGCTTATACTATACGCTAATTAAGGACTTTAGTGGCTACTTGGGGTATATTCTTAGCCGCTAGTAACTTATTTAGGCGCTCTAGAAGCGCCTCCTGTTTATCTATAGGAACCTTAAACTAAGTAGGATATATTAGATGTGATAAGCAAAGTTGTTTAGCTTTATCCTATGTAAGTATCTACCAATCTTTATTACTAAGAGTTAAAGCTATGTATAAATCCCTACTTACTAGGAACCGCTTTTATTAAGTTTTAGTATGTCCAGCAATAGCCTGTATATTACTAGCTTTGGACCTAGCGGTAAGACTTATTATACATGGTGGCGTTGAAATGAGAGGTTAGTGTTACTAGGCGGAGTGCTGTTTGCCGAGGTAGGGCTATTAACTATTAACCCTGTTAACCCCGTTAACCCCATTAACTCCGTTAACTCTATTAACTATGTCAACCTAATTGACCGCTAGTGATACAAAACTGGCTGACGCCAATATAGCCAATAAAGCCATATACGTCGCAGCGCCTCTCTAAATGTCCTGACCCAAACGTTCTAATAGGCTTATTCTATAGGTAGCTCCGTATCGCTGTCTTTGTCGCAACTACCCTATCTTATTATAAGACATTTTATGTCCTGTTAAACTTTCCTAGGCTTCACTCGCCCTTTATTAGCATAATGGATACGGCAGCTAATGACAAGATTAGTAGGTTATAAGCACCTTTACCTTTTGCCTTATCTTTAATACCTAATGGTCTAGAATTACCATCGCCTATATTCTGCTACGTAACTGTTGACTACAGCTTTATAGCCCCGCCAAAAAGCCATGCCTAGAAAACACTATGCGTAACAAGGATTAGTAGAATGCGAAGTGCGCCCTATATATTTCGTTAGAAAGGAAATAGTATATGCTGGTCGAAATCCGGCTGCCCAATGCCTTAGAAGGCAATTTTGGCAGTCCATTACGGATAGAGAATAAGAGGATAAAGGAAAATATAGTTATTTATAGGATGGATCGCATAAAGCCACGACTTGGTAAAGAGTAAGGGAGCTATATTGCATTAATATAAGCCTTGGTATTGGATTAGGCTAATATAGTTTAGTAAGACTAGGCTAGGTAACGCAATTTTATCCAAGTTAGATTAAGGAAAGCTATAGGCAAGTATAAATATCTAATATATCTTTTACCTTTATCTATCCTCCTATAAGTCCTCTTTCTAACTCTATTAATCCTAGTTATTTAATTCCTTGCCTCTAGCTTAAAGCATTTGCATCTGCCTAAAATATACCGCTATACCTTCTAATATTATTAATTAAGTCTCCGTAGAGACCCCTATACCAATTAGCCGACTAGCGAGTTCCTACTATAGCTATAATGGTAATAAAACGTGTTAAGTGTAAAACTTAGGTATTCTTGACTTTTTATTTAGGTTCTTAGAAGACGATGCCCAGCTTATCTTAAGGAAGGCGAAGAAGTTTAGGTGATCCCTAGGAAAGACTGTCCTTAGTATAGTACGCTAGTAAACTAGTTAAAGCGCTAAGTAAGAATTCTTTTCCAGATATTTATTTCCGGGGTAGGCTAATAGGTATAGTGCCTTGAAATGTTCTGGTATTAAAGGTGAGAGGGGGACTACTATAGGTGCGTAGGTAGTGTGGGTTATTGTCAATTAAAATCGTATTTATTTACACTATTTCTATTACCTATTACTTAGTTTCTATTACCTTTCTATTACCTATTACTGACTAAGTAGCAATATTAACCTAGTAGTAATTAAGTAACAGTTATAAATCGCTATTAGTATTACTAATAGTCCTTGCCACCCACCTAATATATATAGTGAGGCTCTAGAGCCTCTTGCAATAAGATACACGCTAGGCATTAATTAGAGGGCGCTAGGTTAGACCACCCTACTTGTATAATTACCTACCTTATAGGATCCCCTAGCTCCTACAAGCCCCTAGCTCCCACGACCTCCTAGCTTATAGGACCGAAGCCATAGCCGCTAAATCCGTTAAGATCCTAGCTGTATATTTAGAGGGCGCTATGCCTAACTACCTAGCTCGCTCTTTTTATAGAATTTCTTAATTAATTAATAGTGCCTAAAGGAAATTGTTATGGAGGAAGTAAGGAATAATGGTTAGAGTAGTAGAATATGGACATAGGAGCATTTATAAGCGCGTATTAAATTTATTCTCTAATAGCTAGCACTATTTAATTTTAATCTAATAAACTACGCCGAATATATAGTGCTTTTCGACTCTAAGACTAAAGATAAACTATGACCAGATCCTTATTGCTACTACCCCTCTTATTTATGGCTCCTGGTATTAGTGTTATAGCTACCTTTCCTAACAAAACTTATATTCGTACTTAGAATAATAAAGGTGCGTATATTTGCAAACTTTAATAGGTCCTTTAACAGGTCTATGTTTGGCTTAATATTGACACTCTCTTACTATTAGCAGTGCTATATAAATATGAGTAGGTATGCTTATATAGTACCAAGTTTTTATATCCAATATATCTAACTCTTTATATAGTATGTCTATAAGGCACCAAGTTATTATATCTAACTCTATATTTGGCTCTTTTTCCATTTCCACCGGATATTTTTTGTAGGCTTTGTGTTTACACATATACATTATTCTACGTTTTAGCGGACTATCTCCACAGTAATACTAGCAGCGATTATAATAAGCTTAATAATTGAAATGGCTAGACTTATACAATACCAGACCAGATAGCTGGATATAGGAGACTAAAAGTAGCTGGCCTTTGCAACTTCTGTTATAGGAAATCTATATAGCCCATATTAGCACTACTAAAACAGCAACAGTAGTTAAGGCCTATATAGGTTCACACTATGCACACTTTAAATGCTTATAATTGGGGCACCTTTCCTTAAGTCTAGCTCCGTTATAATATTGCTGTACCTTCTATTAGGCCTTTTAATATTATTATAGAAGGATATATACGCAAATCTAACGTTACTATGGTGACTGAAATTGTTATTATAGGGCCTATAGAATTATCTAATAGTAAAACTTATAATGCGTGGTTTATAACTCTTAGGGTAATCTTTTTAGGCGGATTTAATAAGTGTGTTTTCTTCCTAGTTAGATCTAGTACTAAGATTAAGCTTTTTAAGTTGCCCTAATAGTTGCGTATGATTTTCTATGCTGGATATTCTTTGCTAGGATTAAGAATAGGAAGGCTAAAAGTTAGGAATTTATAGGTGGATATGTGGGGCAGCCTAAAAGGCAGAAGTCTTGGTATATTATATAAGCTCTTATTCTGCGGGCCGTATATTATTTTATAACTACTAATATGTACTATACTATCTATAAGGCGTATATGCTATTTATAAGGCATATATACTAGCTTCTAACCCCCTCTATTCCGTCTATATTATCCAGCGCTGTCTATATTTTATAGTATAATCCACGTTGGTTAAGCAACTTAGTATAACTTCCCCTTTCTTTTATCTCTTTTTTTTCTAAGAAAATAATTTTATCGGCACCCTTGACTGTGCTAAGACGATAAGTAATAGTTAAAAATATTTAACCTTTCCCTTAACTTTTAAGCGATTTGCGAATTGATTTCTCTATTATATTATCTATAGTAGATATGGCTTTGTTAAGAAGCAAAATCTTTAGATTTTTAAGAAAGGCCCTCGCAATAGTAACGCGTTAACGCTTACCGCCTAAGAGTTTGATACCTCCTTCCCTAACCACTATATTATATCTAGCATTACAACTTATAATCTATTTATATATAGAAGCGGCTTTGCAGCTTTCTATAATTTTAACATTATTAGTATGGAGCCTATATAATATAATTTCCCTAATTGACTTGCTTGGTATTTTAAGGTTTTAGGGTATAACTGCAATATTTTCTTATAGACTTCTTAGTGTGATATTGCTAATATTTTAGCTATTAATTTTAATGCTCCCTTTACTAGGGTTGATAAACCACTTTAGGAGATTAAGAAGTATAGACTTACTGCTCCTAGTTAGTCTAATAAGCGTAATAGTCTTTTTACCCTTAACTGTAAAACTAATCTTCTTTACTACTGGCTCGTTGGTGTAAGAAAATAAGACGTTGTTAAATTTAACACGGCTAGCGGTAACCTTAAGGTATATTACTCCTTCTTTGTTGATAATAGATAGCTTAGTTTGAAGAAGGTTGGAAAAGTGTTCTCCTGCACTAAGGCAGCCTATTAGCATATTGTATGTTTGTATAAGATAGCCTATAAACGTAAATATATTTTGCTAGGAACTGATTAAAATAAATAAGCTGCCCACACTTATGGTATCCTATATAAGGCGAAGAAGTAAGACCAGCACTAAGATTGCTAGGCTGATTGCTTTTGATCTCTCCCCAAACAGACTAGTAAAAAGTTATAAACACTTTATCTATAATCCTAGTTTGTTGCTGTCCATTAATATAGAGGAATATCCGCACCACTCCTAATCTTAATAATTGGCTGTTTTTACTAGATCCTAGTATATAACTATATTGTACTTAATCTGGCCCTCCTTATACCTATTTATACTATAGTCTTAATGTATTTAAAAAAGCTTAGGATTTTTAACAAGCTTAGTCCAGATATAAATAATAATTACGCCTATTATAATAAGTCCTATATATATATTGATAAAGTGCGAGAAATAAACTATAAAGGTAACGACGTTAATTGCAGAAGGTATTAAATTGAGGATTAGACTCTCTATAAGATAGATATACTATTCTCCTAAGATTATAACCTCTAAGACTTTCCTAGAGCTGTTATTGCTATGGAAGTCTAGTAAGAGTGTTATAACGTGTCTTAAGGCGTGCTCTTTTAGGTTATATATTAAATATTCTATAATGTGCCCTTTTATGTATAAGTTGAACCGGTTTGGAATGAAGGCAAGTAGCGCCATTACCTATAAGACAAATTCTTGAACAGGAATGGAACCTTTAGCAGTTAGTTAATGTAATTTAGAAAGGATAAAAATACAGACCAGATCTATCTATAGTAGCATCTATAAGTGCACCTATTTGTATTAATGGCAATATTGCTAGTAGCCTAGCCAAGATTTGTAGGATACCTACTAGGTAAAGTAATGACCATGTTTTTAAGTTCTTTGGCCGCAGGTATAGTATAACTACTAAAAGATCCTCTATACAATCCCGCTAGCTTTTAATGTCACTAGCTTAAGGCTGCTTAAGTAGTGGTTCCGCTTTGCTCGCTAAGTGAGGTGTTCTATGTGGGATAAAGAGCCCAACCAATAGAAATATCCTTAGAATTAGTATTGTAAGGCGCATAACTTAATAGACGTTAATTGATTGGCTAACGGCGAGGACGATAAAACGGGCGACTTTGAGGATATAGGTAATTAGGCAAGAGCCAAAATAAGAATACCTTAGGTAAATTAATTTGAGTTAAAAAAGGATCTAAATAGTACTCTATATAAGTATTGAACTTTCTGTAAAGACCTAAATGTCTAGTTAGTATAGAACTATAATTCTATATAGGGACGTTATATATATGCGTATAGAGTAATTTGCTAGTATATAGCCTGGAGAATACCTTCTATACCCTAGCTATTATTAGATATGCTTATAGTTGTAGAATTTAGACACTTATATAGCTGGCTACAATTCCTGCCACTATCTATAATATATAAGTTGGCCGCTTTTTACATACAACTAGTAACGACTGCGATCTTATAGATTATATGGTATAGGAGAGGAAAGAAATAACTAGAAGGATGGAATAGATATAGTTAACAGTCTTAAATAGCTGCATGATTTGTGGTTTTATAGAATAAGATATATTTACTATAATAATTTTTAAGCAAGATAGCCTATTAGACCTTTTACACCTAGTCTCCCTTAAATAGCTAAAGAACTAAAAATGAGGTAGAATTGTTACTAAAACCTAATATTAGATTGGGGCCTAGATACTAAATAAGAATATATATAGAGCGAAATTATCTAATGGATAGGGACTAGGATAATAGCAACTCTTAGTTAGTATCTAGTAGAGTATGGGCGTGCATAGCAGATTCTATATGCGTTAGGGGAGTTTGGATAAGGTGGATAGAGGAGGGCTATATAGTAAACTAGTATTAAGTGGTATTGATCTAATGCTTTGGGACAGAATCCCCCTTCCACTAAATACCCGCTTTATATTAGTTCTTCGCCCGCCTTATATATCCTTGTCCTGGTTATTTATTACTTATTCCCTTTCTTTACAGGGTCCTAAGGTAGCTCACGCAGTATTTTGGGTTTAATACTTGATTGGTTTATAGAATTCTAAGGCCTATCTAGTATCTTAGGTTAACTGTTTAATTGGCTTGCCTCTTATTACGCTAAAACTTAAATAAGTATTTGCATTAACTATTTATAACTAAAACTAACCAGATAGAATTATGCCCTAGGATTATGCCCTAGGGAAATTGCTTTTAATAGCCTATAACATACGCCACTAAAAAACCTTATTACGTATTAGGGATATCTTCTCTTCCTATAGCTTGTCCGCTATACAGGTTTGAACCTTCTTCTATATAGGTAGAGGAACCTATATCTAAGAATTATAGATTTTAGTAAGATCCTTAGCTTCTTTATATAATAAGAACTGCCTAGTATTAACTAATACTTTATAGTGCGCACAATATATAGCTTACTAAGAAGTATTTCTATTCGTCCTCTATATATCCTACAGCGGTATATACGTCTAGGCTGGACTTGTAAGACATAGTGGCGTTGAAACGGAAGATCAGGACAATATAATATGACTTAAGTAGGGTTGTAAGATAAAGACCTAACCGTTCTAACCGTTTTAACCAGTCTAACTAGCATAACCCGCTCACCGTCCCTAGACGCCACCAATAAAGCCTCAAATCAGTGTAAAATCCCGCCTTTGGCAACTTTCGCCTTAATACGCCTTCCTATATCCCTAATACTTGTAGACAAGGGAGAACTAAGCTATAGAGGTTAAGATGCTAATTATGGCCCTATAATAATATAAGCATTAAATTCGGCTTGATTAATTGGCTAGTTCTTATTGATAACGGTTAGACGCGAATTTATGGTTAAGGGATAAGTGCGGTTTTATAAAATGCTCTTAACTAATTACAAATGCCATAAACACCATGATAGATACCACCCTAGCTTAAGTATGGCGTAAAGAGGCGGATATTTAAACAGCTTTAGATATTAGGGTTTCTATCTTTAATCCTGTTACTTTCCTGCAATTTGTAATTCTAAAAACCTATGCATTCTAATAAAGATATTACCGTAAACACTGTAACGCATACCCACTACCTTATATTAGAGGATTTCTTTAGAGGTTAGATAATTTACTTACTAAGAAGTAATAATCTGTTTGAGACAAGATAAGGAGAATTAAACTTGCTATAGCTGGAAAAAAGCTAATAATTACACTAAGTATAATTATCTGCAATGCTTTATCTAACTAGATTTGTTTTACTATAACCTAGGAAGATATATTGCAGCCTAGACGTATACGCCACTCCCACTTTATAACGAGTTAGGCTGCAGCAAATGGAATTTATACTAAGACGCTTCCTAAAGCTGTTAAGACGCGTACTAAAAGTCGGCTTAATATTAAGAATAATAGTACTATACCAGAAGGCTAGAGTAGGGAAGGGAATAAAATAGCGATAATAAGCACCTAGCGTATTAGGTAGGGGCTTCGGCAGTATTGCTTATAGGAGTTCTATAGACTTATAACCTAGTTCCCTATTAGTGGATTCCTTTAATATGGTGGCCTTATAAACCTAAATAACTAATACAAGTAATAATAGAGACTTTAGTAACTAAGTTATTAGCTATAATAAGTCTTAGGGTAGGTAGACTTTCTAGAGCTTCTTATACTACCAAATAAGAAGCCTAATAATGAGTTTAGGAAAAATAAAAAGGAGGAGTACCTAAAGCAAAAGATGCTCCTAGAAGTGGCTTGGCTTATAGTACTAATAAAGTATAATATAGAATAGTATAAAGCAATAAAAGAACTGTGTATAGAAATACGTAGCGTAGGCAAACTAATAATTGTATATTTTTGCAACTAAAACAACTAAGAGTAGTAAAGGGAGAAGGTAACTATATCTTCGCCCTAGTTAACCTGCCGCCCTTATATCTATACTGGCAATACTAGAACTTGTAGAAAAGTAGCCTTAGATATCCTATTGCGACTTATAGAAGAACTAATATAATATTAGAAATGCTTTTTTAGGGGGTTATATACTATCTCCTAAGGTAAACGAAGTTAGTATAAGACTATAGATGTATTAGGGTAGGTAGAATGGGCTGACTTTAGGGGGCTAGGGGAGGCGTTTTGCGTGGTAACCACTAAATCCTAAATATAGCGTACTGCGACTACCAAATCATGGACGCCTCCGCACCATAACCACTAAATTATAGATATGCTAAAAATTAGAGCCGCTACTTACAGCTAATATGGTAATTACTGCCTCTTTTAGCTAAGCACATTCGAATCCAAATCTATAGCTTTAATATAGTCGTTATCCCTTAATTAAAGATTGAATGAGCTAGTAATTATAAACAAGGATTAAAATCTATAAGTAAGTATTAAAGTAACACTAAGTTATAACTAAATCCGGCGCCTAGGATAAAACTTTATAACGTCTAAGAAATACTAATTGATACCAGTTAGAGACACGGTTAGATGGCTACTATTAAGTAGAAAAGGTTATATAAAAACAAGCCACTGCCTTACTCCTAAGTAGTTGACTTAGAAGAGATAATTTATATTAGAGGTAAGTAATTCTAGGAACAGGGACTGTTTCTTTAAATATATTAGTATATAATAAGTCCCGCTTAACCCTTTTTACAAGTTAGGCGTAAGGCTAAGTTCTATTAATAGTTGCCTTATATATATAAGAGCTGTCCGCCTCTTTGAGTATACTATTAGGCTGACTTGTGTTTTAAGTGCATATATATAGAGTAGACATAATAATAGATTTAGTGCTTTTTAGTTATTAAGCCTCCGTTATACTAATACCCTAGATTAACTAGACACACTAGAACTAAAACAAGGTTAGTAATATACATATAGCTAGATAATTATAGAATACTAAGCTGATTACTAGAAAATGCTATTTTAAACAGTAATAAATAACTCTACCGCGAATGTTTTCTAGCAGTTGGATATAATGCGCTAGGTAGTTATATACCTAGTATATAATAATAAGAACCAAGAGTATATTGCTAAATATATAGTATATAGGGAGCGCCTTATTGTTAGACAAATAAAAGCGTTATTAGGGTATGGATTGTTTCTTAATTAAATTTTACTCTTATTTACATATTTAGTTTTCCAGTTCTCTTGGCATTAGTAAGGCAACTAGCCCCAAATTTAAATTGCGTTATATAAAGGTTAAGATTTTCTCTAAGTTAAAGATATAAGCTCTCTTGCCCTTAAAGTCTATAGATACTAGGAGGAGTAGTTACTAGACCTATCTGATAAGAACTCTACTAGTCTTGTTTTATAGCTTCTGCAAGATTAAGGCATTATAATTCTTAAAGGTGCAACCAATACCATTCCAAAGTGGCCGCAAATTAACGAGAATAAGGTTATACTGGCTTTCTTTCCTTTAAGGAAAAAGAGCTCTACTTACTAATACCTTTAAAGTTTATAAATGCCCTTATTAGTTCTACTAGGGATAGTGGTTTCTAAGTCTTATATATTAAAGAACACGATTTCCCTTAATATGCCCCACTTATAATTAGACGATTACCGGATTGGAAACAGCTAGCTAATAATAACGATATTATTGCCATTGGTTGCTATTATCTTGGAGGAGACACTAATTAGAGATAGATTATATAGTATAACCTAGCCCTTTAAAAGGAAAAGACTAATAAAATGTCCATTATTAAAGCATATAGAGGGGATATATAAATAATCGCGCCCACTAATTAAGCTAGCTCTTATTAAAATTAGTGTTATTTATAATAGGTGGCTAAGACAATTAAGTCCAACTCCTATAATTAGAGAAGGGAAAGTAATAGTGATTTATTATATATGGAATAGAAACAAGCCCACTTAATAGGTAGTAAGACGCAACTAGTTTACGTTATTTAAGATATATTTTATCTAATCTCTTTACTAAGAGTCCTAAAGCTGTGACTAGTAACCCTAGCCCGCTCTAAATATAGTAGCGCAAGGTTCCATCCTAAATTTAAAAATCCCCTTACTATAACCCCCTAGTTTACCTACCAGAAACTCTATATATAGAGTTATATATCCGAAATCCCTTTTAGCACTATTTCTACTGAACCTACCTATAGCGGCACTTAGTAACCCTAACTTAAAGTTCCTTTTAGCTTTAGGTCTAATAGAAAAATTAGTTTATAGATCTATAGTAAATCCAAAGCCCTCTTTAGCAGCGCTTAGTACTATAGAGAACTTAAACACCCTTTTACCTTCTAGTGCTTTAGGTTTAATCGCACATAGTATAGTGCTTGGTGCTATAGCGAATTCAAAGTCTTCTCTTATAAAAGACATTGGGATAGGTATCTAAGTGCTATCTTCGGCTTTTAAAGTTAAGGGGCCTATTTTAGCGCTTAGAGAAATGGATTCTTCTTAGCCACCACTATTAAAGCTAGGTTTTAGCAAGTCTGTATAAGGCGTATAAATAGTAGAGTCTTCTATTTATTTTATTTAATTGCTAGCCTCTACTAGTTATAAGTCTATATCTCCGTAAGTATTTCTAAAATAATATAATCTTGCGATATACTCTTCTTAATATATATTATAAATGGCGTGAATATTTAAGTCTGCGATAAAGCTTCTATACTATAAACTTTCCGTTTATATTAAAGAAGACCAGTAGGAGAGTTAAATTAGTGGCTATATAGCAGACACGTATCCTAGTTAAGATAACGCTTTAGAATCTTATATCTAAACCCCTCTAAAGTTTTAATATGCTTATGATACAAATCTAGACGCTAGTAATTTCTATTGCAATCTTTAATAGGACAAACCCACTTTCCTTTTATCTTTAGGGGTTGAAAATGTCTAGCTCCTATATAATGCTTAAGGGCGAGAATGCGACCAGTAACGGCCTTAATGAAGGCGGCTTCGTCCACTTGTATTATAGGCAATAGCCTAAACATCTTCTCTAAAATACTAACTCGCGTAGTAAGATCTTCGTATAATATAAATAAACGGTATTGTGGGTCGGCATCTTTTCTCTTTAATAGACAACGACGTTTAGCACGTTAGGGGTAAGGTGGAGATATTTTTATAGATGCATTTATCATATAAATTAGTTTCTTTATAAATATTAGTGTATATGCCGTCTGTAGCGTACGAAGAGCTACTTACTACTATCCCATTTAAAAGCTATTGGATGTGTTTAACGGACGGGTAGTTAGCAGAATGTTATAAGTATATATACTAAGGTTTACCTAGCCTATATCTAAGGTCTTACTATCCAGGGGCCGTTTTAAAGCAAGTTTCGTTCGGGCCGGATATATATAATAACTATTACTTATCGCTAGGTTTGGAACACATTAAATGCTTTATTAGAGATAGTTTAGTTTCTCTACCCTAAATGCTTATTTACAGTGTATTTACGAAGAAGAGAATCGTATACGCCTTTTACCAGCAATATGCAGCCCCCTTTACGTTCATTAAATCATTTCCTCCTTTGCCTTCTTATGCATATTTGAGTAAGCCTCTTGGTTTGATATATATTTATAGTTACCTAGAAGAAATTCTTATATAAGCTTCTTAGGCCTCTATATAGACCTATAGAGGTATACCGCAGTTTTTATTAAGCCTATATTTATTATAACAGAAAATTAGTTATATATTAATAGCTTAAATATTTGCTCTTATATTGCGACAACGTTTACCAGATATCTTTTTTGCGTCTCCTAGTATTTTATGCACTAAGCTCTTATGGTATAGCGGAAATAAGTACACTTATAGTAAACCTAGGTATAATTATACATTACTAGTAGCAAATAGAAGGGAATGAATATTAAAAGATATTAAATAATAGCAATAAATTCGAGCATTTTATTCTTAAATAAAAAGGTTTACTAATTAAAAGAGCGTATATTACTTTAAGCGTTAGAAAAGCAGGGTACCTAAGATCCCTATTACTACTAAAGAGTACTAGAAATTGACAAAGTATTTATATAGAAGCTTGTATTACGTAACACTATACAGGGCCCTCTAGACAAATACTAGATAAGTAATAAGTACATCCCCTTTACTATCTTAAGCTACTAGGATCTATTACTAATACTATTAAATCTAGTACGTATGTTATAATTGGATTAGATCTTAATATGGGGCTCTTTATACTAGTGCTTACGGTATAGAGCGTCTATAATTTGGTGGTCCCGGTACAGAAGTGTCCATAATTTAGCGGTCATGATGCGAAGGCGTCTATAATTTGGTGGTTGCGGTGCAAAGGCGTTTAGGATTTAGTAGTCACTATAAGCCACTAAACCATTTAGGGTTCCGCTATAATTTAGATAAGAGCTAATTAAGAAGCTAACATTACTTTCTTTCCTTTTAATATTATCCCGGATATAATCTAAGCCAAATTATAGGAGATCCTTAAGGTTGGATAACCTAAGCCTTATTCTATAACTCTTTACATTCTGCAAGCCTTTAATATAATCGTTTAATAGGCTTAGTAGAAGCCAATTGGATTTATCCCTAAAGCTTATTACCCATTTAAGAAGATAAGCCATCTTAAAACTAAAACAATTTAGGAGCATGTATACTCTAAATAATAGCAACAAGCACGACGCGTGTTCCCTATAAGTATTACAGGTAATTAATATAGCCCTTTTTCCTCGCCCGCTCCTTCTATCTGTATAGCGTTTCCTGGATATAGGACTTTTAAAAACTTCTAAAGGCTCAGCTCAGTAGTCCGCTCCCTAATAGTCTATCTTTTTAACTTTTTATATTCTACTCTTCTACTATCTTCTATATATAATATTGGTGTTAGCGCCACGTTAATATATAGAAACTTTATATCCCGCCTCCTCTTAGTGGTCCATATCTTTAATTCTATATATTTCTGCATTTTAAGTATATAACCCATACTCCCTCCCCTAGGGATGTTAGAAGTAAAACACTTATACACTACTACTGTTTCTCTCTCTTCCGCAAGAATCTTTAATATAGCCCCTTCTAATATCCGGCTGCTATATTGCCATATTAGAGACGGCTGAGGTAAATATCTATTTAGTTAATCAATATAATCCAATGCTGAGTTTTGCCTATAGAAATTATAGGAATGTAAGCGTATAAACTAAGCCTATTTTCGCCAACGCTAGAGAGAATTGATTAAAGACCTTAAAAGAAAAGTTAAGCGCCTATTAGAAGAGAATAAGAAGCTTTAAAGCTTGCTAGAAAAAAAAGGAGCCTCTAAAGATAAGATAAAGAAATATAGTTTATGAAATTCTTAAAATCTAGATTAAGAACTTTTAGTGCTGCTAGATAAGGGCCTAAAGTAGTTACTAAAACCAATATAGAATGCGGTACATTCTATAGATATATAGTATTTTATAGACGGCGGGTTTACTAACTCTTTTACCAAATCTTCTCTTTCTTAGCAGTGTCCTTTAACTCCTAAAGAAACTTCTGTTAATGGCTCTTAACCTAATATAGAGCCTATTGCTTTAAACATAAGGCGATATACTAGCCGGAAATGAACTACCTATTTTACTTGCCAGAGATCTAAAGCATGTTATAATGGAGCTTATCCATATAGTATGTATAGAGAGAGGAATAAGGATTATAAGTATAAAGGTTAAGACTTTAGAAATGGCAATAAAGAAAAAGTTAATAAGGAAAGCATCTTAATTAAATATTTAGGGGGACTTAACGAATTATCCTCTGTGAAGGAGCCAGGTAACTATAGCTAGGCTACGTTGGATATTATATTCCCAACACATTTATACCCATATACTGTATAGGCCAATCTCTTTACTAACCCCTTTACTATTTCTTTAGTTCTATTAGCTTATCCTAGTAAGTATATACCCACCTTAATAAGGAATAAGACGTACTTAATTACCTTAGTAAAAGAGTTCCCTTAAATAGAGATAGAGAGAGGTAAATTATTTCTAGAAAGATATCTAGGAGATTGGTAAAGCAGTCTAACCCTACTTAAGGCTAGGGATATATATATATCGACTAGGATCGGATTTGTCTTAATTAGCTACCCCTTCTATTCTACCTATTTTAGTTACTACCCCCCCCCCCCCTAGGTTCCTATACCTTCCTTATATATATATAGAGGCCCTAGAGCTATATTTAATAGAGAAAGTCCTTATTCTTCTTTTCTAACCTAAGATTTTAGGCCAATAATATAACTATTACGCTTGGACCAAGTTAAAAAATTTAACACTATAACTAATAAGAGCGTAATTATAAGATATATCGGTTTCGAAGTTAGCTAAAAGTAATTTGCAGCGGATTAGATAGGGCAGCCCTCTTTACATAAAAAGTGTGCCTAGCTTAATCAACTAAGATATATTTTCCACTTAATAATATTCCACTTAGCACAAAGTCGAAATATAAGCCGGACGCTTTATTCTAGCATAATAATATATAATACCCTAGGGTTATAATTAAAGTCGCATATTTGCAGAAGAGGAAGAGGCTAGGCTGGCTAGCTAAAGATTATCCCTAAGTCTCTTTAATTAGTGGTGGTAGTTATAGTAGCTTTTTAATAGCTGCCCAAGTAGCTATAACCTCTGCTAGTAGTAAAATTGGAGCTTAAGGCTCTCCCTTTACTGTATTAACCTCCTAATTGTTAAATGTTCCTTTCTATAGAGGCCCATATAAGTGCCGAAGACACTTATATATCTATTTGTAATTGTAAGCGATAATCCTTTAATAGAATTTAGGAAGCCTTTTGAGAAATAGCCCTTATATATAATGTAATACCTGCAACCGGTTAAAGTTCCTTGAAGTTGCCAGCGGATGACTTCTAGTGGTAGAAGATGGTGGTAGAACAGGTAGGAAATAGTAGAAAAAGGGTGTTATGGCTAAGTCCTATAATAGCAATTTGAAATAACGCTAAGAGCTCCATTTCAGAAGCTGTATATGGTAAAGTTGCTAATATTTTAGCGTACTATTCTGGCGTTTTGCGAGCGGTAAGAGGAATATTAAATTTTTAAGGCTGTGCAGATAAAATCACTCTAAATTATTAGATTATGAACTAAATCTAAGGCCTCTATATTGTAACCAAACAACCCCTAATATATTTAGATAGAGAGCTTAAAGGATTACTTTAATACACATATTATTTAACTCTATATTATCGGCTATAAAATACCCAATATTTCTATTAATATTGTACTCCTTAAATAAAGCAATAAGTACGGCTGCTTAGTTCTTACTACTATACTTACTAAGTACCTCTTAAAGGCCTAAAATAGCTTACTAACGCCTACTTTTCCTGTTAATAAAATAAGTAACTATATTAAGAACTATATAAAGTTGCGATTAAGTTTAAGCGATTGCTATACTACCAACCAGCTGGTCTGCTTGGTGTTCTATTAGAGATCTATTAAGAGATCTACTGCTATTTCCTTATCCAACAGGAGCCAATTAATTTGTACTTCCTTAACTTCTACCCTGGCTAGATAAGTACTATAAGTAGCTTAATATGGAGAGAAATATAGCTGTTTTTATATTAAGGCAGGTTAGCAAGGAAGCGCTAAATATGCTTTATAGCTAAAATATCTTTAAGGTTCTTTATAGGGGGGTTAAAATATCCTAGGTTAGTTTGCACCAGCTAGACATTTTTAGATTCTTTACTTAAGGGTCCCGCTTTAGTAGGCAGATATCTATTAATATTCTATAAAGTTAAGGTAAGAAGCAGCAGCAATGCTATAAGAGTACTAAGGCATAAAGGTAGAGGAAGAGAAGCATTATAGGAGATAGCAAGATCTAGAAGAAAAAGGAAAGAAAAAAGGGTAAAGGAAAAGACCTTACTAATGGCTATAACCTCCATTCCTGCCTTAAAAACCGCATATTGTTGCCAGCTTAGAATCCCTACTCCTTCTAAAGGGTGACAATCCTAGCCTTGTCTAGGGAGTTGCCCTAATAGCACTTATTCCCGCTAGAAGCATCCTCTTATACGTCTATTAGCTCCATATACTACTAGCTAGGTAAAGGGGACTGTAAGTACGCCTCTAGTGTTATTTATAATCTCTTATAGAAGCGAACCTCCGGATTAGTTCTAATGCATTTATTATAGACCCAGATAGTGTTGGTTTCAGCGTTATAGCGGGCAGAGATGTTGTTAACTATGTAGTAGACTTTAGGTGTGATATTGGCTATATAGGGGAAAGGGCTAATAAGTTTAGTATAGAAGCCGGCGCTGATATATATAGTCTTCTTAGGCGGAGTAGGAGCGCCTTAGGTACTAATGGCGGCAACTATATAGTAGCTCTTATTAATAGCCTAAGCAGGTTTCTAGAGCGCAGCTATTATATTTACCATCTATCCATTTTATGCATTAGTTGATTAGTCTAGCCCTAGCAAGCAATGTAAGAATAATATAGGCTTACCTTTGTTAAAGAAGGGCAGAAGCTAGAGGTCTCTGAGATCTAAAGGTTAAGTAAGAGAGATAGAGAGATAGTAGGAAGAAGCAGTAGCAGTAGTGTAAAACAGCTATTAAGATGTTAGTAAATAGCATAGGTCGCTCTAAAAGAAAAGGTTAGGTAGTTTACTTATAAATCACGACTATAGAGCGCTAGAGGAGGCAGCAACTAGTCCTTAGGATAAAGAAGAAGAAAAAAAGGCTGCTAGTATAAAGGAGGGAGAAGGCCAAGAGAGCTTAAAGAAAAGGTGTTATTATTAGCAGAAGTTCTTCTTAAGTGTTAAGAGGTTAGTAAGTGCAATAAGCGCTTACGCAGTAAAGCGCGTTATGGGGTTAAAGCTAAGTTATTAATTCTAAACATAAAGGAGATATAGAAGAAGCAGAAATGTAATAAGTTATTAAATTTAAGGGTAGGTAAGAACGAGAAGCCTTAGAATAAGTAAGAATAAAATAGATATTAAGGAATATAATAGCTTACCAGTGATTGCAGTGGTTAGAAGTCTTAAGAAGAGGTAATAAGGCTAAGGGAGAGCAAATAAAGGTAAGCTTGCAGTAGAGGAGGATAGGAAAGGAAAAAGGTTGTTAAGTAAATATAGGCAGCGCCAGTAAATAAGAAGCTCTACTAGAGAGCAAATAACCTATAAAGCCGCTCTCTATAAAGGGAGGAGAGAAGGAAGTAGTAGTAGGCAAGATAAAGGATTTAAGCTCAATCTTAATCTTAATAAAAAGTAAGGCTTAAGCAACGCATAAGGTCTTTAAATAGCTAAAATCTAGAAGAGGATAGAGCTTTTATCTGTGTCTACACATAACCTATAGCGGAATAGAAACTTAAGCAGGTTAGTAAAGGCATTATTTTTAATAAAGGCATTGTTTTTAAGGCGGCGCCAACGATAAAATTAACCCACTTAAGCCATTACATGGATATATTGTCGCGCGTGCTCCTTACCTTTAACACCTTTATGCTTTGTTAATTAACCCTCCTTTAGCCCTTAATACCTCTTAATAACCTTAATATTAAGCTCTAGAGCTAGTAGCTTCTAGATCTTACCTTAACTTCCTTTTCTTTACCACCTCTAGCGTCTAGAAAGCTAAATAGCTTCCTACCATCGCTTCTAGGATAATTAAGCCTATTAGTAGGTTAATAATTTGCTTTTTCTTGCTCTTATATTAAATAAGGGTAAAAAGAACCCCTACCTCTTATGTAGACTTCTTTTTGTCTTATATAATACTGTCTCTAACATTTCTGCAAAGCTCTATCCTACTTCCTAAAGTTCTATATTACCTTTAACGCTTACAAAAACTCTCCTTATAGCTATTATCTTACTCTTATCTCACCTCCCTTAGCTTTTACCAACTATTACTTACCTCCTAAGTTACTCCGTCCTCTATTTAAACTAATTAGAGCAGCTTCTACGGCTCCCAACTATTAGCTATACGCTATCCTCCCTCTAATTAAGCCTCCCGCAGTAGCTCCTCCTCTACCCCTCTATTACGATAGCTCTATAACACGTGTTTTAAACGACATTAGCAAAGCTCCCCCTTATACATAAAACAATGGTTTAATTTAATACCGCCTATAAGGTAAGCGATTAGATACAGGGATAGGTTTCTATCTACGACCTAGTTAACCATGTCCATTTCTGTAATGTCTTACCTTTTATGGTTTTTGTGAACCTCTCTCCTAAAGACTATATGCTAGACTTAGGTATGGGATTGACGTAGGTGGCTATTAAGGTAAAGCGCCGCGTAGGGGACTCTAGAGTCTATATTGGTATAAACGTCTGCAAGGAGCTAATTGAGATAGATGCTACAAGCAATGTTAAGGCCTATAAACTTAAATATGGCAACGGCGGCCCTGGCGAGGCTGTCTACCTAATTATAGGTAACTTTGTAGATAAGGCTATCTTGGATAAGGTAAGGAAGCTACTACCAAAAGAGAAGGGCGGCTTTAACGCTATTTTTTTAGCTATAGGTCCTTGACATGTTAACGCCTAAGTAGTAAAAGCGGTTGCTATACCTAGTATCCAGTTTCTTGGCCAAGGATGGTAGGATTATTAAGGATCTTAGTATACTTGCAAAGGGGCCTAAGTATCCCAATGGCACTAAGTACCCTGCCCTAAAGATCTATAAGGAGTTTCGCCCTATTAGCTATAATGCTAAGGGGAGGCTTTAGATGTACCGGAAGGCTATAAGGCACAGTAGGATTACACTAGAGAGGATATAGCAAGGAGTAAACACTAGAGTTGGCTGAGACCTATAGGCTTAACGTTATATTAATATATAATATATATAATGGAGATAAGGGTTCTAGCCTCGGTCCTTTCTAGGATAAGTCTTCTACTATTATAGCGAGGATAGAGGGAAAGTAGTGGCTAGACGCGTTATAGAAGGCTAAAGGTGCTACTATGGCCAAAATAATAGACCTATTTGTGGTTTAGAAGCTCTAGTAGATAATAAAGGTGGAGGAACAGGCTTTGTAGAAGAAGTCTCCCCTAGAGTTCCTAGACTATAGAAATATAAAGGTGGCTGCGCTCCTTAGGGCTAGTAGTAAATAAGCTCTATAATTCTTCTATTGGCCTACCTTACTATAGTTCTTTATACCTCTTTTCTTTTTCTTCTTTACTACTATAAGGGTATCTCCTTAGCTTTTACTGTCCTGTCTTCTTCTACTCTAGCCTTTTTGTAGCTAATATACTCCTTTTCCCTTTCTCTATTATAGGCGCTTTAAGCCTTACTTATTACTATGGATAGATCCGGCTGCTCTTTCTTATATAGAGCCTCTTTGTAGGTAAAAAATTGGCAATTAATAGGAAGATAGATTAAATTAAATACTATATCTATATCAACCTTATAAAATTCTAGCCCACGCACTATACCTTGCCCTTAATATACCTAAATAGCGATTTATTTCGCTTAAGCTAGTGTTCTAACCCATTGTATTCCTCTTATGTAAGCTAAAATTCTGTTTATAGGTATTGCTTAATATGTTTCTTTGCTTTGATATCTTTAAAAAGCATATTATCTCTTAGGAGCTTATGTAAAGACTTTCTTATTAATTGGCGGAGGTGTTAAAGGCGTACCTATAAAGCTTAGAGGTGGTGTAATATGCTAATAGTACTTTAGAGAAGTCTACGACGTAGATATAGCCGTATGTTATATTATAAGTTGGGCCACATTATGAAGTTTAATGGTGATAGTCGCTTAGTCAATGTTTTAGTTAACTTAGTAACCGTACCACTTATCCACCTTATATAATTTGTAGGCTAGTGCTTAACTAACAGCGGCAAGCCTATTATAGTTCTTTATTCCAACACTATAGCTACCCACTTTCTCTGCTTTCTCTATTTTTAACCTTAAAAAGTAGGGCGTTATAAGGGTCTGGTTAGTGCGGCTCGGCCACCCTCCCTACTAGCGGGGGCGAGCTTAAAGTATTTTACACTTTAATTACCTGCTATAAATACCGCTAATTATACTGCCCGTCCTAATAAGCCTTTATAGATATTTGGCTTGGCTTAGCACTTAAATATATATATATAGTGAAAACGGTCAGCTAACTTAAATCTGGAATAATTATAGGACCGACACAGCTAGTTTATATAGGTATTACTATAGAATTGTGCATTAAGGACTACTAGAAGGGTTTAGATGTATATAGCTACGAGCATATTATTAAAAGCTTTATATTTCTAAGAACAGCTACTCAATCTAGTTGGTTTAATTAGTAGGCTCTTATCAATACCATAAGGCCCAATTTTGCCGTATTAAGGGATAGTGTTTGGTTAGGGCTAGGACAATCTATATAATTGTGCATTAAGCAATAATGATATACTTTATCTTTACGTAGCTGTCTAAGTACAGTGTTTAGCTATTCTGGGTAAAGCTTACTGCTAAGACTGCTGCCTAAGGTAAGCCTAAGTAGTTTTGCTACGCGCTTAGCTATGGGGCTACTATCTACTAATGCCCGCACTTTTAGGACGGGTTCAGAAGCAGAATAATTAGCGGTATTTACAGCAGATAATTAAAGCGTGAAATACTTTAAACTCGCCCCTGCTAGTAGGGAGGGTGGCTAAGCTATACCAACTAGACCCTTGTTAAGGGTCTACTTCCTAGGGAACTATAGTTGGTGTTGTTTTAAGTATAGCGTTGTAGTGGTAATGCACTGCCTCTACTGCTCAGCGTTTAGCTTAGCGTTAACTGAACTATGCCGAAACCTTGAGGACCACCATTTAACTTTGGGATACAGCCTATTTCATGCTATAATATACGGCTATGTTTACATCGCAGCCTCCTCTAAAAGAATCTTAGTATATTACACTGCCTTTAAGCTTCATAGGCGCGCCTTTAACGCCTCTACTAACTAACAAGAAAGCCTTTACCTAAGCTCCCTAAGTTATCGCGCTTCTTAGAGACACAGTAATTAAAATCCATAGACATCCTTTTAGCTTGCATAAGGGGAATATAATAAGATAGAGCGTCGGCTTAGGCAAGATAAGTCGCTATTTAGGTTTGTTAAAGACAAGATATAGTATATAGCCTCTATTAGGGAAGAGGCACTAGCTAATAATACCAGTTGGATAGATATAACTATAACGGTAGGAGGAATTAACTTATTATTTATATACCTACTTAGCTGCACTAAAGCAGAGCGTTTTTAAGCTTCTATATAAATAAAGGCTTTATAGCGTTAGGTAAAAGAGCCAAATAAAGGGCGGTATCTGGAGTGTATATATTTATTATCTCGCTACTAAATTGGCAGTTCATGCTATACGAGCTCGCTTAAAGGCATATTCTAGGCACTATCCTCTTAGCGGAGGTATCTACAGGAAAATATCCTCTTAAAATACCCCCACTAAGCCTATAGTAGAATGGCCTGCTTAGCGCCCTTACTTTATTTTATTTACAGAATACTATTACTTTCACTGCGTTTTAGACATTAACTTATAGGTAGCATTACTAGATATTAATGTCTAAGATATAAAAGGATCTATGTTTACCAGTTGGTGACACCTATAAGGCTACTACTTAATATCTTAGAGCCTTACCGCAGGTACCTTAAAATAGAATAGTTTAAATATCTAAGTGCATTTTCTTGCTATATGCAGCTGTTTTTATGCATCTTTGCTGCCAATATATCTGCACTAATATATATAAATCCAGCCTTATTTAAGTAGAGATAAGTATTAATAGTTTATATACCTACCAAAGTCCACTTTCCTTAGCTTTGTTCTATACTAATAGTTTTAAGAAATATTACTCCGTAAAAGGCTATAAAACTATAAATTCCTATAAAGAGCCAGCATTCTGCCTTAAATTTATAAAATTGTTCCTTACTATCTATAGAAAGCAGCTAACTTGTCTTTAAAGGTATACTATATGTGTTTAGGAAACACTCTTATATAGTTATAGTTACTTTTACTCTAATAAGTGCACGTGTAAGTGTAATACGGCTAGACAAAACGGCGTATAGTATACAGAAAACAATCTAAATAATGTCTGGAATATAAGGATATTGCAGGGTATATATAGCTGTGATTTAGAGTATAGGACGCCAAAATTGATATAATAAGCCTTTTAAAGTCAGAAGTGCCTAATATAGCACTCTTTATTTATAGTTATAAATGTAGCTAAGTTAAATAAAACCTTAGTCTCTTTCTAAATTCCTCTAGCCTTAGATAGAAAAACTTAAGAATATTATTTCTTAACTCTATCTCTTAAATTACTGTGTGTCTATAATTAACGCTTTATTGTATTATTCTAGCTAATATCTCCTGCCTCTAATAGACATTTCCCCTTTTTAGGCTTTAAACGGTTCTTCCTTAACTTGGTATTGTTAGCCGAATATTTATTAGAGGAGCCTTTAATTAAGAGTACTTACAGCGGCTTTAAATTCTTGCTAGACATCCCGGGAGGTACTAGCGTTTACCATTTATATATAAATAGGGTGATCTCTAGGTCTATATCCACGCCAGTCTTTAATACATCTAAAAGGAACCTCTAGCTTTGGTTAGTATTTGTAGATTACCTTTAGTTAGTTATTAATACGCCCTAAAAGTTTCGTATCTTTAAAAGTATATGCTATAAGTATACCACTTTAGAGGCGCAATTGTAGAAGTTGGAGATGTATGTCCTTACTAGGCTCGAAGCAATTAAGTAGTATTATAATATTTGTAAGACTATACGTTGTAGTAAAATGGCAAGGCTTGTTCCCTTTTTTATTAAGTATAGCGGTTAGACTAGAAATAAGGCCGTTAAGCGCTGTATTAAGATTGGGGCCAATATAAATAAGAGTAACTAGAGTAAGCGTAAAGATAAGACAAAAATGCCCATTAAGAAGATATTCTAGATTTATTCGGACTTAAGATGCTATAAAAGCAATTAGGCGGAGTAGAGAGTTATTAGTAGAATTTCCTATCGCTTAAATAATTAGTATTGCTACCTAACTTAGGGCCGAGCGCTAGAGAGGAGGCGATAATGTTAAGGAGGTTTAGGGGATTAAGTAGACCTTGAAAATTAAGTACTTAATTTTAGGCGTTAAATAAAAGACTTTTTTAGGTTAGTTGGGTGCTCCCTTAGTTATTACTTATTATAAGGAGTAAGGTGCATGTTTTATTATCCTAGCCCTATACACGGTATAGCGCAGTATAGGTACCTAGCTTGGTGTTACCTTAGGCGTGCAAAGCCTTATACTTTGCCATATCTCTAATCTTTTATTCTTTTACTACTATCTATACTGTTTATAGTTCCTCTATAGTGATTGTACTAGAAAATAAAGGTAGGAATAGGTAATTAAGATTAGTTTTCTTAGGATTAAGAGCCTCCTAGAAGCCTTAAACCTAAATACAATACCTATTAAATTTGTCTTTATGTAAAGTTTATAAATATACATAGTAAGAGCTATATTAAGCTTTTTAGTTGTAATAATTTATATATATAATTAACACATATCCCTATATACTGCAAAAATCTATACTAATATTTACCTATCTAGTTCTAGGTATTTTATTAAACCTAGTAAGTTAAATAGCTCCTCCTTTATAAGGGATCTATTTGTATTCTTAAGTATATATTTTCTCTCTAAAATTGGTCCTAAGAGGAGATTAAGAAAGTAAGTTATCTATTAGCTGTATTTACAGAGAAAACTACCACGTTCTTTATCTAAAATATTAATAAGCAATTTAAAATCATCTACTAGAAGTCTTTTAATACTATAGAAAGTTAGCCTAGTGTAGATTCTACTAGTAGGAAGGAAGCTTACTCATAGTTATAGATACTAAAATTACTATTAGTTAGGACTAAAGCAAGAATACCAGTACTAAATTAAGCTGCTAGTATATGCCAGTTGCGTCCCTAACTAAGTCTATTTTTTAGGGTAGTTAGTTGTTTATTATACTTAACTATATACCTTATAAGTTTAGGATACGCCTGGGATAACATATTATCTAAAGTATAGAAAGTAGCCTAGCCGCAATAACCTAGTTCCAATATTCGCTCTTTATTCCGCCAATATCTAGTCTATCAGACTAGTTAAAGCTAGTAATTCTGTTCTAACTATATACAAGCTTCCACTAATCCAATTAGGTGGAATTGCTTTATAATAAACACTGTAGTAAGTAAGACATTTAATTGATCTAGAGACTCCATATTTGCGAATACTGTATTACTAGAAGAAAGAATAACTATGCTTATACTCTCCCAAATGGTAAGATAGGAATTCTATAGCTGCATAAAAGCGTCCTAGTTAGCAACTACAAAGAATAAGTAAGTAAGGAGCCAGAGCCTATTAGAATTGTCTAACGAGCTATAGTTAGTAAAGGTTTAATATATCTCTATTAACGGAAATTTGCAGTTATAGATAGGTGGAATCTTCTTTAGAGTTTGTTTCTATAGCCTCTTAACCTTATAGGAGTGTTAATTATTAACTTTTTGTTTACTCTAAAGCCGCTTTAATGTCGTCCTTCTAGACCTAGTAATTGCTATATTTAGTGTTTTAGTAGGCTTAGCTTACTATAGTTGCTTTTTATTTATAGGCAATTGTGCTCCTTCTCTCTGGTATATTTTGCTTTATAGTTTAGGATTGCATCTAACTTCTTCTATTACATTATCCCGTCTATAAATATTATCCAACTCTGCCTTATCCTGCCCCTCTTTGCACGCCTATATTTGGTCATCCCGCCTTATATATTAGAGATTATAGTTAATTGATTATTAAGGCTCTTTACAGTATTGCTTATCTACCTAAGATAGTGACTATTCTTTCTCTCCTTTCTAGTTATCTGTACAATTATAGGGTTAACTACTAGGACTTTGCTATAATGTCTCCACACTTTAGATTGGTGGGTTTGTAGCTATAGAGGGGAATTGGTTTTCTATATAGGATAAAGGGTGTTAAAGAGAAGGCGTGGGAGACTTTTAGGGGGTCGTGTTAACGCCTTGAGATGGCGTTAAATTACCGTTATAAGAGGAAAACTGATTAGTAGTGCTTGCTTTAGTCTATTTAGCTAGCTTACCTATAGGTAAAGGGGACAAGCTAGAAGCTAAAAGGAGCTTACTAGGATTAATAAAATTACTATTATAATTCTATAAATCTTCTTTAAACAAGTCTCTGGTGGCAATATAGTATATAGCTATAGAATTAATAGCTATGGAAAGTATAAGCGCCTAATTATAGATTAGCTAGGAATACTTTAGATTTATGTCTAAGAGCCAGTTAAGCTTAAAGCAGACATTATATTAAAGGATTATAATTTCCTATAATAGCTATATTAGTTATAAAAATTGAACGCAAAGGGGGAAGTAAAGAAGGCATATATTTTCTATCTCGGTACTAATAGTATTGATTGGCATGCCTTGAGTCGGTTTGTTATAAGTAAGGGGATTATGGTTTAAAAGCGGACACTGCACTTACGTATATAAGTAGAAGGTAGTAGAACAAAGTTACCTATAGAGATATAGGTCTCGGCTTATTAACTGCCTAAATATTTTAAGTAATAAAAGGCAGACCTAGCCTTATAGGGCAACAGCTCTATTAATAACTATTATTAATAATAATCGCTCTAGGCTGTATATTTAAAATCCTAGACAAACCCACCTCCTATAATTATAGCGGCCGACTCTATAGCGGCTACCTTTCTTTAGTTAAGGAAAGAGGCTTTAGTTAAATAGATAATACCCCACGTAATAATTACGCCGGAGCTTTAACCGCTAATATCTGGGAAATGCCACCTTGATAAGGGTGTGGCTGAAGCGGGTTAGCTACCCTCCCTACTAATAGTGGCTATATTAAGTGGCAAATCACTTAGATTACCGTTAGATATTATTCGTAAACATGCCCTTGTAGCTTAACTATATAGAGTTCCTTCTCTAATTGCCACTTATTTAGGGCTTTAGGTGATGATATTATATATAGATACTAAGGCCTAAGGACTTGTTTCCGCAACTAGAAGCATTTCTCCATTAATGAAATAGCCTTGTCCTTATGACCTTGGCCTTTTAATATAAATGCGAGACTGTTTATGCTGGCCAGTATGGAAGGATGCTCCCACCCTTGTACTTGTCTCCACTACTTACACCTCTAGCTCTTTGGCCTCCTTTTACCGCCCTTAATTCCTATATGTTAACGCCAAGTTAGCCTTGCTGGTCAGTGTAGAAGGATATTCCCACCCTAATGTATTCCGTCTCGTCCCTATTACCTACAATAGCAGGCCTTTGACCTCTTTTAATTGTCCCTGATTTTAGTATGTTATAGGGTATACTAGAAGGTTCTAAGCCAGCAGAAACTCCTTTAAGAGCTTAAAATTCCCTATAAAACACTATGTATATAGGTTAGACCATCTATACTTATAAGCTCGCGTAACTACTAATTGTTAATATAGATATACCAAAATAGGCACTAAACTCCTTCTCTATATCTAGTTCTAAAATATGCCTAATAGTTACCAACCCTTACCCTAAAGAGAGTTTTCGTAAATTGCTTAAAGATATTTATAGTAATTAGTATTTCCGGCAGTGTATCTAGGAACTCCTTAAATAAAAGTGTTAGTATTACTTTTCCGCTACTACAATTCTTTACTACTGCTTTAATTACCTCTTCTATAATTTAGACCTTATCTTTTTGTCAATTAAGTAGAATTATTATTATGTCTTTTCCGTTTTCCTAATTCCCTACTGCTACTTTAACCACTTTTTCTATAATTTTAACCCTAGCTCCTCCCTACTCTAGAAGAACCGCTATTACCTCTTTTCCGCTCTGTGCCGCAGCTATAAGCACCTTTTCTATAATATTAACTTCCTCTCCTTACTGTTTAAGAAGAACCGCCATTATATCTTTTCTGCTCTGTGTTACCGCCTTAACCACCTTTTCTATAATTATAACCTTGGCTCCTCCCTGCTCTAGAAAAACTGCTATTACCTCCTTTCCACTTTGTGCCGTAGCTATAAGCACCTTTTTTATAATATTAACTTCCTCTCCTTACTGTTTAAGAAGAACCGCTATTACATCTTTTCCGCTCTATACTGCCGCCTTAACCACCTCTTTTGTAATTATAACTTTGGCTCCTCCCTACTCCAGAAGAGCCGCTATTACCTCTTTTCCGCTCTATGCTGTGGCTATAAGTAACCTCTCTGCCCTCTACTCTAAAAGAACCCCTATTACCTCTTTTCCACTCTATACCGCGGCTATAAGCACTTCCTCCACTCTCTACTTTAGAAGAAGTACTGTTACCTCTTTTCCGCTCTATACTGCCGCCTTAACCACCTCTTCTGTAATCTTAACTTTAGCTCCTCCCTACTTAAGAAGAATAGCCATTACCTCTTTTCCGCTCTATGCTATGGCTATAAGCACCTCCTCTACTCTCTGCTCTAGAAGAAGTGCTATTACCTCTTTTCCGCTCCATATTGCCGCCTTAACCACCTCCTTTGTAATCTTAACTTTAGCTCCTCCTTACTTTAGAAAAACCACTATTACCTCTTTTCTGCTCTATGCCGCGGCTATAAGCACCTCTTTTATAATATTAACTTCATCTCCTCGCTATATAAAAAGAAGTCCTATTACTTTATTTCCACTGCAACTATTCCCTACTGCGGCTTTAACCACCTCTTTTATAATCTTAACTTTAGCTCCTCCTTGCTTTAGAAAAACTGCTATTACCTCTTTTCCGCTCTATGCCGCGGCTATAAGCACCTCCTCTACTCTCTACTCTAAAAGAAGTGCCGTTACCTCTTTTCTGCTCCGTATTGCCGCCTTAACTACCTCCTCTATAATCTTAACTTTGGCTCCTCCCTGCTCCAGAAGAACCGCTATTACTTCTTTTCCGCTCCGCGCTGTGGCTATAAGCACCTCCTCTGCTCTCTACTTTAGGAGAAAGACTATTACTTCTTTTCCACTCTCTATATTCCCTACTGCGGCTTTAACTACCTCTTCTATAATATTAATATCGTCTCCTCTCTGCTTTAGAAAATCGGCTATAGTATTTATATTACATAATATCGCAACTCTGCTTAGATATATTATGTTTAAGGAAGTGAAATTGTAAAAGAATTCTGCTATTGTATAATAAGGGAAGTCGGTTAGGCCGAATAAGAATAATGTGGTGTTATGGACCACTTGCTGGATAGTCTTTATATAATCTGCACGCAGATTATTAGTGTCCCGTGTATTAGAGGATATGCTAAGTAACACGTATATTATATCCCGTTGGTCACTTACTTTACTTTCCCTAAACTTTAGTAAGAGAGTATAAAGATCTTGCTTCTGGCTCTACTAAGACTCTTTTCTTAATAAACCTGGTATTATATCTAAGACGGCTTAATAATAAGGTTCTAGTTTCACGCCTATTAGCAACGGTATAAGGGTAAAGATATATGCCAAGACAGACTTGGTACCGCTACAGACTACAGCGGCTTTCGTATTGGTGACTTCTTGTAAAATCCACACTCTCTTAAACCAAGGCCGCTCTAAGAGGCACTCTATACCTTTACGCTGTTAGGTTACTAGGCCTAGATGCTAACTCCTTAAGGTAGGTTATATTAATAACTAAAGGTCTATCTAGCGCTTATCCGCGAGTTTCTAGTCCTTATATGTATGCTTAATACTCTCTTTTTGCAGTTGCTTTAGAGAGTTTATAAGGACGTTTATATTGTATATCGCTGGCCCTAGCCAGAGAATAACCTAATTAGCCTGAGAATATATATTCCCCATTTGTTAAACCTAATGCCCTCGTTCTTTTTTGTTACTTTAGTTAATATAAATAGCATTAACCTAAAGTATCCAGTCCGTATTATGCAAACGAAGATACTGAAGCGCTAAGTATAGGTTTTCAGTAATACTAAGAGTTCTCCCATTTATCTTTATATGTTTAGACATTTCTATGTGGCCCTATGTATATGATAAAGCTTTATAGGAAATCGCGCTATTGCTATAGAGCTAGGCTTGACAAAGCTTGTACTCGATCTTGGACTCTCTGCTTTTAAAAAGTCGTAGCAGCCAAAAAGTAGGCCCCTTAAGATCAATCGGTTTATATTTGAAAACATCTATCTGTCTCCTATAGAAGAAATAGCTTGGGTATAAGCTGTAATGTTCTAATACTAAGTAGGTGGGATGTTACGCAGATTGTTATAATGGCATTGATAACGTAGAACCCACTAAAATAAACATTAAAGTCTAACGCGTAAGAGTAAAGCTTTCCCGATAAGAATAGATGGATATTACTTTAAACCCTACACTAAGCGGCTGGGTTTGTAGTTATTTGGATATAGTAGGCATAAGGGAAGAAAAAGCATTATTAAAAATTAGCCTTAAAGAGCGTGGTGCAGTAAAGGCGGAATTAGCCCTAATACTCCTATTAGGATAATCTTCGAACTTATAGTGCTTATATAACGCTTGCTCCAATACTTGTATCTCCTAGGCGTAGCCTTAAAGGGGTTATTTAATAAATAGGAAATAGTCTAAAATGTGGAACGGGTTAAGCCGGGTAAGTATGCCCATGATTGTTATCTATTAGTAATTAAAAGGATTCCGCACTGCAAGTCGCCACTATAAGTAGGGAGGGCGGCCGACCCATACCGGCCACACCCTTATTTAAGAGGCGTGTACGGAGAACTTTTAAAAGAGGAGGATATTTATCTTGGACATTCTTTTAATTGAATCCTAATCTTTTGTTTATCTAGTTCCCGCTATAAGGCGGCCCCTATAGCCCACTAAACAAAGCCCTAGAGCCCCGATGGTTACTTTGACTCCTAAACGCGTATCGGCAATATTACCTCTAGCTACGCCAGCAGCTCCACTAAGAGGACGTATAAGGAAACCAAGCGCGAAGGCGCTAGAGGCCTAGCAGTCGCTGAAAACACGAATAATCGCGCCACGATTAACACAGAATGGACTACCCCTATTCCCTACCGTAAGCGTCTCCATCTCACCTAAACGCGAGGGAAGAAGCACTAACTTAAAGGAAATCGCGAGGCTTATCACGAATCTGAAAGAAATTATAATATAGCAGAGCAGCGTTATCACGAACTAGAATAGTATTATCGAAAGCGTCTAAGATGACCTTGTAGAGATCTACTTGGAATAGCAGAGCCTTAAGAGCCAATACGCCGAACTCTAGGAGGAGATCCGTTCTCTCCAAACGCAGTTTGATAATTTTTTAGTATTGCCTCCATTAACACAATTATGGGCGTCAGTTGCGGCTAGTGGAGGCGTAACGGGATTAAGGACAACTCTCTCGCGAATAATAAGCACCGGGAACCCTTACAAGGAGCCTAACGGTCAGCTAGTGATTAATATCAGCCAAGCAGGATAGGGAGTGACAGAGAAGGTAGCGAATACGGAGGTAGTAAAACAAACCATTATGCAGGGCATGAGTGATGTTGAAAGACTTATGGGGGCTACAATTAAGGACTTCCGAGTATGGCGAGCAAACGACAATACGAGCGTTATTAAATTCTCGGTGGAAAAGGACAAAGAGGCCGCGTTCCGGCAGATAACTACTTAGTGGCTTGAACCGCATATCCCTGGGGCTAGGCTTATTGGACCTAAGTAGTATGCGGTTAAAGCGGACTGGGTTAAAGTAGCTCTAGTAATGGATATAGACAGCGGGAAAGTAAGCAAGTTAGCTATAGAGCGGTTTGGGGTGGAGAATGGGGTAGAGGTATGCACAATAAGATGGCTTGGAAGACCAAGGCCCAGCGGCTAGCACGCGTCAGTGGTGGTCAAGGTGGCGACGAAGGAGGACGCGGAGAAGCTTCTCAGGATAGATAGTATGTCGTTTAGTGGGGGTGCGATCGTGGTGTTGCTATTCGAAGAGCGACGCACTCTGGTGGCATGTTTCAAATGTAGAAGGTTTGGACATAGAGCTAGAGACTGCATGCGACCTAACACGTGCGATATATGTGGCCAGGAAGGCCATCTCCAGTGTAAAATAGTAAACCTACGCTGTGTGAACTGCCAGGGCCCACACCGAGCCTTATACCGTAAGTGCCCAGCATATAGGAAAGAGAAGGACAGGATTCTTGCAATTTAGTAGCATAGGTAACCGGGTCCCTATCCTTATCCTCTATTAAATTTTGTTTCAGATCTCGCCTTAATATGCAATCGCCGCCGCCCTCTCAACCTGCTTATCAGCATTAGGCCGTTTAAGAATAATACAACTTAGTAAACTGCTACCAAGGGGAGCAGCTATTGTAGTTGTCGGTAATAGTGGCTAGAGAGGCGCTCTTTAAGGGTAGAGGCGGATATAGGCAGGTTATAGGATGGAATTTCGACATATATATGCACTCTTTATCTCTTAGGTTTATATACTTTTTCTTTATTTCCTATATTAATTACAGCGTTAAAGGAAGGAGAAATAGCTCTTATAGTTGGCTACTGAATTGGAGCCGGTATAATTCGTGTTAGTTTACTCTAGTTAGCGCTTAGTAACGGCCTATACCTAAGTTAGACAGTGTATGGCCATAATAGAATATATATACATTTAAGAGGCGTTTAATTTTTAAACGCGAATAAAGGGAGAGGTTAGTGTTTAAATGTACTTTCGCCATAGGATAGTATATGGGGTGGATGCTAAGAGTTTCTAATAGCGGGGCAAATGCAGCTAGTACTAGATGGGATCTCCATAAGGGAACTTAGTATAGAAAATTTATTTCGCGATCTGTAAACGCGTGGCGTACTCTTTGTAGACTGGCTAGCTTAAGGGACTATAGTCGAAATCCGTTATAAGTAAGCGGGTGCGTTTGCTTATCTATTATAGTAGATAAGATAACGCAAATAGCACTAATATAAGGAAATTAATAGAGCTTATACTAACCATCTAGTCCTAGTCCTAACTTAAATGTTTTAGAAAGCATTGGCAAGAAAGTTATTATCTTAGGTAGTACTATTAAATATACTAGAACAACTGCTTCTGCTATAAAAGCCCATAACCTTTATTAAGTGCTTTTGATTTTTATATTTAAGAATAAGTATACTTAATCTAGTTTGGAGACCTTATCTAGTCTAGGTAGTCTTAGCAGGCGGAATTTACTAGTAGTAAGGACATAGACCTAAGCTTAACCTTTATCCAACTATCTAATATTCCGCCTTTTAATAAACTCTTCCCTATGGTTACATGGTATATATAGTATGCGTTATTCTACTTTATAAGCCTTGCTTAAGAGCCCTTAGAACCTCTAGCTATTTCTACTTATATTAGGATATTCCTAAGAAATAGTGGGATAGATAAGACTGAAATGTGTTATATATAGGAAATAATTAAATTGCTTAACAGTAACTAGAAATACTCAGTAATTGTTTAGAAACTGTTAAAGTACTATAAGAGAAAGTTTTGTTCCTAAATTATTTAGGCCTAAGCCTACTACATGCTATATATTTAGGGGTGATCTCTACTTCTCTTTTGCTTTTAAAGATTTGCTATTAATCTCTTTTTTACTACTTTTATTAATGGCGTTTTGTGGGGTTAATTTAAGTCCCTTTTATATTCTACTCTTATCTACTAAAGCTATAAGTGTTTTTCTGTCTTTCTTCTTAAGCGCCTCTCTAAGCTCTTAGAACCTTATAATATGTTTAATAAACTTGCTAAGGTTCTTTCTATAATAAGATCGAAGTTTATAGGATATTAGGTTAGTTATAGGCTCTTTAGTAGGCTTCTAGCATAAAACTGCTACTCTATCTATAATATGAACTAAGTAATACCTTAAATTTTTATTTCTCTCTACGGCTCTAATGCTTGTTAATCTAGGCTTCTACTCCACCTAGTATTTAAGTGTACTATTTTTAACTATGCCTTCTAAAATTTGGTTTGGTTTTCTTAGGAATTTAGTAAACTGTTTGTTTTTGCTTTTATAATCTAAGCTATTATTAGAAATATTTATAAAGTAGGCTTTATTATTACCTGCTTAGCTATTAGTGTAATTAAAAGATCTATAATTATCTGGCTATCTTACTAGGAGGTATTGGAGAAATGTGCTTAACACTAGCGACTATATTTACAGGGTCAGACAAGCCTATTATTAGGTAAGAAGATTAATAGGCTAAACTTAAAATATAGGGCTGGCCTTACTATAGCTTTCCGTATAGTCTGTTCCTAAGATATATATATCCTTATGCTCTTAGGTGTTATAGGGATACGAAATTTCCATTCCAGATGTTTGGGTAGGTAAAGATAGTATTCCCACCTATCTAGAATTGGATAGCTGTAAGTGGTTCTTAACTGGAGAAAGTATGGCTAGTAAGAGCTTAGGGCCAGTATAAAAGAATTAGGAATTGTAAGTGCTATAGAGCAAAAAAAACTGCGTGATAGTGCCCTTTATACCCTTATAGGACTAACGCTAGAAGTATAGCTCTAATTTAAAAATATTAAATCACGTAAGCTGCTTCGCTGTAACACTAAGTTATATTAATAGTTATAGGATAATCTCTTTACCGCTTATGGCTTCTGGGTATTTGGGGGGCTAATACCTCTACTAGTATCTAGTATCTAAGCCTCTTCTTATAATATTAAATAAATCCTCTGTTTAATTCTAAGCATAAAACTTAGCTTGGCCGGATTACTAACTTTAAATAATAATTAACTATTAGGGCTACCCCTAAACACTAGTATATAGAAGCCCTTATCTAGTTCTAAATGGAGTGGGAACTATATTCCTAAACTTCTTCTTAGTTACGTTAGAGGTGGCTAAATATGCTATAGCTTTATCTCCTAACTCCTTACTTACACTATATACCTTAGAAACCGTAGTATAGCGCTTAGAAGGCGGCATTGCTTTTACCCACGTTATATAGATTTAGGTAGAAATATTAATCTTAAAGTAACTTATATAATCCTAGTTAATAAATTTATATAAACTTCTCTAGCTGTTAAAGTATGCGGTGTTTATATAAGCTTCTTTATATTAATGCTAATAAGAGCTAGAGTATTGAGACTACTTATAATCTAATAAGTAATAATAGCTAAGTACTGCTTATAAAGCTAGAGACTAGTGCGTTAGTTCTTCTGCACTAATATAATATATTTTAGTTAGGTATTTATATTTAGTAATAGCTTAGCTAATAACTACCCCTAGCAATTCCTCCTTTAATTTAAATAGCCATTGTTAGATTTAGTCTAGCAGCCTATACTTTTAGGCATAGACAGTATACCAAGCAAGGAGTAATTATAGCCAACGGATATTATGCGCCAGCTTTAGGGTGAAGGGGCCGCTAATATACTTCGCTTTATTTAGGTAATCTTAATCTCCCTTTCTAAACTTGGTCTTAGCTTAGCTAAGCAGTAGAGGAAATATTATAAAGGTAGTATTTACCTTGCCTCTAAATATCCTTAGATTAAGCTAGCTTTTTACTAGATACTAAGCCTTACTAAAATATAGTTCTTTTCTATGCTTGTTAAATAAGTCCTATTATATATATGCCTTAGACAAACCTAAATTAGATTGCTAATAATTTTTATAGGTCTGTAGGAAGAGCTTAGGAGACAATCTATATATACTACCCTAGCGTTATATATTTCACACCTTATAATTAAGGATAGAAAGAGGATAGTGATAAAGATAGTAATAAAGAGACGGTAGTTTTAAATAATAGTAATAAGCTGCGGACTTCTAGCCACCTTATTAATAGATTACGCTAGAGTAACCTAGTGGAAGGGCGAATTGATACTATTAATATTGATAAACCGAGCCGGAGTAATGATAATGGATTATTAAGTAATAATGGAGAACTTGGGATTTGGCGTAATTTAGTAGGCAAGACTCTATAAGTGCAATGCTATATAGAAGAATAAAGTAGAAATTTAATAAGAAATTATAGAACGCCTATAGAACGCCTAATAGTCTGTCTACGTTCTAAAACCTATACTTTTGTCTCTCTTAGCTTGACCTCTTCTAAGCTCTATATAATTTACAATAATCTCTTAAGTCTCTTAATACGGGCAGAAGATTTTATTTACCGTATTACTGATAAAGGATAACTAATATATAATAATAACCCTAAACTCTATAAGTTTCTTTTTAAGCTTAAACACTTATATCCTAAGCAAGTACTAGTTATATTTAAGGTTAGTAGGCTTATAAATTTATATATTAAAGAGTTAAAGAGTAATATCTAGTGTATACTCTTTAGCGCTTATTCTATCTATTGTAATCTGCTAAGTAGGATTGTGTACCTCTACTAGTGTAGTGGGAAAGGGTTAGGAGGAAGTATAATAGGACTTCTACTTGTTGCCAAATTTATTAAGCTTCTCTTATAGGAATTTCTTTAGTTCTTTAAGCCTATAGGATCTATTATATAGGAACTTATCTGGTATACTAGGTCTATAGGGCTCTTTATATAGAAATAGCTTCTTCTTTATAGCGTTAAAGTTATTTTTATTTTTATATATCTACTATTGGTACTTTCTTAGCACCTACTTTATGCCTGCACTTACTAGAATAGTTTTTTAATTACTACCCTTTTCCTTTAAAGAAGCTTCTTGAATTAGGGCTTAAAAAACATGTCTACTAATCCCTTTTATAAGTGACTTAAAAATCGTCTTGCCCTCTATTAAGGGTTCCGATGCTATATAAATTTACTTTAATATTATGCTGGCGCTAGTAGGGAGGGTACTAACCCGCTCTAGCCACACCCTTGTTTAAAAGGCGTTTAATTTTTAATGTAAATAAAGAGAGAAGTTGACATTTAAACGCGCTTTTTGCTATAGAATGGCATGCAGAGGTAAAGGTTGGTAGGGTAGATGCTAAGAGTTTCTAATAGCGGGGCAAATGCCAGCTAGGACTATATAAGGATCTTTATAAGGGAACTTTAAGTAGAAAAATTGTTTCGTAATCCCTAAATGCGTGGCGCACCCTCTATAAAGTAGCTAGTTTAAATAAGGGACCTACTATAAGCGAAGCCTGGCGACGTGAATACCACCCTCCTTTATATTCGTCTTTATTATGGAGTTTATTATATTAATAAAGCGTCCGCGATCCCTTAGGTTGTATATTTAGCAGTTTTTTATTTTCCTATAGGCGCAGTTGCCTTATTACTGTAGGGTATACTAACTGGTGTTTATACCTTATCAGCAGTAGGAAATAAATTAATACTTAACTTTTGTATACTATCTTGTTACATTTAATACAATTTTAACTTCAATTAAATATAGTGTTAAGGTTATGTAATTTAAGCCCTTCTAACTTACTTCCTTATTATTACTATTACTGTTATAGACTACGTCCGTGCCTAGGTTAATACCACCCTATTATCTCTAGAGAACTTTAAAGAACCTATATATTAAATTTCCCCTTAATTTTATCTTAAACAAATGCGTTGCTCTTTAAACTTCTATTAATAAGTCCGCCCTAGACCTAACCCGTTGTTATAATTATCCACGGTTAACTCTTTTGAGATGGACTCTATTACTAACGCCTCTTCTATTACTTTATTTAACTTAAATGTTAAGAAATTTAGAGAAAGACTATCTTAAGAAATGTTAAGTATAGTGTATATACGCGGATAATAAGATTAGGTTAAGAACAGAATAGTAGTTAACATAGTACCAAAATTTTTTGGTATTGACGGTGCTAGTATTTTACCCTAGGCAAACGGCCCCTACGGCTATATTGAGAAAATATATGCCAGCAGTAGCCACTAATAGATAGCCTAGACTAGTTTAATAAATAACTATATATTAACCTATGGTGTAATAGAAAAATTAATTTACTAAGCTACTGTTTTATTTTGCCTAATTAATGAACCTTGCTTTTTAGTTTCTTAAGGATAGCGGACTAAGTGTCTTTAATAAGCTCTTTATATTCCTTAAGGCATTCTCTAGTAAATATAATATTGCCTACAGACCTATACTAGTATTAGCTCTAGTCCATATAAGTATGCCTTTAATATATAACACAACGTCTATTATCTTTATCACGATAGTAGATATGTATATTTTCAAAATATATATAAAGCCAAAGATATTCTAGCCTATATACTTAAATATAGCCCAGTTATAAGCACCTAATTAAGCCGCCTAACTAATCTGTTTATTAAGCCCTTTGTAATACTTGTTATAACTTTGTAGAGGGAGCTCTAGTGCTATAAATTCGGCATTTATTGTGGTTAATATCTAGGCAAGCTTTTCTAATGCTGTATTGAGGGCTTTAAGCAGTTCTATAAGTTTAGGTATAGGGCTTTAGCTTAGAAGGCCTCTGGCTATAAAGTACAGCAATTAATTTAACTAAAGAGTAGATGTTACTAGGTCCGCTAGATTAGAAGTATTTTTTATTAAACCTATTATTTTATCGCTTGTTGTATATTAAGATAGGGTATAACTTGCTAGATTTACTATGTTAAGCTATATATATAAAGCACGCTCTTATCTTTAGTTATTGTATTGTTTAGGCTAGACTGCCGCAAGAATAAGTCACACTAAATATAGAGATAGTAAGTATAGGAGCCATGAGAATAGCTAGCGGGGTTAAGTAGGGTTATAGTATAAATCTATATATGTTAAGAGCGAATAGAAATATATATATATAGCGTAAATAACATTCTATAGGCTAGATAATTAAAAGATAGAGCTATCCTAAGAATGCTATAGCTGTAGTATAAATGGACCTTTTATATACTACTAAGTTATAATAATAAATTAAGTAGCTTTAGGAAGCGATGCCGAAATATAAAGTAGTAGAAGAGTTTATAAAGACGTAGGTTATATAATTATATTTTTTAGGTATAGCTGCAGCGAAAACTTATTTAGTAGATATAAAGTAAAAAATGTATTGTAACTACCTATGTGCTATATGAATGATTAAGAGCCCCTTTTATAACCTATCCTAAGTTAGCCTAATTAGAAAGCCTGCCAGGCGCTGCTCTATTATGGCTTAAGGCCAGTATATACTAAGGGTCTTACTGCTCTTTATTATAAAAGGTTTTAAAGGCCATAAATTATGCCAACTTAAAACCTAAATTGGTACTCTTTACTAATGTAATACCTTAATAATAGTAAGGCGCAAGCCTAGGTATATAATTACTATTACCTAAGTAATCTAGTTAGCTATTTCCTTAATTTTAGTTATAAAGTGCCTTTTATTATTCTTTAAAAAGATTGGAGGATATTAGTATTGTAAAGCAACACTATTCTTCTAACTTAGACGAATTGCTAGATAAACTAGTGTGGTCTAAATAGGTGTATTTAAATAAGAGGATCCTCTCGTAAAACTATTATATAGTAGAGCATTATATAACTAAGCGCCCCTTATAGCTGGGCGTTCCCCTTTATTGATGGTTCTCTTAATCTACTTGCGGGTTTCTTAAGACTGTACAGTATATTAAAACCCTTATCCTATGTTGTTTAAGTAGTACATCTTGGCTTAATTGGCTGTAATCTAGATTAACGCTTTAAGACGCTTTAAGAATGACAAGGAAAGGAAGGTCATAAGCTATAATGCTATGTTTTAATAGTTAAAGGAATAACAAATACTATTATACTAAGTTTGGACTTTCTCTGTGACCTTAGGGCTAGCATTATAAATGGGATTGTGGTAGTCTTGATAAGGGTTATCTAGGCTAGTAATAAAACGCCTAAAACCGACAGCTGATAGTGGGAGGAAAAACTGTAAAAGTAGGATGCTTTAAGGCATTATACAATAAATTTACTGTTGCTAAAGTGAGAGACGTCTATAAGGAGATTGTTTACATAATTAGTGCATTTATAAATCTCCTAAGTTGGGGAGACAGCGCGTCTTTGAACTATAACGTGGTAAGGTAGCTTTGTTAAGCTACCTAGGGTTAGCCGCGCTACGCCACACCCTTTAAGCTGAACTTTTGATTGTAAAAGCAAAGCTTAGAACGCTCTGCGTGGCTAGTAAATATTGCATTACCCCCACCACAATTCTGTATCTATAGCGATTTAAAAGTGGTCCTAAATAGCTTTATAAGCTTATCTTATATATCTTTACATTCTATATCCAATAGCTATGGATGACGGGTTCGACCTCAACACGCTTTTACTTAAGAACTTTAAGCTTATCTTAAGCGTCGTAGCCAGCGAAGATAATAGCCTCCAGATAGAGCTATATATACACTATACTGTATTAAAATTAGAGCTGTTTTAGCACTGGGGATAAACAGAAAACCTTAAAGAAGTGATTAGGAAGGGGAAGCGGGCTATTACAGAGATATAAGAAGATAAGGGCGGATCTAAGTGAGCTTAGAGGCTAAGGGGAGAGAAAGCGTAGGGAAAGAAGCCTTAGGGGAATAAAGCCCTAGGGGAACAAAGCCCTAGGGGAACGAAGCCCTAGGGGAATAAAGCCCTAGGGGAACAAAGCCCTAGGGGAACAAAGCCTTAGGGGATTATTCCCCTAGGGGAATAGGCGAAGCCAGTTTCGCTAATGACTGTAGAGGCTTTAGGTGCCCGTTTTAGACGCCCTATAAAATTTGCCTCCTAGGATTAAGCTTTAAGGAGCCTCTAGATCCTAGGAATAGTCTCCTAGTAGCCTTAAGCTTCTGGGAATAGTTTCCTAGAAGCCTCTAAGTCCCAAAAATAGTCCCCTAGAAGCTTTTAGGTCCTAGGATTAGTCTCCTAGGATCCTTAAACTTTTAGGAAGTTTTAAGTCCTAAGAATAGCGTCTTAGGAGCCTTGGACTCCTAGGAGCTAAGTACTAGTAATAGCGGCCTATAAAAAATATATAGCTTAAAAAATTTTCCGGCTGTAAAAAGTATGCGGTCGTGGCGCCTAGGACTAATAGCCTAGGAGCATTACCCTAAGACTAATTTTACTCTAGTGCCATCCAGAGTGGAAATATCCTCTTAGGGTGTCCCCCCTAAACCTATAGTAGGATAGTCTACCTAGCGTTATGCCTATTGTTAGTGGTTATATAATAGGGTAATATGTTCCCGTGGCTTAGATTAAGGCTCTGCACTCTATTAAGCCATATTGGGCAAAGTTTAATTAGTATTGTGTTCCTAAGTCATTTCTTAGCCTATAATGCCTCTCTCGCTTATAGGCTTAAGTAGTCCGTTTTAGATTAGTCCGCTTTAGAGCAATCTCTAATTAAGCTTTCTAGTTTCACCTTGGCTTGCTATTATATATGGTTATATGCTAATCAGAACGGGTATAATTTTCCCCTTATTTACTTATAGGTTAGAGCTATATTATCTATATAGAATTTGAACTCTAATAGCTCCTTACCAAAACTAGTTTACCTAAAGTAAAGTATATAACTAACCCTTACCCTTGCCCTTTACCTTACCCCTTACCTAACCCTTTATCTTATTCTTTACCTTATCCTTTACCTTACCCTTATCTTACCTATTACCCTTCGCCCCCCTAGACGAATTACAGAATCCTAGTTATTATATCTACTCTATTAAATACTAGAATAGGATTGGATGACAACAGACTAAATAAAATAAAAAGTGGTAAAGAATAATAAGATAAGCGCGTAATAACTAGGAAAAGGTCCCATATATACTAAGTATATAGTTCTAAAGATGCATTTTGTGCTCAAGGGTTACTTCGTAAACATTGCATTTAATCTTACCCTACTATAAGAGTTTAGAGAGATGCGCTTGTTAGAAATACTTCGTAAGAGCAGCTGGAGTGTGGAACTTATATATACGCTTACTAATTGTAAGCTTTTTATTCCTAAGGCAGATAAAGTATATTTTTAGTCTTTTCTCCTTATGTAAGGATAACTTTGCCCTCTCTAGCGCTTTAGTAGCTTTTGAAATCTTAGTATCTTCTTTAATCTTGACTTTGCTAAGGGTGATATCTGTCCTAGACTGTCTCTGGTGATAATTCTGCCAATATACTCTACCTTCCTTAATATTACAGTAATCTATAACCGCATTAATGGTATTATTATGTCTACGTATCTTATCTTCTAGTGATACGCTAGGAAGCGTTATAATTGCTTAAATAAGGCGTTTGTGTTTAATTGATCTATTATTGCTAGATTTTAAGGTTGCTTTAATATCCTTGCTAAATTTATCCCCAAAAAGTTGCCGCTTAATATTAATTATAGCTTATTTGTTGTCCTAATTCTTCTTAATATTTTCCAATAGCGTATTTCTCTAACATTGCCTTTTATTTGTGATTTCTTGGCTAAGTTTTTGGTATTCTATGCTTCCTGCGGTTTTGCGCTTAAGGCTAAGCTTTAGCTTATTTTGAATTTTAATTAAGGTACAAATGCGTGGGTTCTTGTTTACCGATAAAAATTGTTCTGTTATTAGGTACTATGGCCGCTATAGGTTAATTAATTGGCTTATTTAGTATACCGCTTTTATTAACTTTTCTTAAGGCTCTAAGCCTTAAATAATTGCCTATATATCTACGCCAACATGCTGTAGAAGGTAGTGCTTTAGGAATATTTAAGTGTTGGCGTGCTATATTATTAGGTTCTAGAGGGCGTTACTTATATTACCTAGGTAGTATAGGCGTTAGAAAGGTTTTAGTAGAACTAGCTCTATATAATAGAACTTACTATTCTTATCAAATGCCTTACCTATGCCGTAATGGAGACTATATAGGCGCGCAACCTGCCGAAATCCCGTGATTGCGCCAAGGTCCTTAATCTAGGGCAAAAGAGTTAAGTATAGTAAAGGCTGGTTGAGTGAGACCTTGTGGCCGTAGGGGGTTTTAATTAACTGCTGAAATATAGGGATATTATCTAGGTCTAAATAGAGCGGTAGCGGCAACTTATTACGCCTAGGCTTAATATATAGCTTGCTAAGCTGCTTTGCGGATATCAGATTAGGGGGTGTAAAAGCTTAATTAGTAAAGAGAAGGCCTAGGAGAAAGATATAAGGGCTAAGAATAAGTAAAGGGTTAAAGATAATCTTAGGAATTGGGAAAGTATTACTAGTTCTCTATAAGCATAAGGTAAGAGGAATAGGGTAGAAAGAGAATATACGCTTCTTTTATGCCAAGATATTCCTTAGTAAATTCGAATGTAAACTTAAGCATGATCTTATAAGGCCCGCCTTCTAGGTTGTAAATAAGTGTAACCATTATATATCAGTAGCATAGATTAAGAAGAGCTTTAGGTCGGCTTACAGTGTAAAAGCCTAGCTGTAGTAAGAAATAGACTTGCATCTAAAGTCGTCTAACTGTATATCTCTTCCTTATTGTAACTAAGTTAGTCTTAAGAACTAGGGCGAGATCCTCTGCATCTATAACTGTCTTTTCTTACTTTTTCTTGCTTAAGCTATGTTTCTTTACCAGTTTCTAAAGTACCTAAGAAAGATATCTTAGCTCCGCTTTACCTTACTAGGTTAAAGGGCTAACTAGAAATGTAATTACCTTATATATCTAGTGGTTTAGTTTGCTAGGAATTTTCCCACTAGTCGCTTTCTTGTATATAAGGTGATAGTACTTCTAGTATAAGCTAAGTGAGCTAGAAGCCTTTATCCCGCACTATTTCCTACCCCCTTTCCCTTATTTCTAATTTAGAAACTAGTTAAAGAAGCTATAAAGGAGCCGAAGCGAGAGGACTTAGTATGTTTTCTTAGGGTCTTTCCCTATATAGGTGTAGTATCTAGAAATTGTTAGCTCTCTACTAAGTTAGGCCTAAAAGGAAGCCGCTAAATAGGTTATTACTTACTAATACTAGTGCTCTTTAATGCGGTTAAGGAGATTTGTACTACTATTGGCATAGTCCTACGTTATAAAATTGGATTCCTTAAACTCTTCTAACTGTTTAAGGTAGTATTTTGGTGGATGGTCTTAATCCTTATAAAGCTATACTTAAGCGGGCGCTTTACAAGCATTGTTAGATCCAGCGATGCTATTAGCGTCACAGTTAATACCACTGTCGGCATCGCAGTTGGCATTACTATTAGCATTACTGTTGGTATTACTGTTAAAGACGGTCGGTTCTGTCCCGTAGCTATTACCATTACTGTCCGTGTCTATATACTTATTGTTAATAACGCTAGATAATGAGCTGCAATCCGATAGTTAAGCACGCCGCATTCTATGGAGGTAGAAGAGAACTTAGGGTAATAACAGCGGGAAGGATCTAGAGAGTAATATAGGGTTAAGGAGAGAGGAGGGTAGAGAATAAGAGAAATAGGGCCTAGGTTAAACAGATTAGAGGTAGGAGCCATAGAGTATATATAGCTTTAGCGCCAGGCGCGTGGAAGGGTCACATTTTTGGATAAACTGGTCTGCCCGTAAAATGGGGCACAGGGCGGTAAGCAAGAGGCTTAACGTTAGACCGGCAAGCAAGAGGCTTAGGGCGGCAGGGAATTTTGGTGACGCGACCTCTAAAAATAGTGACAGAACCCTCCTAAAACGGCAGTTAGATCTCCATTTTCTTTTTTAATAGAGTAAAATAACTATAAAGATCTAGCTATAAGACGTAGAAAACAAGAAACTATAGATAAGTTCAGAATAAGAATTATTATATAGTAAGAGCAAAAGCTAGATAAGAGGTTAGCTATACTAGGTTGTATAAGGGATAGAGCACCTATATAAAGAGTTACTAATAGGCCAAGTATAGGGACACCTAGGGCAAAATAGTTAGACAAACTGGAGTAAGAAGAGGATTTAGATATTCTAACTAGGTTTAAAGAAAGATATACCAAAGGATATTATAATATAGTAATAATAAGGTACTTTCTAATAGATAAACTATATACACTAAACCAGTTATATGGAAAGTGGTATAGGCAACGACACAATAATAAATAGGAAGACTTTTATATATAGCTAGACAAAAAAGTTGTCTAAGACTAACCTATTACGGAAAAACGCATAAGTTATATTAAAGGAGCGTTAATTATAATGTTAAGGAACCTAGAAGAAGGATCTAGGGACTAGAGAAGTAAGCGATAAATCTTAGTACCTGTAGCAGAAATACTAGTAGTTAGGTTAACTAGGTATAGGTTTAAACTTAAGAATAAAGATAAACCAAGAGTTAACCTAAAACATATAGCGTATTATATACTATCATGGATAGCTTGTGTGGATAATATATACAATATATATAGAGCACTAAAAGATAAGAACCGGAAGTACCTAGTAAGGATATATTAGGCACCAGAGGAAAAGCGGTTTAGGAATACTAAGTATATACATAGATAGCACCTAGTAGAAGTATAGGGTTAAGGGGACTTAATACTTTAACTAGGAAGATTCCTTATGAAAGAATGCCTAGATGGATAATAGTAGTAGAAGTGCCTAGAGAACACTTATCTATAGCATATAGAGGAAAAGAAATAAACTAAGTATTGGCCTAGGGAGGACTAAGTATAGGCAGGATCTAGTAGCTAATAGTTAGGAAAAGGGGAGGTGTATAAAACTAGAGGGAACTAGTGTTAGAGCCTTAAACCCTTAAAGGAATTTAAGAATAACACCTAAATTTATAAGCTAAATAGCAAGATCAGCAGTTTAAAGCGTTGGTAGATAGTGGAGCAACTAGGAACCACATATTACCAAAAGTAGTAGAAAGGATAGGGTTACTATATAGATAGAGGGAATACCTATATCCACTTATAATGATTTTAGGAGATCAGATAGCCTATAGAGAAGGCATTATTAATCTTAAAATAGGACCTATTCAGCTAACTATTAAAGGAAGACTAGTTAGAATGTCTTTTAATATCCTACCGTTAGGACAGGATAAGGCGATATTAGGAATGCCTTAGTTACAGGAGTACAATCTAAAGATTGATTAGGTTATAGGTTAGGTTAATATTAAGGATACTTAATAGCGCAAAGTGCGACAATAAACTAAGTTGGTATGGTACTAAGTCAGAGCGATATACAAAGAGACTAAGCGAGGCTTAAGTTATATACCAAAAAGATACCACAAGTATAGTAAAAGGTTGTGGTTACTAGAAAGTAAAAAGCTATTAAAGTATACAGCATGGGACCATAAGATAGAATTAGAAGAGGGAATAAGTTTAAAGTTCTTTTTAATCTATAAGCTTATTAAAACGGAGTCAGTAGCGCTTAAGAAGTTTGTCCAGGAGAACTTATGTAAGGGATATATTAGACTATCATAGTCATCGGTAGGATATCCAGTACTGTTTATCCCAAAGAAAAATGGAAAACTTAGGATATGTATAGACTATAGACAGTTAAACAGCATTACTAGGAAGGATAGGTATCCTTTACCCTTAATTAGCGAGATCTAAGACAGGATAGGCAACGCAAAGATCTTTACAAACAGCGTTGTCAATGATGAATGAATGAATAAATAGGCCAAATATTATATTCAATTCATAAGCCAATCAAAATATCGCGATATGAATGAATAATTGCGATATCTTAGATATAGGTAATATTACCAGT